>Ga0209937_1000762_pt1 | contig 9804 bp, 13 predicted proteins | sample SalPon1_B_H2O_MG_FD_185699 | JGI IMG/M metagenome (GOLD analysis project Ga0209937, IMG submission 185699) | Salt pond water microbial communities from South San Francisco under conditions of wetland restoration - Salt Pond MetaG R1_B_H2O_MG... | ecosystem: Environmental > Aquatic > Non-marine... | reverse complement strand
ATCTGCACCATCTGCGCCGTCTGAGCCAGAAGTACCGCTTGTGCCTGAAGTACCATCTGCACCATCTGCGCCGTCTGAGCCAGAAGTACCGCTTGTGCCTGAAGTACCATCTGCACCATCTGCGCCGTCTGAGCCAGAAGTACCGCTTGTGCCATCTGCGCCATCTGCACCATCTGCACCATCTGCACCATCTGTGCCAGAAGTGCCATCTGCACCATCTGCGCCATCTGTGCCTGAAGTACCACTTGTGCCGTCTGTACCACCTGTACCAGAAAAACCTGCAGAAGAATCTAAGATCCATACATATTCGCCGTTAACCTCATCGAATTTCATATATTTACCAACATCAGAAGAGCCTAAACCACTAGTATTTTTATCTGAATTAAGAACCCTATAGTTTCTTACTACTTCATCTAGAAGTTCAAGGTTATAATCCATTTCATCATGTTTAAGAGGTCTACCTAATAGCTCGGGTAAAAGTGGTTTCCACTCTCCGTTTTGGCCATAATAAATTGACTCTTCTATACCTCTTTGTTGAAATATAGATGCATATTCTTCTAACGTTTTTCTAGCTTGCATTTTTCTTTTTGTCTATTTATGTAAATAAAGTAGTTCTTGTTGGGAACTCCTTAGTTTTAGTTTCTTTATAATGAATTTCAATAAGCTTATTGTAACTCTCGTTCTTTTTACTCTCAATATAAGCCGGGCCTTCAATAAAATTTAGAGTGTTTTCAATGTATGGAGTACATATATAATCCCTAAAAAGTATTTCAAGCTCTTTATCCTTTTGAAATACCTTGTTAATCTTATTGATGCTTAAGCTATCTTGATTGCTTTTTTTCTGCGATTCATATCCACCTCGAATATTGTTCACAAAGGTTGCATGTTTACTAATTGGCTTAAGTTGAATAACATGGCGTCTATTGTTCTCTTGGACTATATTTTTGTCTAAGTCTTCTGGTCTTGAATAGACTTCAAAGGCCAGTAAAGTCCATATAGATTCGTCTTTAGTCAAACATAAAGCTTGATTGCTAATTATAAACGGGTATTTTTCATTAATAAAGGACTTTAGGGCCATAAGATCTTTAAATCTAGGTGCGGTTTTGGTACCATATCTAGTAGTTCTATTAAAGAGTATATTTCTTATAACGCCATTATTATCCTGATATGTCTTTAACGCATTATATGCATTTATTAGAGTAATTCTGTCAAATACCATTCTTATTTAAATATTTCGGTTAGTATATATGCTATAATCCCGGATGCTGTTGTAAATAATACCCAAAATGCTTTAGTAAAACTAGCTTTCCATTTAATAACGTCTTTGTGTTCGTCTAGCAGTTTTTCATACTCTTTTTCTTTCTTCTCTAAAGACTGCCTAAACTCAGTATTCTTTTTAATTTCAACAATAGCGCCGTCATATGGATTAAGTAATCTTTTTTTTAAGTCAGACATATCATTTTTCATCTCCTCTTGATTCTTAATCAACTGTTGGATCGCACCGTCTAATTGTACGTAATTAGGGTCTTCCATTTTTTGTTTTAAGCTTGAAAAAGACTCTATAAGTTCTTTAATTATATCCTGGTTTGATCTATTATCTTCCATTCTTTATGTAGGTCTATTTTTTAAGGTTATTTTTTGGATCATTATCACGTAACCATTTTTTACCAACATGATTCTTAACTGGCTTTTTAACCTCCTTTAAGACGATCTTCTCAATTTCCTTTAAAGTCTCATTGTTATCATACGACGAGTTATCAATGATAAACATGTTACGATTGCCAAACAACTTCTGGAATCCACCGATGTTATCCTGTACTTCGTTCCACATTTTAGTTACCATATCATCAGATAGCTTCCTAGTACGCATTCTGTTACGTTCTAAGGCCACTTCTAGTGAAGTGTTGACGAATACCATATAAGTATCGTAGCCTAGGCCATCGTGTAAGAGAGCGCGTTTCTTCTTAATCTTCTCGAAATTCTTACCAGTACCGTCGATCACCATACCAAGTCTGCCGGCTAGATAGTTCTTCTCTCTAGTCTTGGTTAGCTCTTTAGCGCGGCCTCTAATTTTCATTAACTCTTGCCACATTTCAGGGTCCTTTGGTATATTGGCAATATTAGATAGGTCAAAACCCGCATCTTTTGCCATCTTCTCAAAAGCATCGTCCGAATTAATGACCTTTAGACCAGTTCTATATGAAACTGACGAGCTACCACCTTTTGGAAAGCCAAAAAGTTCTGAAGCAACATAAGACTTGCCACTTCCAGGCCCACCGGCCATAAAAAAAGCCTTTAATATGCCAGGGTCATTAAAGCCCTCGTTCATGAATTGTTCTAATGTGAGTAATTGTTTCATGTGATATATCTCTTCTATTTACTTTATATATCAACATAAAAAAGGGGACCAAGTAGGTCCCCATATATATATCTGTTATGTAATTAGATCTTACTTGATGTACATGTTAAGCTCAAACTTATTGCCCATACCGTAGATTTGAACATGGAGTGCCTTCTTCTGCTCTTTGCCTTTCTTGTAAAGTGTTAGATCGTCCTTCTTAGTCTGGCCATCGTATGGTTTAAAATATGCGTCGACGTATGCGTTACTATACTCTTCTTGGTCTAATTCATAGCCCATTGAATTAGCATACTTTTCAACCTCATCGATTGCTGATGAGTATTGGTTGTGATAGACTTGAAAGTCTTGTTTTGCCTCGTTTAAGAACTGTTCGTTTGTGAGTAAATGTTTCATGGTTATTATTCCTTTTTGTAAAAGTTATTTTTTTTTTGCAGCTTGTACAATATTTACTTTACCCATATTCAACATCCCACCAGGTACTACAAAATGTTCCATACCCCTATTTATGTAATCATCTTTGGTTGATTTACTCGCAAAACTTTTTAATAATTTAAACCTAAACATTGGTTTTTTAAAACCCATATATTCATACTCACCGCCAACATTTTCACCTGAAGAATTTTTTGTTTTATATACATAAACTTCGCCTTTTTTTAAATTCATTATAGGATCAGTTATTTTTTCATTCATTAACGATTGTTTATGAAGTTTATTAGAACCTTTAAGTTTATCAGATATATCTGTCGAGTCAAAGTATTGCCAAAAATCTTCTATAGAGGCTTCTTTTCCAAAATCATCTGGAAATATTGAGTTGTCTCCTTTAAATGTCTGTGGTTTTAATTCTACATGTGATTTGCTTACCGAAACTACTTTATACTGATCAGATTGGCCATCATAAAAAATATCCCCTTTTTTTACTTCAGTAGAAATATCGAATGTCTCATTTATGAATTGCTTAAATGATTTTACCTTTTTCATTACCCTTTCTTTAATTTTTTATCATGTCCACCATCACGAACCTCTTTTGCTACATCTTTGTCAGCGTCACCCCAAGTACCTTCACCTTTGGTCAAAAAGCTCGACACTCTTGCGTATCCCCATTGTTGTTGTGTAGCGCCGGGCCTATGTCCAGTTTTCCAGGCTGCCATACCTCGACGCATAATGATTCTTAAGATACCGATTGGCACATCAGTCTCATCAGCCTTCTTCTTAAGTGCTTTTTCAATCTTCTCGTCATCAATTGGGCTTCTATCACCTTCGGCCTTTTCTTCGTTTAGTTTATTTTCATTTAGACCTACTTTTGTAAATGATAATTCAACTCCAACTATACCTTCATCTGACAGTTTTTTGTGTCTACCTCTGGCTTTATATTCGATAAAAGAATCTACAATTGTAGGTTTTAAACCTTCTTCTTCTACAAAATATGAATACATGTCTCCACCTGGGGACCAATTTTTAATCATATTATCATGGGCTCGATTTCCTAAATAAAACCATGCATCGATATATACGAGATTATTACCTTTGGTATAGACTTGTAGCTCCGCATCTTCACCCCAATCTCTAGTATTGCTTAATATCTTTCTTACTTTAGATGGTTTAACTTTAGATTTAGCCGACTCGTTGGCTTCGTCATCGCCGTAGAGCTCGTGGTATTTTTTAGTGAATTTAGAAGTCTTAACCTTGCCTTTCTTACGTGCTTCTGCACTGCCTGGCATTGGCTTATAGGCATCTGGGTCATCGTCGTCCATTCCAGCCTGCTTCTTCATCTGCTCTTCCTTCTCCTCTTTAGTCTTATCATCTAGACCGGTCATATAAGGGTCTGGGCCTGGCTTCTTTTCACCTTCATTAAACCTCATGTCCATGGCTTTTCTATAGCCAGCCATGTATTCTTCACGGCTTAAACCCATTTGTTCACAGTACCAGTCAATATAGTCTCTAGGACCAAAGTGTTCGGTTGGTATGTATTGAGTTATGCCTTTTACGTATTTGTTACCGAAAAACTTTTTCATTTTAATCTAAATATTTTTTTATAAACCAATCAAATACTTTCTTGGCTGCTCGTTTATTACCTCGGTATTTCTGCTGATAAAATGTGGGTGCATTACCAAAAGTATAATCGCCTGAAACTCCATAGATCTTATATACGTCTTTATTCTTTATTGGTTTTTTCTGTGCATGTAGGTCCCATACTGACCTAGAAGCAGGTATTCTTGTTAGTTCTTGAGTTGGTGTGCCATCCTCATCAAAAAGATGTTTAACTTTTTGCCATGATTTAGGACCTAAATTGAGAACCCATGTTGGTTTACCGCCACCCGAATCTTCTTTATAAGTGTAATCGGTTGCTTCATTTGCTATAGCTTCGTTGTTCATATCTCCATTTAAGAATTCTTCAAATAGTTTTAAGTGTTTCATTAGTATTGCTTTTTTATTTTAACGTCATTAAATATTTTAGTTTATCAATATTAGCGAGAATCGCTCTTGCCAGATCGAATATCTCTTCATTTACTTCAGAGTCACAAATTGCACTTAACTCATTGTCAAAAACTGGATATGCACTCTCAAAGAAACGATTAATATTCTCTGGTGAATAGTCGCTAATAATAATTGATGCGCCTTCACCAAATGTTGGACGTCCTTTAATACCCATAATTGCTTCGACCATTTCATCTACGCCTTCTAGAAAGTCTTCGTAGAATTCACCGAAGGCTTCATGTTGTGCAAACGAATTAGTTTGCCAGTGAAATACGTGAGCCTGGTCTCTAATTGCAAGTAGTCTAGTAAAGTACCTGCCTAGTTTATCTGCATTGGGTGTTGAAGAGTCAAAGCCTTCAGAGATAAACTCATTAAAGCTCTTTGTAATCATATGAAAATGTTTGATTTCTTTATTTATATATCACTAAAAGTTTCTAATAAACGTTCATTCTCAATTACTTTATTTATCATCAAGTCATAGTTTCTAACTTCGGCATAATTGCGATCTAGATACTCAAGATACTGCTGTTCGGTCTTAAGGTCATGTAAATACCTAGACTGGAAGAATGCATAGTCATAGACTGACTCTTTCCAGTTGTCGTAATATGCATGGCCCAGGTTAGTACCTTTTGCTGTGGTACAACGCATTTTGGCCTGCTTCATACCAAATAAGTTGTGGTTACTTCTAAAGATGTTAGACTGAAAATGCCCACTCTCAATTATAGCCTGTGCCATTACAATATGTGGAAAACGCACATTCAAGTCCTTTAATGTCTGAACAAGTTTAGCCCGACTAAATGAAGTGCCATGTGCCCCTGTAATAATCATCATTTTCTCTTCCGCTGGCATATGTTCTATAGCATATTTAGTTCCAGCTTTAAAGCCATTTTGATGTGAGTACCTTGACGTTAAAGTTAACGCAAGTGTGGTTGCAGTTGCAACACCTGCTACAACATAGGCTACTTTCTTGAGATTTACCTTTTCAAAGGTAAGCTTCTCTTCTGAGTACTTATAAATCATATTATTGGATGTAAATAAAGTCTGTCTTAAATGCCATTTTATACTCGGACTCTAGCCGCTTTGCCTCGTCTACTGTTTTTGCAGTATCGACGCTAATTAATTCGCCAGTGAGGTCTGATTGATAAACAATCTCATACTTTGCATTCATTGTGTTCTTGTTTTTTGATTAACAGTGTAAATATAATAAAAAAGCCTGAGACTAAAAAATCTCAGGCTAACTTTTTCCACATTTATTTTGTACTAGAATGTCATCATAAACGCATCAACTAGCTCTTTAGCTTCCTTTGAATCCACATCAACATCAAAGTGATTAATTAGCATCAATTTGATATGTTCCCACTCGTCGGCGTCTGCAAGCTTATTAAGTTCATCTTCATTCTTTTTAATGAATTTCTTAAGATCCGATCTTAGACCCTCGTTTAGAAAGTCATTAAATGTTTTATATACCGACATAGTTACGATTGCTTAATTAATACATTATCTGAATCATACCATGTACTATGCCAACCTCTTTTATTTAATTCTTCTTCCCATTCTTTAAGAACTTTGTTCTCGTACTTCTTGTTCTTTTTTGAGTAGTAGTTGTAAATTAGATCACCATTAAATAAATCAGTGTTACTGGCATTTATCCATATGTTACCTCTAGTATTGTTAAATTCTTCAGATGTGCTAATTTCTTCTATATAGTCCTCTAGCCAAATCAACATCTCATCGCGGTCTAGCCCTTTAGCTTCAGTAACTACCGATTCAATAGCATACTGGGCTTCTGTCTTATCCCAAACTTCTTTTGACATAATACCTACGCCTTTAACGCCATCTTGCATTAAAATATCATCAATGTTTTTGTTATTCCATCTCACAGCAGCACGATGTGACTTTAGAACTTTAACAAGTTTTTTACCTCTTGGGTATTCAATATATGCTATCCATCCACCGGGTTTTGCAGACTCGTTAACTGTATCTTTATATAGCGATTTAACCCATTTTGTAGATTCAGCATTCTTATTAATCTTATCACCATACTCTTTAAAGAATTGCTTTACGAATTCTTCTTCGTCTTTAACTTCGCCTGCTATTCGGTGTAGATCTGACATAACACCTTCTGTTAGCTCAAGCTGCTCAACCATTGATTCTTTAACTATTTTATCCTTTCTATGTAAGATAAACTCGCGCTCTTCGCCTGATTCTTTAAATTTGCCAGTATATGATGTCTCTCCATCTTTGTTCTTAAAGACACGATCAACCACAAACTCACCGTATTTATCATGTGCGTATGGTATTACAACAGAGCCTTTCTTTATAGTTTCTTTAGCCTCAACTACACCATCATCACCATCAACGGCGTCCCAAACTGAGTTAAGTTCGTTTTCAGCAACTGCAATTTGGCTATGCATCCATGGATCAAGTGAAGTACCCTTTTCTATTCTTTCACGAATCATTGTAGCATAGTCGATACACCTTTCAAGTTGGCCATGACTCATCTCGTCACTATAGTCACCATTAGCTGGTTTACCAAAGTCAGCTTCGTTTACAGATTCTGCTACATCATGTATTGAAGTGCTGTTGATCTTTTCAATTAAAGAATCCCAGTTTAAACCTTCGTTTGCAGCGATAACCTTATCCATATCTTTCTTTAAAGACTTACCGTAGTAATCTTTAAGCGCATCAACTGCTGTTTTAGATTGACCGTCAATAATCTGATCTGCTGCTTTACGGCCCATTCTAGAGTTAAGAACTACTAGAGCTTCTTTTTCTGAGATCTTAAACTCTTTCATTAAGTCTTTAACTGATCTATCGAAAAGCTGCCGAGTAGTCTTATCATCCTCTTCCCTGTTAATAGTACCGTAGAAGCCATAACCTGTGTTGATATCATCTTCAGTGTAAGCTTCGCCTACTAATTCTGCATCAACGTCTTTTAAACCAACCTTCTTGTCAAGTTCAACTTCTAGTTCCTTTTTAGTATTTGTTAATTCTTTTAATTTATCTTTAAGCTTTTCTTTTTCTTGACCTTTAGACTTTTTCCAGGCACTAACGGTTTCCTTCATTTCTTGAGTTACCTTAGTCCACTCTTTTTGAATCTTGTTAATTGACTTAGCTTCATTAAGACCCTCGTTAACCTTCTTTTTAATTTTTTTTGCAATGTCTTGAGCAGAATCGTTACCTTTAACAGTCATTATTTTTTTATTAGTATCTGAATCAATTATATCTTTTTTTACTACATGGTACTTACCAGCTCCAAACTCTCTGTCTAAAACAGTACTTAAAGTAGCGTCGAAAGAGTCTCCTAGATCGGACTTAGGCCAAACTGAGCTTTCATCTATCTCCTCTTTATGATTTAATAGAGCGCTTTGTAGTGCACTATAAGCATCTACTTTATTCTCAAATAAACTTATAGCATTTTCAATACTCAATGGCTCTTTAATCGATTCAACTATAGAGTTAATCTTTTTGGTATTCTTGGTCTCTACTTGATAAAGTGCTTCAGATATTACTTTAGCGTTATATCTAAGCTCTTTATTTTGATCTTTGTTGTTAAAATTAACGAATGTCATATATTAATATTTTTTTATTTGCTTTAAGTATATATATTTATTAATTAAGTTGCCTCTTTTACTCTAACACTTGCTGATGATATCTTAAATATATCACCATATGTATCTTTTAAATTTTTCAAAGCATCTTCGTTAGATGAAGCAGAAGGTACTCTTAGTATATCTGAAGAAACATTCATGCTTGACTTTCTAAAAACAATCCAAGTTATACCCTTATATTTGTCCATAACATTATCTAGACCCTCATTAATATCATCAATAAGTGTAGAAAGACCAGATCTAATATAATCGACTTTAACCAACATTCTTTGAATAGACATGATTGAGTTTAAATTATTTAGATCAATAGCATCACCAATTTTAAAATCTAATTTCTCAATATTATCTTTGGATGTGCCATTTGGTAAAATATAGCTTAGATTAGGATTTCCTGTAGAAGTAGAAGAGAATGTAACGATATTATAATCGCTCTGGCTACCTAATGCTATATAATTTGAAGCAGAAACTATAAAGTCACATGCTGCATTAAACTTAGCTTGTGAAATTTCACCTCTTTTAAAATCAGCTGAAATACTATAATTGCTTTTTAAATTAATTAATGTATTCGCTTTTTTATGAAGATCAATTAAATCATTAGGAAGAGATTTAGTATCTAACTTACTTACTTCTCTTGCAATATCCACAACATGTGCTAACTTATCTCCAAATTTAAAGTTTGAAAGCGCACCTGCATTTCCTAATCTAAATGGCGAATTAATAGTAGCTATTTTTCCATCTTTAATATTATACTCTTTAACCTCGTACTTTTTACTTTTACCTACCAATAAGTCAAATGATTCTCCACCTCCAGATACTTTAGCATCTTTAATTAACCAAGCTAACCAAATTTCGCCTCTACCTGCTCCATCTGGCTTAATCTTATAAAGTTTAAATCCAGTTTTATCTCTAATCTCCGATTTATAATTAGAGGCTACTTGATCAACAGAGCTGTATTTACCACATTTTTCAACAAATGTTTTAGCATCTTCGGTTCCAAACGAGTTTATTTTTTCTAATAACTTAGTAGTTGGATCTCCAGCTGGAACATTACTAAAAAAAGATTCAATATTTTTAGCTTGAGTTTTATTAACCCTAGATAAGATTTCAGGATTAGTTATACCAATAACTTTGGTTAGTTTATTCGCTTCATTTAATGCAACTTCAAATTTGACTTTAACGTCTTTATATGTACTCATATTAAATTGAAAATTTCTTATTTGCTTTATGTGTTAATATCTTGACGTCATTGTATTCTTTCTCAAGTGACTTAACCAGCTTAAGGTTAGCTGCATCGTCATCAAAGAACTGAAAGTCATTATAGCCCATTGCGATTAGCTCTCTAAATGCGGCCTTTTTTCT
>Ga0209937_1000761_pt1 | contig 9806 bp, 12 predicted proteins | sample SalPon1_B_H2O_MG_FD_185699 | JGI IMG/M metagenome (GOLD analysis project Ga0209937, IMG submission 185699) | Salt pond water microbial communities from South San Francisco under conditions of wetland restoration - Salt Pond MetaG R1_B_H2O_MG... | ecosystem: Environmental > Aquatic > Non-marine... | reverse complement strand
CCGGACGTCGGACATCGGCCAGCCATCGTGCTTCGGGCGCGGCCAAGCGGACGGATCGAAGCGTATCAGAAGGGGTCGGTGCCGCTCGCGTTCGACGACGCTCTCGAGTGGGTCTGAGCGGGACGCTGCAGGCACGCAAGGCGTTCTTTGTGACTCTTCATAAATTTTGATTGCGTCTCGGTGCGAGGTCTGTCAGAACGACCGGGCCTGTCTCAGAACGAGACCGGGTCGGGGCCCTCCTGGCCGGTGGTCGGGTCGCGGTCCGAGTAGAACCGCCGGCCGACGCCTCGGTGACAGACACCGGCACGGAGCGTATCGAAGACCTCCTCGGGTGCGTCGAACGTCTGATCGCCGAACCGCTCAAGCACGTCCCCGATCCGCTCGGAACCGTCGGCGAGTTCTACGGTCGCGTTGCCGTGTGCCGCGATGAGTTCTTCCGAGGTTGTCGGGAACTGGTGCCGCTCGATCCGATCGTCGACGCCATTCAAGCGCATCAACTACTGTGATGTGCCGAGGGTACTTAATGATTGTTCATGTAGAACCTTAGTCCAAGGGGATGTCGTAATATGCCATATTACTACACGGTGCGTGTCAGATCGACTCACGGACTGCAGACACAGGATCTGGCTATCAGTCCATCACCCGAGCGCATTAGCTACTCGAACTCCTAGCCGGGGGCGATGCCCACCGTACGGTCACCGGCCGACGCGACACCGGCGACGGACGAGCCGATCGTCGCCGACCTTCACACGCACACGACGATCTCCGACGGCACGCTCTCGATTGAGGCAGTGCCAGAGGCGGCCCGGGAGGCGGGCCTCGCGTGGGTGGCAGTCACCGACCACGACCGAATTCATCCCGGTATCGACGCACCAGTCGTGAACAGGGACGGGGTGCGGCTCGTCCGTGGGATCGAACTCCGCGTTGACGCGGGGCCAGAACGGCTTGATCTACTCGGGTACGCCGTCGAACACACCCCACGACTCGACGCCGAGATAGCGCGGCTGCAAGCCGACCGCCGGGAGCGCGGCGCTGCGATCGTCGACCAAGTCGAAGACCGGCTGGATGTCGATCTCGACGTCCAAGTCGAATCCGGAATCGGTCGACCGCACATTGCCCGGGCGATAGCCGATTCCAGCGCCCCGTACGACTACGAGATGGCCTTTACCGACCTGATCGGTGACGGATGCCCGTGTTACGTCTCGCGGTCAGTAACCGACGTCGAGACGGGTGTCGAGTTGCTCCGGGAGGCGTGTGCGTTCGTCGGACTCGCACACCCGTTCCGGTACGACGACGTCGACGCGGCACTGGCGGTCGCACGCGACCTCGACGCGGTCGAGCGTTGGTATCCGTACGGTCGATCGGTCGACACCAATCGGATCGACCAGGTCGTAGAGTCGGCTTCACTGTTGGCGACCGGCGGAAGCGACGCCCACGGACGGACCCTCGGCGCCGCGGGGCTGACCGAATCTGATTTCAAGCCGATCCGCGAGCGACTTCCCAAGCCACAGTGACGTCGGGTGAGTGAACAGGAGGTCACCGCCCCAACGTCCGGTGAATTGCGTCGCGAGGAACAAGGTTATTGCTTGGAGCGACCCAAACAACCGTATGCAGTGTCACTACTGCGACCGCGAGGCGGCCTACGAGACCGAACACGACGGGGTCGTCGTCGGCCTCTGTGATGAGCACTTCCGCGAACAGGTGGAAGCGCTGGCCGACGACGATGGGTTGGCGGCGCTGCGCGACCGACTCGACGTCGAGTCACGCGAGTAGCCAGCGGCGATACGACGGTGATTTCTCCGGGCACGGGGGCCATAGACGACCGCGTGAGCCGAACGAATGGTAAAAGTTCGTTGGGGGCGAATCGCGTCTATGTTCCCGACCGACCGGCCACGGCGGCTTCGAACCGACGCGTTCCGTCCGCTCGTCAGTGAGTCGTCGCTGTCGGCGTCCGACCTCGTTGCGCCCGTTTTCGTCGACGCGACGACGGACGAGCGGGTCCCCATCGAGTCGATGCCTGGTCACGAGCGTGTGCCGGTCGACGAGGCAGCCGCCCGCGTCGAGACGGTCTGTGAGACGGGTGTCGAAGCGGTGATGTTGTTCGGCGTGCCCGCGTCGAAGGATCCCAAGGGGAGCCGTGCATACGCCGACGACGGCGTCGTCCAACGGGCGATCCGACGAATAACAGCAGAAACCGACGCGACCGTGATCGGCGACGTTTGTCTGTGTGAGTACACCGATCACGGCCACTGTGGCGTGCTCGAGTCAGACGCTGAGGCAGCCCCAACACTCACCGTTCGCAACGACGAGACGCTCGAGCTGCTGGCGGAGACGGCCGTCTCACAGGCCGCAGCGGGTGCGTCGATGGTTGCTCCCTCGGCGATGGCGGACGGGCAGGTCGCCGCGATCCGCGAGGCGCTCGACGAGGCCGGTCACCGAGATGTCGGGATACTGAGCTACGCGGTTAAGTACGAGTCGAGCTTTTATGGGCCGTTTCGCGACGCTGCTGACGGGGCGCCGGCGTTCGGCGACCGGCGACACTACCAGATGGACCCGGCGAACCGCCGGGAGGCGCTGCGCGAGGCCCGGCTCGACGTCGAGGAGGGAGCTGACGTACTGCTTGTAAAACCAGGCTTACCGTACCTCGACGTGCTCGCCGACGTGCGGCGGGAGTTCGACCGGCCCGTGGCCGCGTACAACGTCTCCGGCGAGTACGCGATGCTTCACGCGGCCGCAGAGAAGGGGTGGCTCGATCTCGAGGCGACCGCTCACGAGTCGTTGCTCTCCCTGAAACGGGCGGGCGCGGACCTCATCGTGACGTACTTCGCCGAAGACCTCGCCGAGCGTCTCTAGCGGCCGTTCACTGCTCGGGCGCTCGGTTATACTACCTGCTCGCCGTCGTCATCGTACAGCGCGATCGCATCGACGGGACAGGCACGCGCCGCGAACTCCGCGTCGAGCTCCTCGCCTTCAGGGACGTCGACAACGAAGACGTCCGGCTCCGATTCCTCGCTGTCGACGAGATCGGCTTTCCCGTCGTTCAGATTCTTTTCGAAAGCGTCCCACTCGGCGACGCACTGGTACATGCCAATACACGTGTCGCGGTCGAACTCAACGTACATACCCGTCGTTCAGCCACGAGATACAAAGCCGTGACGGGTGACACATCTCGTGGCGAGCCATCGGACCCCTGCTGTTTTATTTGATGGAGGCCCCACCAACCGACGATGACGGAGGTCTGGCTCGTCGACAGACAGTTCGACTCGAAGGGACTGGTGCGGCTGACGTACGCGACCCTAGACGGCGAACGCGTCCACACCACGGAGGTATCCGAGCGGCGGCTGATGATGGGCGACGGCGTCGCTGCTGGGCGGGACGTCGACGCAAGTGCGCTCGGAGAGACGCCCACAGATTCGGTTGAGCGGTTCGCGACGGAAGCCACCCGGATGGCCGCCGAACACGACCGCGACGAGACGGTCTAGCAGTGAAGCAGACTCGTCGCCAGCGATCGGTCCCACGCGGCTCACCTCCGAACCTTCCAACGGTTTAAATCCGATCGGGGGCGAACAATGGAGTAATGGAACCGACCGCGCTCTCCGGACTGCCGTCGGGCGTCGGCAAGGCGCTCGAAACCGAGGGTGTCGAGACGCTTTACCCGCCGCAGGCGGCGGCTGTCGAGGCCGGCATCCTCAACGGTGAGAGTCTCGTCGCCGCGGTGCCGACCGCCTCCGGGAAGACCCTCATCGCCGAGCTCGCGATGCTGTCGGCGGTCGAACGCGGCGGCATGGCGCTATACATCGTGCCGCTTCGTGCGCTCGCCAGCGAGAAGAAGACCGAGTTCGAACGCTGGGAGGATCATGGCGTCACCGTCGGCGTTTCGACGGGAAACTACAGCTCCGACGGCGAGTGGCTCGCGAGCCGCGACATCGTCGTCGCCACGAGCGAGAAGGTCGATTCGCTGATCCGCAACGGGGCGCCGTGGATCGACGATCTGTCGTGTGTGGTGAGCGACGAGGTCCACCTCGTCGACGACGGGAATCGAGGACCGACGCTTGAGGTTACCCTCGCGAAGCTCCGTCGCGTGAATCCGAACCTTCAGACGGTTGCGCTATCGGCGACGGTCGGCAACGCAGCGACTATCGCTGACTGGCTCGACGCGGCGCTCGTCGAGTCAGACTGGCGCCCAATAGCGCTCCACACGGGCGTCCATTACGGTAACGCGATTGACTTCGACGACGGGAGCAAACGCGAGGTGCGTGTCGACCGCGGCGAGGATACTACCGCTCGACTTGTCGCGGACGCGCTCGACACCGAAGCAGACGGTCGTGGCGGCTCCTCGCTCGTGTTCGTCAACTCCCGACGAAACGCCGAGTCGGCCGCCCGAACGCTGGCTGACGTAACTCGTGAGCGACTGACGGCCGACGAGCGCGACCGACTCCGTGAGTTGGCTGAGACGGTCCGAGAGGCCTCCGACGCTGACACCGCGAGCGACCTCGCCGACGTCGTCGAGCGAGGGGCAGCGTTCCACCACGCTGGGCTCGCGGCGTCGAACCGGGCAGCGATCGAGGACGCGTTTCGAGACCGATTGATCAAAGCCGTCTCGGCGACGCCAACGCTCGCTGCCGGCGTCAACACCCCGGCACGGCGGGTGGTGGTTCGCGACTGGCGGCGGTACGACGGCGAGTTTGGCGGGATGAAGCCGCTCGACGTGCTCGAGGTCCACCAGATGTGTGGGCGCGCCGGTCGACCGGGACTCGATCCGTACGGCGAGGCGGTGTTACTCGCGAACGACGCCGACACGAAACAGGAGCTGTTCGAGCGGTACGTCTGGGCAGAGCCGGAGGCAGTGCGATCGAAGCTCGCCGCCGAGCCCGCACTCCGGACGCACGTGCTCGCGACCGTTGCCTCCGGGTTCGCCTCCACGCGACGAGGACTTCTCGAGTTCCTCGATAACACCCTCTATGCCACCCAAACCGACGACGAACGACGGCTTACCGCGGTGACCGACGCCGTACTCGAGTATCTCGAGGCGAACGACTTTCTTGAACGCGACCGCTCAAACGGGACTGAGACGCTCGCCGCGACGGGAATCGGTCACACCGTCTCTCGACTTTACTTGGATCCGATGAGCGCCGCGACGCTCCTCGACGGGCTCCGCGAGGCCTGTGCAATCGACGACAGCGACGAGCCAAGTGCATACGAACGATCCAGCACGTCGGCAGAAGACGGGACGCCCGACTTCGGAACGTACAGTCGGGTCGACGAGGCGAGCGGTGTGGACGAGGCGAGCGGCGAGGACGAGACGAGCGGCGAGGACAACGCGGGTGACCATGGCGAGACGAGCGACGAAGAGACGCCGATCGATGGGAGTCCACCCACCGTCGACCTCTCGGCGCTCGGGCTGTACCATCTCGTGAGCCGAACGCCGGACACCTACGAACTCTATCTCAAGTCGGGTGATCGCGAGCGGTACACCGAGGTGTGTTACGAGCGCGAAGACGAGCTGATCGGGTCGACGCCATCGGAGTACGAGGACGTCCGGTTCGAAGACTGGCTCGCGGCGCTCAAGACGGGGCGGCTGCTCGAAGATTGGACCGAGGAGGTAGACGAAGACCGGATCGCCGAGCGGTACGGGGTCGGGCCGGGCGACATCCGCGGGAAAGTCGAGACCGCAGAGTGGTTGTTGCGCGCCGCCGAGACGCTCGCTGCCGATGTCGACGCGATCGACGGCGATGCCGTGCTCGCGGTACGACGCGCCCGCAAGCGGGTCGAGTACGGCGTGCGTGAACAGCTGCTGGATCTTGCCGGCGTCCGGACTGTCGGACGAAAGCGCGCCAGGCGGCTCTTCGAGGCTGGGATCGAGACGCGCGCGGACCTCCGTGAAGCCGACAAGAGTGTCGTGCTCGGCGCGCTTCGCGGCCGTGAGCGAACCGCAGAACGGGTGCTTGAGCACGCCGGGCGAGAAGACCCGTCGATGGACGACGTCGACGCCGACCACACCGCGGCCGCAGCAGCGACCGCTGGGAGCAGCGACGGAGACGGCGACGGACAGGCCAGTTTGGGTGATTTCCGATGACCCGAGACGACCCGGCGGCCGACGCCCCGAACGAGTGGGTCACCCCAGAGACGCGGCTCGTCGAGGGACGGGTCGGTATCGAGGACCTCGACGCGTTCCTTAGCGATATCAAAGCGATCGGTGCGGAGACCGGCGCGGTCGTACAGGCGGTCGACGCCGACCGGATCGTCGATGGCGACCACCTCCGGCTCGCGGCGCGACTGGCCGCTCGGGCGGTTGCACGCGGTGAGGCGGTCGCACGCGACCCGGCAGTAGAAGTGCTGTTGTACGCGGCCGGCCGGCGGCAGATCGACCAGGCGCTCGCACTCGGCGTTGAGGCGGGCGAAAAGCGAGTGGGATTCGTCGTCGCCGACTTTGGAGACGTGCCTGGCGCGGCCCAACCAAGCGCGTCCCTCGAGACAGCCGTGGAGGCAGTCGAACAACTGTGTGAGCCGGCGCAGGTGCTCGGGACCTTCGATGAGGCAGCCGTGCGGTCGTACTACGAGATCACTGATAGGGAGCTCAAAGCGGTCGCGGGAGATCTTTCGGCGCTCGTCCGTGAGCGGGTGGCGTTACTCGACGTCGAGAAGTGATCATCGATACCCCCTTGTTTCGGATGGAAACCGCTAGACTGCAGCCGGACACCGCTCCACTCGAAAGACCACAGGATGACTCGTGATGGATCACGGATGGGGTCACAAAACGACCACGAGAGAACGGAAGTAGTCCATCCTGGATTCGAACCAGGGTCGAAGCCCCCAGAAGGCTTCAGGATTGGCCACTACCCCAATGGACTGTGCGCACCATCGATACACCACCCGAGTTTGTAAGCGTTGCGCGTCGCCACGCTCCATGTAACTAAGTGACACACATCGTGATGCCTCGTCGGTGACGTCAACACGAAGGCCGACCCGAGCTCAACGACGAAGGGTAGCCCACCCGTGGATCGATCGACGTGTTTTAGCCGGTACGTTGACCATCAACGTGTATGTACATCGGACGGTTCGTCGTCGTCGGGCCGGGAATCGGCGCGTATCGAGTCTCTTCACGGTCGTTTCCGAACCGACGGGTCACCGAGCGCGACGGAACCCTGACTGTCGAGCCGACGCCAGACGCACCGGCCACCGACAATCCGTACGTCTCGTACAACTGTGCTCGCGCCGTCTCAGCGCCGACTGGCGAGCCGCTCGCAGTCCTCGGTAACGGCTCACACGTGGATCCGATCGCAGAGAAGCTCGAACGGGGATACCCGGCTCGAGATGCGCTCGCGAGCCCACTACTGGCGCTCGACTTCGAGAAGGACGACTACGACACCCCGCGCGTGGCCGGTGTCGTCGGCGCTGAAACCGCGACGATCGGGACCGTCAGACGCGACGCGCTGCTCGTCGAAACGGTCGAGGATCCGACCATGGTCGCGACGTACGAGACCGACACTCCAGCGCGGTACGACCTGGCCGCGAGCGACGCAGCGGCCGCCGCGAACGAAGTGCTTGGGGCCGACTTCGAGCATCCCGTCTGTGCGGCAGGCGTAACCGTCGACGGCGACGGCGTCTCGCTCGCGGTTGATAACGACAACTGACAAACGCGTGGGGTGGCGCGCGCCTCGCGAGCACGCCGGAGGCGGGCTTGCGAGCGCGTGCGAGGGATGAGCGAGTCGCCCGCGGGCGACTCGCGAATCGGCTGGGGAGGATGTGGCGGTAAGGTGTGCCCGTGTGTCGCGCGGTCGCCTCGTTCATACGGTTACTCTCACACACGTATTGGGGAGGGTGTGACCCAATTGGTGTCCGGGTGTCGCGAAGTCGTCCTGATCGTAGAGTCATCATCACACACGTAGTGGAACGAGCCTGCTTACCGACCGTCCGGGTCGAACGCGTCGATAGCGTCGTGGACCCCGGCAACCCACTCGTCGAGCGCGTCGTGGAGTCGGGCCTTCGCCTCGGGTATCGGTAGTGCGGTGTACTGGTAGACGTAACCGCCGTCGTCAAGGAGGCGTCGACGACGCTCGGCGAGTCCCTTCTCACGAAGCGTCGAGAGCGACCGGTTCACGTTGGAGCGGTCGCGGTCAAGCACGTCGGCGAGTTCGGCGACGGTGCTGTCCGGATGCTCAGTGAGCGTGAGGTATGTCCGGCTCTCGTGGTCTTGTACCCCGAATACACACGAGAGGACGTGCCCAAAGGACGGTGAGACGTCGCCCACGAGGTCTTCGATGGTCGGATCGGCCATGTAGACGGGTCGGCGGTCGCGTCATTAACCGTTTCGAGCCAACACGGGACCGTGGGCGTATAGGTCAGAGGAACTATGCCCTCACCGTGTGAACTCGCCGGCGATGAGTGAACCCACCGGACGGGGCCGTGCGACGCTCGTCGAGGGGGAGGTCGAGTTCGGGTCCGACGACGCTGCGCTGCTCGAGGCGATCGGACGGACGGGCTCGGTCGCACGGGCCGCCGAGACGCTCGGCCGTTCCCGAGCACGGGCGCTCCGGCGGATCGAACGCCTCGAAGGGGGGTTCGGTGACCTCGTCGAACGTCAGCGGGGCGGACGGGGTGGTGGCGGCAGTAGGCTGACCGAGACGGGCCGGGCACTTCTCGGCCGCTACGATCGGCTGTCGGCCGCAGTCGCCGCCGCGGCCGGCGTCCCCGAAACCGTCGTCGGTGGGGTCGTCGAAACGGTCGACGGCGAGCTCGCCGCGGTCGATACTGCCGTAGGGACGGTGTGGGGGCGCCACGAGGGATGTTCCGTCGACGACCAAGTGCAGGTTCGGATCGGCGCGGACGCGGTGACGGTGCGGCCGATGGACGACCAGGCGCCTGGCGAAACGAGCGCACGCAACCGTCGCCGCGGTCGGGTCACCGGGATCGACCGCGGTGAGACGGTCCACACGGTCCAGGTTGCCGTCGACGGTGAGACGGTGCGCGCACTCGTCACCAACGAGAGCGCCCAACGGCTGGCACTAGGGGTAGATACCGAGGTGTGGCTTTCGTGGAAAGCGACCGCAACACGGCTCGTGATGGACGCGGTCGGGTGAGTCCTAATCGGCACGCGTGGGGCGTGGTCCGGTTCATCGGCCACTGGCGGACTCGCTCCGGTACGTTTACACCGATCGCCGGGTCGGATGGAATATGAGTCTCGAGGCCACCGTCGCGGCACCCTTCAAGTGGCACGCGACGGACCGGCTCGGTGAGGGATCGTTTGTCGTCGCGCTGTCGCTAGAGCGCGAGTGGTTTTCTCCAGACCAGGCGAAACGACTCGTCGACGTAGCGGCTGGACGGGGGCTCGTCGTCGAGACAGACGGCGACCTCGTCGCGCAGTTCGACCCCGACGCGGTGGTGATTCCGGACGGGTTCAGCCCGGACGAAGACATCCTGCGCGAGCAGTCAGCGTTCGAGACTGCACTCGAGGCCGCGGTCGCGACGGGCGTGGACAAACAGACCGCCGTCGCCGCGATAAACGAGCGACAGCAGGCGCTCAACGTCACCATTGAGGCGGCGGCTGTGCTCTACGCGAAGCAACGCGATGCGCGCGTCGACCACCTCGCCGAGGCCGTGCGCGAGACGCTCACACCGGAGGCGTGATGGTGGTCGATCGACTGCGCGACGGCGTCCGAATCGCGCAACTGCTCGCCTCCGAGGTGACCGGAGACCAGGGGCGGCTCAACGCACTCACCCTGACTGACGCCGACACGGACGTGGAGCCGACCTTGGACGGCGCACTGGCGTACCGGATCACCCGGGAGGACGAGCCGATCGTCGAC
>Ga0209937_1000760_pt1 | contig 9817 bp, 10 predicted proteins | sample SalPon1_B_H2O_MG_FD_185699 | JGI IMG/M metagenome (GOLD analysis project Ga0209937, IMG submission 185699) | Salt pond water microbial communities from South San Francisco under conditions of wetland restoration - Salt Pond MetaG R1_B_H2O_MG... | ecosystem: Environmental > Aquatic > Non-marine... | reverse complement strand
AATAACCAGAGGATGAAAAGTTATCCTGGCGGTTTCCTAATGTTTTCTTGGTCAGGCTCATCCAAGACTATGCGTGGGCGTAGCGCGCCTTTTGTGGTTTGCGACGAAGTGGATGGCTATGACAAAAGCTCTGAAGGGCATCCCGTTTCATTGCTCTGGCAGCGTGCGGCTACCTTTGGAGATCGCCGCAAGCTGTTAGAGATCAGCACGCCAACCATCAAAAACGCGAGCTTTATCGAGTCGGCTTTTGAAGCGGGTGATCAGCGTTATTTCTACATCCCTTGCCCGCACTGCGGAGAGAGCCAGACGCTGCGATGGAAAAACGTCATCTGGGATGAAGGCAAGCCGGAAACCGCTCAGTATGCTTGCCATACTTGCGGCGCCATGTGGAACGATGGCGAACGGGTCGCTGCGATCCGGCGTGGCCGATGGGTTGCGAGTCACCCGTTCAAAGGACACGCCAGCTATCATCTGAATGAAATGTATAGTTGCTTTCGCAAGCTGGGAGATATTGCTCAGAGTTTTTTAGAGAAAAAACACACGAATGACTTGCAGACTTTCGTGAACGTTTCATTGGCAGAGACCTGGGAAGAACAGGGTGAGGGAGTTGAGGATCATGTTATCAAGCAAAGAGCTGAGGACTGGGGCGAAAAGGTTCCTGAACAAGTTGCGGTACTGGTGGCTGGTGTGGACGTTCAAGACGATCGTCTGGAAGTGGAAATACTTGGCGTGGGCCGCGACCTCGAACAGTGGAGCGTGGATTACCAAACGCTTCAGGGCGATCCGTCGAGCCCTTCGGTTTGGGAGAGCTTAGACTCAGTGCTGTTCGCTGAGTATGAAACCAATGACGGCAGGCTGTTGAACGTGAGATCCACGGCCATTGACACCGGCGGCCATCACACTCAGGCGACTTACAGATACGTCAAAGCGCGTGAGGGGCGCAGGGTTTTCGGCATCAAGGGTGTTGGCGGAGAAGCCAAGCCGCTAGTTGGTCGGCCATCCAGAAACAATATCGGGAAAATTCATCTTTTCCCGGTCGGATCGGACACGGCGAAAGAGGCGGTGTATGGTCATCTGGGGATAAAAGAGCCTGGGCCTGGGTATTGCCATTTCCCGGCGGATCGATCTGATGAGTATTTCGAGCAGTTGACAGCGGAGCGCAAGGTCACTAGATATGTGCGTGGTCATGCAAAAAGGCAGTGGATCAAAAAGCGCGCTAGGAATGAAGCGTTGGACGTGAGGTGCTATGCTTTGGCTGCGTTGTCGATTTCCGGGATGAATGTAAATACAATAGCAGACAAAATGCTGGCAGAGTCAAAAAAAGACCAGCCAGGGGAGACTGAAAGCCCAGCGGTTTCCCGCCGCCGAATGCAGCGCGCGGGCTCCGGCGGATTTGTGAATAAGTGGAGAAACTGATGGCGAACGCATTTAATCCAGAATCAGCCCCGCAGGGTGAGCCAAAAGAGTTTATCGCGGGAGACCTAGTTATCTGGCGGCGTGATGATTTAGCGATAAATTACCCCACAGCCGATTATTCACTTTCCTACTCATTCCAGTCGATCGAGAACTCTAACAGCGCCGATAACAATTTTGAGATTCAAGCCGTAGAGGATTCCAAGGGCTACTACGCGCAAATCGATAGCGCCACGGCTATGGCGCTTAGTGACTTCGGTGCTTATGGCTGGCAGGCGTACATAACACAGACCAGCGACGGCGCTCGGATCACTGTCGGCCAGGGAAGGCTGACAATCAAAACTGACTTTGATTCGCTTAATGAGGACCCGCGAACCCACGCTGAGATCATGGTTAGCAAAATCGAATCTGTTCTCGAAGGCCGAGCTGATTCTGACGTTGCAAACTACTCGATCAACGGTCGGTCGCTGACGAAAATAGCAATCGAGGATTTAACAAACTGGCGTGACTACTATCGGGCAGAGGTGACAAGGCTCAAGCGCGAGGAAGATATTAGGCTTGGTCGCGCCGTTCCATCTACGGTCAAGGTGAGATTCTGATATGGGAATTCTCGACATCTTTAAGCGAGACAAAAAGGCTATCAAAAAACGCGGCTATGACGGCGTGAATGCTGGCCGCTTATTTTCCGACTTTGTTACCTCGCAGAAATCGGCTGATTCTGAGCTACGGTATAACCTACGCACGCTAAGAGATCGGTGTCGTGAGCTGGCGAGAAATAATGAATACGCTAGGCGATACATCAATCTCTTAAAGACCAACGTGGTCGGCGAGCGCGGCGCGACTCTGCAAGTCAAAGCGATGAATCAAGATGGCAGTCTCGACGTCATTGGGAATCGGATCATCGAGCAGGAATGGAAGCGCTGGGGCCGCAACGGAAATTGCACAGTCGATGGTCGCTTCTCGATCTCTGACGCTCAGGCCATGGTTATTGAGTCGCTGGCTCGCGATGGCGAGTGCGTGGTGCGAATGGTCAATTACGATGGCAATGCTGATCGATTCGCCTTGGAATTTATTGAGCCGGATCTCATCTATGAAGAAAAGAATGAGAAGCTAGGGAATGGCAATCAGATTAGGATGGGCGTCGAAATGGACCGCTATCGGCGGCCTATCGCCTATCATGTTTTGACTGAGCATCCTGGCGATCTTAGCTACAGCACTTATGAGCGCAGGACGCAGCGCATTCCGGCTGAGCAGATTTTGCATTTATATTTACCAGACCGCGCCCAGCAAACGCGCGGCGTGCCATGGATGTCCACAACGATCAGCGCTCTGAAGATGCTTCATGGCTATCGTGAGGCTGAGCTAGTAGCGGCTAGAACTGCGGCATCGAAGATGGGCTTTTTCACTTCGCGTGCCGGCGATGGCTTTCAGGCTGATGACATTCAGGGCGATATTCCGATCATGGAGGCCGAGCCTGGGTCGTTCCACCAGCTGCCACAAGGCGTGGACTTCCAGCAGTTCGATCCGCAGCATCCTACGTCAGCCTTTTCGGATTTTGAAAAGTCGATCTTGCGCGGCATCGCATCGGGCCTGGGCATTTCTTACCATTCACTGGCGAATGATCTAACGCAGACGTCTTACTCATCGATTCGCCAGGGGACAATCGATGACCGAGACTTTTATCGTTATCTCCAGAATTTCATGGTTGAGCACTTCCTTATTCCGGTCTACCGCCAGTGGTTATCTCAGACGATGACGATTGGCGTTGTAAATCTGCCGATCAGCAAATATGACAAGTTTGCAGACGCCGGCGGCTTTAGGCCGCGAGGCTTCCAGTGGGTCGATCCACAAAAAGAGATCAGCGCCAACGTGATTGCTCTAAACAATGGCCTGATCTCTATTCAGGACGTGGCGAACAATTACGGCCAGGACCTAGATGATCTGTTCGCAAACCTTTCTCGCGATAAGCAAATGGCTGAAAAGTATGGCTTGCAGTTTGCCCACGAGCCATTTGGCGGTGGTCAAGGGCCGTATGGTCCGGCAAAAGTTAGCCTGCAAACCGGCGAACCATTCTCTGACATGGCGCCGCAGGAACCTATTGATCAAGGGGACGAAGATGGCGACTGATTTCCCAAGCCAAGGCGACGACTTCAAGATCACGCTCCGCAACAGCGAATACCCTCAGTTTGATCGGGACTTTGCTGAAAACATTGAGGAGTTTAATCCAGAGATTTGGTCGGCTGGCGGTAACATTCGCGGCAACGAGGCTTATGTGCTTTGGGGTCAGGCTCGCGATGGCTCGGAGGACCCAGAGGTTTTGGATTGGATAAAAGAGCGGGAAGCCTGGGCCGCTCGCCATTTTGACAATGGAAGCCAGTTCCAGAGTGGTGATTTAGAGCCGAACATGTCTAACGTCGGCGGCGTCGTCTCTCAGATGAAGTGGGGCGTGATTGGCGCGCTGGGCGAGCAAGGCATGAAAGACGTGATCCTTGAGCTTGTCAAAAAGCAAGAAGGCAAAAAGGAAGATCGGCAGTTATCTGATGCGGTCGAGGAAGGCTTGATCAACAAGCGCGATGAGCACAACGATGAGGTTGGCGACGATGATCTGCGCCGCGCGTCATTGCCGATGCTGCGTGAGGTTTTCGAGCGAGGCGTTGGCGCCTATGAAACCAATCCAGCATCAGTTCGCCCTGGCGTTAGCGGTCCGGAGCAATGGGCTTATGCCCGAGTGAATTCTTTTCTTTTCGCTCTGAAAAACGATCGCTTCCAAGGCGGCGATCATGACACTGACCTTTTCCCATCGGGGCATCCTTTGGCGAGCGAAGATCGCAAGTATTCTGAGGAAGATCGTCCATACCCCAATGAGCACGCTGCTAGGATCAACGACCCTAGCAAGTACGATGAGTTTCGCCGCGAGGCAGATGCGGGTGGGGATGGCATTGATTTCATTTATGGTATATTCGTCGAAAATGATGAGCGGGTCTCCGAGATTCAGAGCGTGAGATTTGACTCAAGCATGTATACGATGGAGCAATCAATTCAGTGGTTGGCGGATAACGATATGGAACCGATTAAGTTTGAAGAATCATCTGGAGAGCGCGCCGAGCGTGATGAGCACTTGCCATGCCCTCCGGCCACTCAAGATGTTGAACTGAACACTGAAAACCGCGACCGCGCGATTGAAATGTTCAACTACGGCCCGCTCAACGTAGATGAGCCTGGCGATTATTGGGAAGGTGTCGCTGAGTATTGGAACACGACAGTTGAGGCAGCAAGAAGTTCCAAATGCGCCAACTGCGTTGCTTTTGACATTTCTCAGCGCATGAAAGATTGCCTGCCGGGCGAGACTTCGGACGAGGACGGAGAACTGGGGTATTGCTGGATGCACCATTTCAAATGCCACTCCGAGCGCTCATGCCATACTTGGGCGGCCGGCGGCCCTATCGATTCTGACGAAACCTCTTTTGATTGGCAGGCAAACGCTTTTGGTGTGGAAGTCGAGCCCGAAGAATCGGAGGATGATCGAGCAAAAGACGCAAGCCAAAAGACTCAGAGCCGTCATATTGTTGAGATCACTGAAGATGAAGATTCTATCCTCATCAAGTTTGGTAAGGGCATGGACTTCGACGGGATCAACGTAATGCCCGAGGAAGTTAAGGACGATGAGGAAGATGAGATGACAGAAAGCGTTGAAGTCGAGCGCTTTTCCAAAACCGAGACGCTTCACCGCGCCGAGGTTATGGAGCCTGAAACGGTGGACGATCGCCGTGTTCGGATGTCTGTCAGTTCTGAAATGCCTGTTGAGCGAGGTTATGGCAGCGAGGTTCTGGACCATAATCGAGCCAGCGTAAACATGGACTTTATGAATTCTGGTCGAGCGCCGCTTCTCATGGACCACGATCCGGAGCGGCAGATCGGCGTTGTTGAATCTGTAAGCCTCGACGAGCAAGCCCGCCGTCTACGGGCCGTGGTGCGTTTCAGTCGGAATGCGCTGGCGAGCGAGGTTTACGATGATGTGACAGATGGTATCCGTGGCAATGTGTCCATTGGCTATCGGGTCACAAAAATGGCTCGCGACGAAAATAGCATGGACGTGTTTCGTGCTACTTCCTGGGAGCCGCTAGAAATCTCGATTGTTTCAATCCCAGCCGATCAGTCAGTTGGCGTGGGAAGGTCGCACGAAATTTCGCCTGAAACCGAAAATTTAGTTCCAACCGTGGAGATTACCGAAATGGGACACTCAAATGAGACGGTGCGTCAGGACTCAGTTTCTGCGTACCAAAAAGAAGTTAGTGAGATTATTGATCTGGGCGTTCGCCACAACCAGCGGGCAGTCGCTGAAGATGCGATCCGTCAGGGCATGGGGCTGGCTCAGTTCCGTGGCGTGCTTTTAGAGAAAGTCTCGGATAAGCCGCTTGATGCACCCGAAATCGACATGAACCAGAAAGAGCAGCGCAGCTATTCGTTGATGAATGCTATCCGCTCTGCCGCTTTGGGCCGTCTCGATGGGTTTGAGGCTGAGGTCAGCCAGGAGCTTTCACGCCATTATGGCAAGGAAGCGCGTGGTTTCTATGTGCCAACCTCAATTTTCAAGCGTGACATCCTTACCACCTCGCCTGCCAACGGCTCCAACTTGGTGCCAGAGGATCACTTGGCTGGTGAGTTCATTGATGCGCTGCGTTCTAACCTGGTTATCTCAGGTCTTGGCGCTCGCATGATGCAGGGTCTTAAAGGTGATGTTGCCATCCCGGCGCTGAACTCCAAGACCACTGTTGGCTTTGTCAGCGAAAACGCCGCTCCTGGGTCCGAGGGTGCTCCTGATTTCCGTCAGGTCACCATGTCGCCTAAAGAGTTGCGTCAGTATGTGGACATTAGCCGCAAGCTGATGATGCAGTCTGATCCTTCGGTTGAGCAGATCATTCGTGATGACATGACTCGCCAGTTTGCTGCCAAGATCGACGAAGTTGCGATCAATGGTGGCGGCTCAGGCGAGCCCACGGGTATTTTGCAGACCAATGGCATTGGCTCGGTTGCGCTTGGCACAAACGGCGGCGCGATCAGCTATGCGTCGCTGGTTGAGCTCGAGCGTGAAGTCGCTATCGACAACGCACTGGCAGGCAATCTGGCATACCTCACCAACCCACGGGTTGTTGGTTCAATGCGTCAGACTCCGCGCCAGGACAGCGGTGTTGAGGGTAACTTCATCTTGAACGACAGCAACACGGTTCTCGGATATGACGTAGCTTCCACCACGCTGGTTCCTTCCGGTCTCACGAAGGGAACGAGCGATGATTGCAGCGCGGTCATTTTCGGCAACTACAGCGACCTGATGATCGGCATGTTTGGTGGCCTTGATGTCCTAGTTGATCCGTACAGCGGTTCAGACAAGGGCGCCACTCGGATTGCCATGTATCAGGACATCGACGTGGCTGTTCGCCATGCCGAGAGCTTTGCGGCAATTCAGGATGTCACTACCTAGTAGTGATGGTGATGAGGCGGGGCGTTCGCGCCCCGTCTCTTTTTAAGCATTAAAGGATTGCACCAATGAAGATTAAAGTTACTTCCCCGATCGTTTGGAATGGCAATCACACTGAGGCCGGATCGGTTTTGGATGTATCCAGTACCGAGGCCCACAACTTGATTGGCCGTGGCCGAGCAGTGCCTTACAGTGAGGCCAAAGAAGAAACCAAAATTGATCGCTCTGTTGGCCTTGAGACCTCAAGCGCACCTGCCGACGTCGTGAAGCGCAGCTACAAGCGCAAGCCTTCCTCAAAGACATAACATGGCAGTCGAGACAGACTTAGAGAGGGCCGTTTTTTTTGAAGTCGATGACTTCGGAACGACGGCTATCTATACGCCTGATGGTGGCGAAAGCGTCACGATCCAAGGTATTTTTGATAACAACCACGAGGAAGTGGATGCGGGTGGCGGCGTGCCGTTCTCTATTAGAGGGCCGCAGTATCATGCGCGCACAGCAGATGTTCCCCAAGCAGACGAAGGCGACACCCTTGAGATTGGCGGCATTGTTTACATAGTGCGCGTAGTCATGCCGGATGGCACGGGCCTAACCATGTTGCAGTTGGAGGCGCCCTAATGGCTCACGCTCGCCAGTCAATCAGGGATAACATCGTATCCACCGTTTCCGGCCTGTCTACAACGGGTCAGAGGGTTTTCAGAAATCGCGTCTACCCGATGGGCGAAAGCAAACTACCTGGCTTGCTTGTTTATACTGAATCTGAAGAAATTGAGCCATCGACAATAACTCCGCCTCGAACGCAAATGAGGCGAATGAACGTAGTTATTGAGGCTTATGTCAAGGCGGTGTCGAACTACGATGAAACGCTTGATACAATCAGCCAACAGGTCGAGGAGGCGCTTTCCGCTGACTCGACTAGAAACGATCTGGCTAAGGACACGAGGATTTTATCTTTCGAGTCTGAGTTTTCGGGTGAAGGCGATCAGCCCGTTGCAGTTGGCAGAATGTCCATAGAAGTGGTATACGCAACACTAGAGAACGCAGTTAGTCAGAGCGTTTAGGAGAATAAAATGTTAAAACGAATCAAGGTTTGGCCGCCTAAAGGCGGGAAGCCAATCGAAATCTTCGAGTCGGATAAAAAACGATTCGTGGAGAAAGGGTGGTTGGAGTCTGATCCAGCCGTTGAAAAACCGGCGGCAGAGACCGCAATCACTACAGATGACACAGAGGTGACTGAAAATGGCGACACTTACCGGAAACGGCGGAACAGTAAAGGTGGGGTCCGACTCGATCGCTGAGATCCGTTCCTTCAGCGTTGATGAGACGATGGACACGATCGAGGATTCCGCAATGGGCGACAGCTATCGGACATTCAAAACTTCACTGCGAAGCTGGAATGGTTCGGTTGATGTCTTTTTTGATGATACTGACACGACTGGCCAAGGCGCTTTGGCGGTTGGATCTGAGGTCGCGCTAAGCTTCCAGGTGGAAGGCGACGAATCAGGCGATCATCTTTTGAGCGGGAATGCGCTTGTAACTGGCCGCACGATCAATTCGTCTTTTGATGGAATGGTTGAAGCCAGCCTGACCCTTCAGGGAACGGGAGAGCTTTCCGAGACGACAGTAACTTAGGGGCTAAAACATGCCAGCAGCTAAGAAAACGGGCGCGTCCATCATTGGGCGCGCCACTGATCACTACAAGCAAAAGCCACTTAAGCGGATCGAAGTTCCTGAGTGGGGCGATGATGAGGGCCCACTGGTATTGTATGCCGAGCCTTTCACGCTTCGCGATCAGGCTAAGATTTCGACCGTTACCAAAAACCAGCCAGAGTCTGAAGTGTTGGCTGAGCTTTTGATCATGAAGCTGATCGATGAGCAGGGGAATAAGATTTTCACTGTTGAAGATAAAGCCGCCCTTCGCACCCAGGTTGATGCTCAGGTTGTTGCCAGGTTGGCGACTGAGATCATGGGTGTTGATGAAGGGGGCCTTGAAAAAAACTAAGGGAATCGACTGACAGGCGATTCAAGTTCATGATGGCTGAAAAGCTAAGCATGACGGTTGAGCAGCTAGAAGCTGAAATGTCAGTCGATGAATTTGTAGAGTGGTCGATTTATTTGACCATTCAATCCGAAGAACAGGAAAAGCAAAGAAAGGCGGCTGCAAATGGCTCAGGGTCGAATTCTCTACGAAATCGCAGCAAAGGATCGGTCGGCCGCCGCTCTTAAATCTGTTCGCGGTAACCTTGGAAAAGTATCAGGCGCAGTTGGCGGGCTAACAAAGCTGTTGGCTCCGCTGGCTGCGGCTTTTTCGGTTGGCGCCATCGGTTCAAACCTTGTCCGAACTAACCGGGAATTCCAGTCACTTCGCGCATCCCTAACCACTTTTACCGGTTCTGTTGAGAACGCGGATCGAGCGTTCAACATCATTCGGCAGTTTGCGGCTGATACGCCGTTTGCCGTTTCCGATGTTGTAGGTTCTTTCAACATCCTTATCGCTAGGGGTATCAAGCCAACCGTAGAGCAGCTCGGGGCTTTTGGCGACATCGCCTCTGGCACAGGGAAGTCGTTTAATCAGTTAGCAGAAGCGGTGGCTGACGCTGCCGTTGGCGAGTTTGAGCGCCTTAAAGAGTTCGGGATCAAAGCCAGCAAAGAACAAGACAAGATCACGTTTTCTATTGGCAATACCACTAAAGTAGTTGAGAACAATGCCTCTGCGATCACTGGCGCCCTCACTGAAATAGCCGATATTGAGTTCGGGGGCGCTACTGCCCGACAAGCTGCCACTCTTAATGGTGCTTTTTCTAACCTGGGCGACGCCACAGATAATCTTTTATTTTCGATTGGTCAGGCCGGGCTAAACGACGAAATCGTAAGAATCACCAGAAGCCTAACCGAAGCGACTAGCGATTCTGATAGTTTTGCCAAGAC
>Ga0209937_1000759_pt1 | contig 9818 bp, 8 predicted proteins | sample SalPon1_B_H2O_MG_FD_185699 | JGI IMG/M metagenome (GOLD analysis project Ga0209937, IMG submission 185699) | Salt pond water microbial communities from South San Francisco under conditions of wetland restoration - Salt Pond MetaG R1_B_H2O_MG... | ecosystem: Environmental > Aquatic > Non-marine... | reverse complement strand
GGCCAACCGGGTCCGGGCGATGCTACTCGAGTTCGGCATCACCGTGCCCCAGCGCATCCTGAATCTGCGCCGGGCGTTGCCCGGCATCCTCGAGGATGCCGAGAACGGTCTCCCCGACGGGGTACGTCAGCTCGTCGGAGATCATTGGCAACAGCTCCAGGAACTGGACGACCGGATTGGCGACATCACGCAGCGCATCGAACGGCTCCCGGTCCGGGACGCCCGGGCGGCACGCCTGATGAGCATCCCCGGCATCGACCCCATGATCGCCACGGCGATGGTGGCCGCCGTCGGGGACGGAACCCAATTCACCCAGGGTCGGGGGTTGTCGGCCTGGTTGGGGCTGGTGCCCCAGCAGTTCACGACCGGCGGCAAGCCTCGGCTGCTCGGCATCAGCAAGCGAGGCAACCGCTACTTGCGCACCTTGCTGATCCACGGCGCACGCGCCGTGTTACAGCAAGCGCATCGGGGCGACGATGCGTTGCGCCGCTGGATCCAGCAGGTCAACGGTCGAGTGCATCGGAACAAGGCGGCCGTGGCCTTGGCCAACAAGCTCGCCCGGGTGGCCTGGGCGGTACTGACACGGGGCGAGACATTCCGAGCAAGCGCCGCGGCGGCTTAATCCCCGATCGCAAGGAATCCAACTGAAATGACCGATCCGGAACGGATCGGTCACCAGACAACCAGCCAACGATTGCAAGCGTCCGAACGGATGGCGGAAACAGGCACCGGCCTGTCGTGAACCTGAGTGACACAATGGCTCGAAGAAGCCGGTTTTTTAATCAGGAACGACAGGCGCGGATTTCTCCATCGAGGCCCGGAGCAGTGACGTGCTCCACCACGAGGCCGAATAGATTGACGCAACCTGATTATCCACCACCCCAACGGGGGCTTGCGATCGGGGAGCAGGCCATAGATGTATCCGGCGTCGGCGCGCCTGGCGGTGACCTGTCCGGGGCGGTCTCGTCTTCCTGCATGAGCTCGTGCCGCCGGGCTTCTCTCGCGACGCAGGCCTCCAGTCGCGCCGGCGGCGCTCAGTTCTCCTTCGTGAGCACGTCGAGCCATTCCTCGAGCAACCCCATGTGGGTCGCGGCGACCGCCGAGCGCGGCAGTGGCTCGAGTGGCTGGTCGGCGTAGTCGATGGTCCCGTCGAGGTCGGCGGAGGCGCCACCGGCCTCCTGCAGGATCAGCTGGCCGGCGGCGTAGTCCCACAGCTTCTGCTTGCCGTGGACGTAGACCTGTACCCGGTGCACGGCCACCCAGCACCAGTCGAGTGCCACCGAGCCGATGGAGCGCTGCGAGGCGTACGGCGGTTCGCAGGCCAGGCGGGTGGCGATCGGTGCCGGCAGGCGCTTGAAGTCCACCGTCGCCAGGCAGCTGCCCAGTGCCTGGCGCGGCTCGTCTTGCAAGGAAAGGGGGGCGCCGTTCAGCCACGCGCCAGAGCCGCGGGCGGCGTGGAAGCACTCGTCGCGGCAGGGGTCGAAGACGACGCCGAAGACCGTCCGGCCGCCGATCAGCAGGGCGACGGTCACGGAATAGACGGGAAAGCCGAGCCGGAAATTGCTGGTGCCGTCGAGCGGATCGACCACCCAGGTTGGCTGCCCGTCGAGGCAGTGGCGCCAGGCCGCTTCCTGCTCGGCGGCTGTCATCTCCTCGCCAAGGAAGCCGTGAGAGGGGAACTGATCTGCAAGCCCTTCTTGCAGCGTGGTCTGCATGGCCTGGTCGGTAGCGGTGATCCAGCTGCCGTCGGCCTTGCGGTCGGCGGCCTGGGTGCCGGCGGCCACCAGGTGCTCGGCGGCGGCGCCCCGAACCAGGTCGATGACGGCCTGCTGGTCGGTAGCGGAGAGTGTTTGGTCCTGTGTCATATCGGGGCTCGCGGAAGGAGTGATAGGCCGGATTCTACGTCACCGCTGGCGGATCGACCGCTCGTCGGCGCAAACCTTCCTTTCGTCCCAGGCGGGCTGGCAGATCGCATGGAGGCATGATGTGATGCGTTACGTGGAAAAGGAATCGAACGGCATGAATCGCATTTTCGCCAGACAACCCGGCTTGCGCGCCCGGCACCACGGTTTCAGCCTGATTGAGCTGATGGTCACGATCGCTGTGGCGGCCGTGTTGCTGGCCATCGCCATCCCGAGCTTTCGCAATCTGATTCTGTCCAACCAGCTGACGACGATCAGCAATGAATGGGTGGCCGCCGTCAATTACGGACGCTCCGAGGCGATCAAGCGCGGTTCGGCGACAGTCGTCTGCGGCGAGGGCGGCAACCAGGGCGGTGCGGCGTTGAGCGCCGGATGCGCTAATACCCTTGGCGAAGTGCGCACCCGCCCCGCGAATGATCCGGCCGCCACGGCGATCGTGCGGGCCGGGTTGGACGTGGAAATACCCGACAGTGTGACATTGCAGGACACGGAATCGGTTCGTTTCGGTGGCGACGGTGTCGGCAGACAGCCCGGCACGAATCAACTCTTCAGCGGGTTGGTCGCCGAGGTCAATTCCGACCAGTTGGACAACGGCAACCTGCGTTGCGTGTATCTCGAAACCGGAACAACCGTGACCACCTGCACCATTACCGGAGCCCAGGGAGGCTGCCCAGACAATGATCCGCCCAACCCCTGCAATCCCTGACGTGCCCGGACGCCAAAGTGGCGTCGGGCTGATCGAGATCTTGATCGCGGTGCTCGTGCTGTCGGTCGGATTTCTCGGCATGGCCGCACTGCAATCAAAGGCGCTGAGCAACAACAACAGTGCTATGGCTCGCAGCATGGGCACGATTGCCAGTTATTCGATCCTCGACGCGATGAGGATCGACGCTGCGGGTGTGGATGCAGGTAGCTACGACGGGGTCGAGATCGAGGTGCCGGCCGATGGCGATTGTACCGGCGTTGACGGCGGTGCAGCCGACCTGGCGGGTGTGAACCTTGAGAGTTGGTGTGGCGAGTTGGCTGAGTTGGTCGGCCCGGGCACCACCGGCACCATCACCTCTCTGGGCGGCGGCAATTACCGGATCACCATCGAGTTCGACGACAGTCGCGCGACTGGCGGGGAAGATGCCGAAACCCTCGTGACACAGGCCAAGCTATGAAACACGACATGACCCTTTTCCGCGAATTCAGGTGTGGCCGATCGGCAGGGTCCGGCGCGTGTCAAGGCGGGTTCACTCTGGTCGAGTTGATGATTGCCCTCGTGCTGGGGCTTCTGGTCGTCGCCGGCGTAGGCAGTGTGTTCATTGCCAACAAGGACGCGTATCGCACCAACGAGGCACTCTCCCAAGTGCAGGATGCATCGCGCACGGCATTCGAGTTCTTGGCCCGTGACGTACGTGAAGCAGGGTCCAATCCCTGCGGTGCGGCCAACGTCGCCAGCGTGCTCAATTCCTCATCGAATGACTGGCTGGACTGGAGTGAGCCCTTTCGGGGATTCGATGACGTTGGTGATATCGACGGCCTCCCCGGTTCTGGGGAAGCGGGTGAACCGGTCGCTGGCGAGCACGCCTTGCGATTGGGCAAGGCTGAGGATTCTGGGCTTGCCTTGGAGGCGGTTACCGGACCACGAGCAAACGTGACGCTCGAGTCAGCCACGACTCGCATTTCCGACGGCGACATCCTGATGGTGTGTGACGCCGACAAGGCAACGATTTTCCAGACCACGAACTACAACTCGAGCAATACGACGCTCGTCCATAACACTGGCGGCTCCTATTCGCCCGGCAACGCCACCAAATGCCTCAATCACCCGGTTCCACAACCGGTGAGTGGTGGCAATTGCACCACGCTCAGCCCGACCTCCTACCTGGTCGTGCCGACCAACGTGGTGTGGTACATCGGCGTTAATTCGTCCGGGTCCCGCTCCCTGTTTCGCGCTCGTAACTATCTCAGCACTGCGCCTGCTCCCGAGGAAATGGTCCGAGGCGTGCAAGGTATGCAAATCGTCTATCACCGTCGCGGGGAGAACGTCTTCGAGACGGCAACACAGGTCGATGCGGTTGCCAACGGTTGGCAGGAGGTTGACGCGGCGAGGATCACCCTGACTGTACGGAGCCGTGGGCTGAACCCGAATGATCCGAATTTCGGCACCAGCACCGATCGTGAGCGCCTGCTGCGGGACTTCTCGACCACGATTGCCATTCGAAACCGACTGGACGGCTGACAACATGACCGTGCAACCGATTACTAACATCCCTCGATGCAACCCGACCAATCAGCGCGGCGTGGCCCTGGTGATTGCGCTGGTTCTGCTGATTGCCGTCACGTTGGTGGGTCTGGCCGGCATCCGCGGGACCACGCTCCAGGAGAAGATGTCCAGCAACAGCTTCGACCGCGAAACCGCGTTCCAGGCAGCCGAAGCGGCCATGGAGGTGGCGGCGGCGCGGTTGACCTCGGAGTTTGCCACCTTCGAGACCGCGATCAATACCTACGACGAGTTGAATTGCACCAACCGTCTTTGTGCCGTGAACCCTGCGGATGACGTCCCGGCCGCCGCCTGGTTCGATGTGACCGACGGTGTCGGTGACATCAACTTCTCTGCTCGAGATTCCGCGATCCCGCCACAATTCGTGGTCCAGGACATGGGTAGCTGCGCCACCGGGGTTGGTGGGGGCGACTTTGTCGGCACCACCGATCAGAACGAGGCCGGTGGCGGCGCCGGCAGTTATTTCAACGACACCGGGCAATGTTTCCGTGTCACGGCCCGAGCCATCGATCCGGCCTTGGAAATCGATGGCGCCAACGTCAATGCCGACCGTGCGCAGGTCGTCCTGCAAGCGACCTATCGACTGTGAGAGGTGATCTCATGACTATCTTTTCTTCAACCTTTGATCTCTCGCGTCGTGGTTTGCTGGCTTTTGTTCCCGCGATGACGCTATCCCTGCTAACCGGTACGGCCGCTGCCGCGGTGGATGTGAGCCAAAGCCCCCTAATTGTCAGTGAACCATTGCCACCGAATATCGTTCTTTTACACGACGATTCGGGTTCAATGGCCTTTGACTTCATGCCGGACGATGCCGATGGGTTATCTTTTAGTGGGTTGCGATCAAGTAGTGAGAACTTGGTTTATTACGACCCAGCGGTAACTTATTCCCCGCCACCTATCGCGGATGCAAGTGGTTCGTATCCTGTTAGAGGGGTTTTTCCCAGGGCGCCCCTTGATGGCTTTGATGGTAATTCGGATTACACGGACGTGACGTACTGGAGGTCGCCGGAAAGCCATGGCGATTTCAGTAGTGGTTTCAATTATGGTATCGGTGGCTTCGGGAATTGCCCAAGTGCTACTACCCGTAGCAACTGGGAAACTCGCTTGTGTTATGGAGATGATGGCCCGGTTGCGGCTTTAGAAGAATGGTTCGTTTACTATCGGTCAAGTTTGAACACACACTATTATCGAGATGATGGGCCTTCAGCTTTCCTGTTTACTCGGTCGAATGGGTCGACTGTTGCGGTAAGCGAATATTGCACGGACTTCGCAATTGACAGTCGTTCGGACACGTGTGTTTCTCCAAATGATCTGTCCGGCTTGGCCGCTCCGTCAGGAGTTCCCGCCGGAGAAAATGTTGTTAATTGGTTTTCTTATTATCGGACAAGGGAGCTGGCGGCAAAGTCCGGTATTATGCTTTCTTTCTCTGACCTTGACTCAAGTTTCCGGTTCGGGTTTGGGTCGATCAACGACTCGAACACCGGGGACCTCGGGACAGGCCAGTTCTCGTACAGCAACTACATGACGATTAAGGAGGTGGAGCCGTTTGGTGACGGCAGTGGTGGCACCCAAAAAGCTCGGTTCTGGAACTGGCTCGAGGGCGTCGGTGCTAACGGCGCTACCCCATTGCGTCAAGCCTTGGATACGGCGGGGCGTTACTTTGAGACCAGCCAGCCCTGGCAGGACGATGGTGAAGAATATTCCTGCCGCCAGTCCTACACGATCATGGTCTCGGATGGTTACTGGAGTGGATATGCTCCGTCGAGCCGAATCGGGAATTCAGATCAACAAGAGACAGATAACTATTCGCCGATAGATCCATTCAGAGGAGGGTTGGCTGATCCCGACCGTGGAGGGGGTTCACAAACGCCCACTCTGGCGGATGTCGCGAACTACTATTGGAAAACCGACCTGCGTGACAATGCCAACGACCCTGGTCAGGATAACCGTGTGCCTGCCACGCCGAACGACCCGGCGACCTGGCAGCACATGACGACGTTTACGGTCGGTCTCGGGCTGAGTGTGACCGAGCTGGGCGCAACCGAGGACGAGTTATTCGACTGGGCCCGTAACGGAGACCAGGATGCTATTGGTGACTGGGGTGGCTGGCCGCAACCTGGTCGCGGAGGCGGGACTGGCGAGCCGGAGAACGTGAGTGATATGCTTCATGCGGCCATCAATGGCCATGGTGACTTCTTCTCCGCACGCAACCCACAGGAATTCGCTGCGGGCCTGCGCGCGGCGCTTGCAGTGATCGATAGTCAGCGTTCGGCGGGCGGGAGCCAAACGGTATCGGACCTGCAGTCGGGCGAAACCCTGGTTGATGGGTCTCGAGCCTATTCCGCGACGTATTTCACCAGCCAATGGACCGGGGAATTGACGGCCCGGGGCTACAACCCCGATACGGAACAGTTCGACCAGGTGTTGTGGAACGGTGCCGGCGGCATCCCGGCACACGGTGGTCGCAACATCTGGACCACGGTCGCCGGGCAAGGCAATACGCCGACCGCTCCCGCGAAGTTCATGACAGGGGAGCTTGATAGCAATCAGGTAGACGCGTTGGTCAACAACGTGGGGGGCGGAATAACCGTCGATGAGACGACCATCGTCAACTACCTGCGTGGCGACCGTTCCGAGGAAGGCAACGATCTCAGGCAGCGAATCACGCTGCTCGGTGACATCGTTACGTCCACCCCGGTGGCGATCGGCGCGCCCGATCCCGGCGTGTTTGGTGACAGTCAATTCGATGGTATAGGCGAATACGAGACATTCGTCACTGACCAGGCCGATCGTGACACCTTGGTTTATATCGCCGCCAACGACGGGATGCTGCACGCCTTCGATGCCGAAACCGGTGAAGAGGTGTTCGCCTACATTCCGGGCGCCGTGTTGACTCAAACCGGTGATGCTGCGCTCAGTCGGCTGGCCAACCCTGAATATGGGATCGTTGACCCCGTAGACGGTGACCAGCCAGTTCCTCACCAGTATTTCCACGATGGTGAGATGACCACGCAGAACGTCTATCTCGATGGAAGTTGGAAGACGATCCTGGTCGGGACCACCGGACGCGGTCAGTCTCGCACGGTTTATGCACTGGATATCACCGATCCGTCAGTGCTATCGGACGCCGATTCCGCCGGTGACGCGATCCTTTGGGAACGTTCCGCCGGTGATGGCGAGTCGAACGACGAGTACATCGGCATGGCATTGGGTCGGCCGACGATTTCCCTGGTGCAGGGCAATGGCAACAACACCGAATGGGTCGTTCACGTGGGTAACGGACCGAAAAGCGACTTGGATCGTGCGGCCTTGCTCCAGTTCGATCTCGAAGATGGTGACTTGACCGTATACGACGCCGGGAATGCCGGGGACAACGGCCTGGCGGCCCCGTACGTGATTCAGACCGATGCCAGTGATGGCCTGAGTGATTACGCGTTCGCCGGGGATCTGCAGGGCAACCTGTGGCAGTTTCCCCTGAGCGCAAGTGGTGAGACGGCCGAGCGTATCTTCGTGGCCGAGGATGACGACGGCAATCCGCAACCCATCACGGCCCGTATGCTGGCGGCCAAAAACCCGAATGATGGCTCGATCTGGGCATTTTTCGGCACTGGAAAGTTTTTGTATGCAGGTAATCCTGACGACCCAAGCGACCGTGGCGATCTGGGTGATACCAGTGTTCAGACCTGGTACGGGCTGCGTGTGATGGGGCCAGATGGTGGTCCGGCTGTGGTTGATGACACGACGGGGCGTAACGACCTGCAAGAACGCACCATCGACGCGGAGGAAACGCTCGGAGGTAATGTTGGGCGTGCAACCAGCACGGGGTCGGCGGCCGATTTGGCTGAGGATGACGACGCAGGTTGGTACATGGATCTTGTCTCGCCCGTCGAGGGCGAGGAAGGTGAGCGCATCGTCTATACCACGCAGCTGATCGCCGGGCGTTTGGTGGTCAGCACACTCATTCCGAAAGCCGATGACCCTTGCGACACCTTGCCGGCCGGGGCGCTCATGATCGTCGAGCCGTTCAGTGGTGCCAATCCGAATACCCGTCTGCTTGACGTGAATGATGACGGCGTGATCGGAGACGCTGACCTGTCATCCGGCGGCGTGTACTTCAACGGCATTCGTCTGGACGTCGGCCTTGCCGGCGCCCTTACCGCGGCCAAAGACAGCGATGGCAACCTGAAGCTCCTTGGCGGTGATCTTGCCGGTGACGATGTCAACCGGAAGATGTCAGGTGGGGCTAGCGGCACGATGCAGAGGCTGAACTGGCGCGAGCTTTACATTGATTGAGTGCATCGGAGGAACCATGAGCAAGGGATCTACAGCCTGGAGCAGCCGCCCGATGTCTTCTGAGAAGACGGTTCGGGGCTTCACCCTGATCGAGTTGATGATCGTGGTGGCAATCATCGGCATCATTGCGGCGATTGCCTATCCTTCCTACATCGACTCGGTGGTCAAGACGAAGCGCGCCGCGGCGGCGGCCTGTCTTTCGGAGCAGGCCAATTACATGGAGCGGTTTTACACCACCAACCTACGCTACGACCAGGATCAGGACGGGAACGACAACCCGCTTGATGACGGCTCCCTGACTCTGGAGTGCATGAGTAATCAGCAGACGGGTGAGGATTACACCTACGCGGTCGGGAACCTCACGCGTTCGACCTACACGCTTACCGCGACGCCTCGGGAGCCGCAGGCAAGCCGGGACGACTGCGGGGCGCTGACACTCGACCAGGCCGGCACGCGTGGCGCGGCCAATGACGTGGATGTCTGCTGGTGATTTGTTAAGGTGCCGTGAGCCACGCATAGCGGATCTCGGCGATCGGGCCGGCCAAGGATGGCGGGCCTGCAATGAACACAAGGAGGTGTGTCCATGCTCAAGGAAGAGCGTGCGGCCCCAATTTGGGCCGTTTTTTTGTTTTGCCGCCCGGCAGGCCGATGCGCCAAGGAAGGCGGTTTCTCCCTGATCGAGCTCATGATCGCCGTTACGCTGATGGCGATCGTGCTCTCGATTGCCATTCCGGCATTTTCTTCGATGATGGCTCAGAACCAGCTGGCGGCGGCGACCAATGCCGCCCGTGGCGCCTTGATGGCTGCCCGCCAGTCGGCCATCTCCCAGGGTCGCCCCGTCTCGATCTGTGCTGGTGCCCCCAGTACGGGCTGTACCGGCGACTGGTCGGCGGGTGATTGGGTGGTCTTTGCGGATGCGGACCACAACGGCGACATCGACGCCGGTGAGGCAGTGGTGCGTCACGGCCGGGTCGCTGGATCGGGCGACACGGTGAGCCTGGATGGCAACGGCCCGCTGCGCACGGCACTTGTCTATGTGCCCATGGGGCATGCCGAGCGCATCAGCGGGGCATTTGGTGCCGGGCGGTTGCGGGTGTGTGCTACGGCAGATCTTAGCCCGAATGCCCGGGAGCTCGTCATTTCGGCGAGTGGTCGGGTGCGGTTGCAGGCGGTCGACCTCGATGGGGTGTGCCCGGACCTATAAGCGGCTGGCGACGCATGCCAACGGCGAGCGTCGACGCGGGTCTGCCTGTTACAATCAGCGGTTTGCAGTCCTCCGGCGAACTGAACCGACGTGGCCCAACCGTGACCGATTACAAATCGACGCTCAACCT
>Ga0209937_1000757_pt1 | contig 9842 bp, 8 predicted proteins | sample SalPon1_B_H2O_MG_FD_185699 | JGI IMG/M metagenome (GOLD analysis project Ga0209937, IMG submission 185699) | Salt pond water microbial communities from South San Francisco under conditions of wetland restoration - Salt Pond MetaG R1_B_H2O_MG... | ecosystem: Environmental > Aquatic > Non-marine... | reverse complement strand
GTGCGACGAACAGGCGGGAGGTGCTCGATGCTGCACTACTGCGGCCGGGGCGGTTCGAGCTGCAAGAGGAGGTGGGTCGTCCGAGCGAGGCGGACCGCCTCGCCATCCTGCGCGTGCTGACCCGGGAGATGCCGCTGGCGGACGATGTGCAGCTGGATGCCATCGCCACGGCGACGACGGACGCGACAGGTGCGGAGCTGCAAGCACTACTGCGCCGTGCTGCTCTCGCGGCGGTCGATGCGCTGGTCGAGGCACACGGCATGACGGGCGCGATCGATCGCCGCACACAGCTCGAGATCACTCACGAGCAGCTGCTCGCAGCCGGCCGCTCAGGCGGGATCGAAGAGGGCTGACCCAGGCACCCGATGGGCCTCGACAACGTCCATGTCGAGGTCGACGCCCAGGCCTGGCTCCTCCGGGACGGTGATGTGCCCCGCCTCGATCACCGAGCCGCCGATGAGGTCCGCCCACCAGCCCAGCTGATAGGAGTGGTACTCGACCGCGAGCAGGTTCGGGATCGCCGCCCCCAGATGGACTGCTGCCATCGTCGCGATGGGTGAGGCCACGTTGTGCAGCGCGACCGGCGTTGCATGCATGTCTGCCAGATCAGCGATCCGGCGTGTCTCGCGGAGTCCGCCAACCTTCGGCAGGTCCGGAGCGATGATGTCGACCGCCCCGGTCCGCAGCAGGCGCTCGTGTTCACGCACCCGGTACCGGTTCTCCCCCGCGGCGATGGGCACCTGACTCCCCGCGGTGACCTGCGCCTGCGCGTCGGTGTTCTCCGGTGGAATGGGATCTTCGATCCACCACACCGGATACGGTGCAAGCGCCTGCAGGAGTTGTGTCGCTGCACTCCGGGTGTAGCTCCAGTGGCAGTCGAAGGCGACGTCGGCACGGTCGCCTACCGCATCGGTCACCGCGGCGACGATTGCTCGCTTGTGTTCGATAGCCTGTGGGGACAGGTGCCGGTTCGCGCGGTCCACATCGTGGCCTGAGGGGACATCGAGGTCGAACTTGAGCGCGTCGTACCCCAGCTCATCGACCACACGCGTCGCCTCACGTGCGCACGCTTTTGGGTCGGCCTCATCAGTGGTGTGGCAGTCATTGTAGATGCGCACCGCATCGCGGTACTTCCCGCCGAGGAGCTGATACACCGGCATCTCCAGGATCCGGCCCACCAGGTCGTGCAGGGCGATCTCGATGCCACTGATGGCGGTGACGGTCACCCCCTCGATCGACCCCTCTCCCGACATCCGCTGGATCAGATGTCGGTACAACCGGTCGATATCCAGTGGGTTCTCCCCGATGAGCATCGGTGTCATCCGCTCGATGAGCTCGGGGACACCTGCCCCCCAGTAGGCCTCACCCGTGCCGACGACGCCCGCATCCGTGTACACCCGCACCAGCGTCCACGGGAACGTGCCATCGACCATCGTCGTCTGGACGTCGGTGATCGCCACATCCCTGCCCCCTGCTCGCTTCGCCGTCAGCTGCATCGCCTCTGTTGAGAGGTCGCGCATCGTGTACTCCGCGTTGGGGTCGTGCAGCTCCCGGTAGTCCACAGGCATCAGCACACCCCTCCATCTGCCCGGAGCTCCCCCGGCACCTGGTCGGCGGCGATCAGCCGATTCAGCACCTCAACCGTCCGAAGGACTGAGGCCGCATCACCGGGTTCGAACACGAGCGCATCCGTGCTGTAGACATGATCGAGCACCGCCGCTGAGGCGTGCCGTGGGGCGGCGGCGATCCCCCCATCCGTCTCATCGACCCACTGCATCACCCGGAGGTCAGACTTGCTGTCACCCATCACCAGCAGGAACGGGTCGGGCAGCTCCAGGATCTCCAGTGCGGCCTGGACGCCGTGCGCCTTGTTCAGATCCAGCGAACTGAGTTCCGCGGCATCCGCGGGGTACACCGCGATGTCGAGTCGGTCGAGGACCGACACCAGATCCTCATCGATGGGCAGATCCGGCACCGCCTCCCCACGCGCCTCCAGCACTGCCGCGATCTCGGTGTCACGCTCAGCGAACCATCGCTTCACCGCGAGCACCACCTGCTCGGTCTCCAGGGGACCGCCGAGCTCCTCGGCGATCGCCGCCCCGACCGTCTCCATCAGGTGATGGATGCCATCGATCACGATCTCCTCGGCGGGGGCGGTGCCCACATCGAAGTTCGGTTTCAGCGTGACGTTGAATTCGTTGCCCTGCAGATGCATCTGCTCGGCGATCGCGGTGGGCGCCTCGGTGAGGATGCGACTGCGCACCCGGGTGAAGATAGCGGGGATGGGAGGCTCCAGGTCCTCGTAGAGCAGCCGCTTGGTCGCCGATCCATGCCCAGGCGAGAACACGCCTGTCCCTGACTCATACACGATCGAGAACGTCTCCGCGTGTGCGATGGCCGTCCCCAGTCCCTGGATGGCGAACCCCTTGACGTTCTCCAGGGTCTGTCCGGTGCAGATGATGATCGGGATCCCCTGCTCGTGGAGCTCCGTGAGGTGGTAGAGCGTCTCTCTGGGGATCTCGTTGTCTGTCGTCCCCGTCGACCGGAGTGTCTCATCCACGTCCAGCACCAGTGCATCGATGGCCCGCCCGTGCCGCGCGGCCAGGTCCGCAGCGGTGAACGCCTCCTCGCGGGTGGCCTTCGCGAGGATGTCGGCGATCCATGGCTCACCCGTCTCGCGGGTGATCTCTTGGATGTGACCGTACAGCCGGTCCCGGGCATCCTCCCAGTACCCCAGTGCGATGGGCGAGTCCAGGGGAGGAAAGAGGTCGACGAGCACCTGCAACTCTCTGATCTGCCGGCTGTCAGGGCGTGCGTACACCTCGTACAGCCGATCGTACACTGTCATGCTTGTAGGCTGCCAGGTGGAACATTATAACCCATCGCCTCGGCAGACGTCGGGGTTTTGAGGATGTGGCGTGTGCGCAGGATATGAGCAGCCCGCCCCAGCACCGCGTCGACGATACCATCTTCACCGAGGAGTCGCCCGGCGTCTGGGGCATCGCCCCGCCCGATACGGATGCCGTGGCCGCACGGCTGATCGCCGATGGAGCAATGCTGGACGCCTTCGGTGGTGACCGCACCCTCGATCAGCTCGCTACCGCCGCAGGGCTTCCACGGATGGTCGAACCGGTGGTCTGCCTCCCAGATGGACATCAGGGGTACGGCTTCCCCGTCGGTGGGGTGGGTGCCTCCCCACATGCGGATGGGATCATCTCCCCTGGCGCGGTGGGCTACGACATCAACTGTGGCGTGCGCCTGTTGCGGACCGATCTCACCGCAGGTGAGCTCGCCGCGGTGGCACCGGAACTGACGGACGCGCTCGCGGCGAACATCCCGGCAGGGATGGGCGGCGGGGGGGTGCTGTCCGTCGATGGACCGACGCTCGAGGAGATCCTCACCGAGGGCGTCCGGTGGGCGGTGGATGCGGAGTACGCCACGGTGGCCGACCAGCAGCACTGTGAGGATGGAGGCACACACCCGGCGGCAGATGCCAGTGCGGTGAGTGCGGCTGCGAAGGATCGGGGGCGGTCACAGGTGGGCTCACTGGGATCGGGCAACCACTTCCTCGAGGTCCAGGTCGTCGATGAGGTGTTCGACCCAGCGGCGGCCGAGCGGTTCGGTCTGGCAGCTGATCAGGTCGTGGTCATGATCCACTGTGGGTCCCGTGGGCTGGGACATCAGGTGTGCCAGGACTACTTGGATGCGATCGCCGACGATCCAGATGCGGTCGCAGATGGGAACCTGGCCGCCGTCCACGCCGATTCAGCGCTGGGGCGGTCATACCACGCGGCCATGGCAGCAGCGGTCAACTATGCGTGGGTAAACCGTCAGCTGCTCACCTACCAGGTCAGACGAGTGTTCGCGAGGGTGTTCGACCGTCCCTGGCGGTCAATGGGTCTCCAGCTGGTCTACGATGTGGCACACAACATCGCGAAGGTCGAGGACCACGGCGTGTGCACCGCTGGACCCCAGCTGCGACTCGCGGCCGCAGACGAGCCCGCAGAGGCAACCCCGCTTCTGGTCCATCGCAAGGGGGCCACCCGGGCCTTCCCCGCTGGCCATCCTGCTGTCCCCGCACCGTATCGGGATGTGGGCCAGCCTGTGTTGCTGCCGGGGTCTATGGGGACCGCTTCCTACGTCCTCGTGGGTGGGCCAGCGTCGATGCACCTCTCATTCGGGTCGACCGCCCATGGTGCCGGCCGGCGCCTGTCACGGACAGCTGCCCGTGAACGCTTCGATGGGGCCGCGCTCCGCTCGCAGCTGCGGACGCAACAGGGGATCCACATCGCTGCGACCACGGATGCGACGGTCGCGGAGGAGGCCCCCGCGGTGTACAAGGACATCGATGCGGTCGTCGCCGCATCGGATGCGGTGGGCATAGCCAGGCCGGTCGCCCGGATGCACCCGGTGTGCAATGTGAAAGGATGATCTCACGAGCAGGAGTTATCTCATATTAGTGATAGGTTTGAACGTGGCGTTCATGGCCGGAGACCTCCGTATCGGAGGCATTCGAACAACTTAATTCAATCCGCCGATAGCTCAGTATCGAAGACAGGATGTACGATCTGACGAGCTTCCAACGGGACCTACTGTACGTCATCGCTGGCCTGGAGAACCCACATGGCCTGGCGGTCAAAGATGAGCTGGAGCGCTACTACGAGAAGGAGATCCATCATGGGCGGTTGTACCCCAACCTCGACACGCTGGTCGAGAAGGGGCTCGTCGATAAGGGGGAGCTGGACCGGCGAACGAACGTCTACGTGTTGACCCGCCGTGGCCGTCGGGAGATCGAGGCACGCAAGCGATGGGAAGGCCAATATCTCGAGCTGGAGTATCGCGGGCTATCCCCTTCATGACTCTTGCCGTGGCTCGTCGGTGACCGTCAGCCCGGGACTCGTCGTACCGGTCTCGACCGGTCGGCCGGTCGCGCCCGGATCGATCCCATAGGGCCGGACCAGTTCGCGGTGGACGAGGGCGGGCAGCACGTGCCGACCGAAGTTCACCACGAGCACAAGGAGGATCGGCATGAGGAACAGCCCGTACCAGCCGAACAGCAGCGGCCCCAGGGTGTACGCCAGCATCACCGCCCCCACATGCAGGGTGCGGCCCGAGACGTAGGGGCGCAGGACGATGTCCGGGATCGTATCGACGATCACGAACGAGACCAGGATGAACGCCGCCGGGAACCACAGCATGCCCGGGTCCGTCAGCAGTGTCAGGGCGAGGAGGTAGGCCGCCACCGGCAGGTAGACCAGCTTCATGCCCACGATGGGGATCAGGCTCGCCACACCGGCGAGCAGTCCTACCAACGCCGCTGCGGGGATCGCCACTGTCTGCGTCGCGACGGTGTTCAGCAGTGAGTAGGCGAACACCCCGATCGTGCCCGTGATCACCGCGTTGAGGATGTTCCCGAAGAAGATGGAGTGGAGGTCGGCATCGATCGCATCCATCACCGCATCCAGGACTCCCCGGTTGTCACCGAACCTGAAGCGGACCCATCGACTCAGTCGGGTGCCGTCGCGGAGCAGGTAGTATGCCAACGCGATCATGATGAACAGATGCACCAAGCCGACCCCGATGGTGGTGAGGACCTCGCCGACGGACGCAGCGGAGTTGACGAGCGTCTGCAGGTCCGCTGTCGTCAGCTGGTCCCACTGCAGCGTCGTCACCGACTCTGGGAGGCCGGTCGTCACGAAGGCCACGAGGTCTGGTGGGAGCACCGCGGCGAGCGACTCCCCGTCGGCGAACACCTGATTGGCCTCCGAGACCACCAGTGCGACCGCCCAGGCGACAACCACCAGCGCCGGCAGCGCGAGTGCAACCAGCGCCACTGCCGCGGCCACCCCGCGGGGGCGCATCACCCGCCGGAGCCGCCGGTACACCGGTCGGGTGGCATAGTAGAGGAACAGCCCGAAGACGACCGTGCCGATAAAGGAGTACACGACATACCCGACGAGCATCAGCAGTCCGATGCCGATGAGTGCCCACGAGTACTCGAGACGCCCGGTGAGCTGACGCTGCATGCAGTCGATTGCTGAACCTGTGGACAAGTGTGTTGTGTTGCCGAGAACACTTTTTACACCCGCTCAACGTAGCAGAAGCGATGGAGCTACGCGAACACGCCGAGGCACTCGCCTCCACCCTCGGTGAAGACACAGAGGAGGTGCTGAAGGAGCTCGAAGGACTGCTGCAGTATCACGTACCACTGGAGGAGGCGAAACAGAGCATCCGCAGGGCCCGAGGTGCCGAGGGTGACAGCGGGGGGCCTGCCGTCGAGCGACCGATCGGCGAGGTGACCACCGATGATGGTCGCGTCACCGTCATCGGTCGGGTGCAGACCCTGGGCCGCCGGAGCATCCGGTCGGACGGGGATGAGACGGTCATCCGCGAGGGGCTGCTCGCCGACGAGAGTGGGTCGATCACGTACACCGCATGGGCCGACTGTGGATTCACCGTCGGGGACGTGATCGCGGTCGAGGGGGGATCCGTCCGGGAGTGGGACGGTCGGGCCGAGCTGAACATCAACGGGCCAGACCAGGTCAGACCGGTCGCAGATGACCGCGTCGACGTCCCCCCGCTCGGCCCCGTACCGATCGCGGAGATCCGCCCGGGCGACCGAGGACTCACCGTGGAGGTACAGGTGACCGACCTAGAGGCGCGGGAGATCGACGGGCGGTCAGGTCCAACGACGATCTGGAGTGGGGTCGTCGGTGATGCGTCTGGTCGGGCACCGCTGACCGACTGGGCACATCGGGACAGCCTGACCACGGGCGCGTCCTTCCGGATGGAGGAGGTGGCCATCAGGGAGTTCCGGGGGGTCCCGCAGGTCAGTCTCTCGGAGTTCAGCACCATCACCCCGATCGATTCTGTGCCCGTCAGGACGGACGCGGAGACGGTCACCATCGGTGCAGCGGTCGCCGCCGGCGGTCGCTTCGATGTTGAGACCGTGGGGAACGTCCTCGAGGTCCGCGACGGATCGGGGCTGATCGAACGCTGCCCAGAATGTGGTCGGCTGGTGCAGAACGGCCAGTGTCGCGCACATGGCTCGGTCGAGGGTATCGATGACCTCCGCGTGAAGGCGATCATCGATGACGGGACCGGTGCGATGACCGCAATCTTCGGCACCGAGCTGACCGCTACGCTGTACGGTGCGGACCTCGACGCGGCGCTGTCGGCGGCGCGTGATGCGATGGACCGAGGCGTCGTCGCCACAGAGATTGACCAGGCGATCACCGGGCATCGGATGGCGGTGCGAGGGGACATCTCCGTGGATGAGTACGGGGCGACGTGCACCGTCCGATCGATGGAGCGCGACCCAGATGATGCGCCCGACCGGGCGGCGGCGCTGCTGATGGAGGCGGACACATGAGCGCGGGGGTCCAACGCCGCGAGATCGCACGGCGGGTCTTTGCGGCAGAGTTCAACCTCGCGGATGAGAGCATCCGTGTGGGTGCTGGCGAGCGGGCCCCGACATATGTGATCTCGCCGGGTGGGGCCTGGATGAACCGCGTCTTCTCAGTGGGGGTGCTCACCGAGCAGTCGGACGTGTCCGCCGGTGAGATGATCCGCGCACGGATCGCCGACCCCACTGGGGCGGTCGTCACCTACGCCGGACAGTACCAGCCGGCGGCGGCGGCCCGCCTCGAGCAGGCGACGGTTGGGTCCATGCTCGCACTGACCGGCAAGGCACGCACGTATCAGCCTGATGATGGAGATGCGGTGTACACCTCGGTCCGCCCGGAGACGGTCACGGTGGTAGATGCACAGACACAGGAGCAGTGGATCGTCGATACGGCCATCGCGACCCTCCGGCGGGTGGACCTCATGGCCGCACTCATGGATGCGTCGCACCCCACGGTGGAGCTGCAGGCGCTGGCGGAGGCCGATGGCATCGATGATCAGGTGCTCGGTGGGGTCGCTGCCATCCAGCGCTACAGCCCGAGCCTCGGCCTCCTCGAACAGCTTCGTGTGCTCGCGATGGAGGCGTTGGAGGTCGTCAGCGGGGAGCGCGATGCGATCTCGGATGTCACCCTGGCGGTCGGCGCGGAGGCGAGCGACCTCGGTGCCATCCCGGAACCCGCCCGGACACCGGTCGATGTGGAGGCGGCGCTTGCGACGATCGCGTCGGTCGCCGACGGGACCCACCACCCCCCTGTCGCCGAGACCGGCGTCGAACCAGTCGATGGCACCGGCTCCCAGCCACCGGATGGGCAGCCCTCCTCGCACACGGACGCAGATCTGGAGGAGTCGAGCCCGGTAGCGTCGACCTCTGATGACGCGCGGGCTGCAGAGCAGGCGGACACGGATGTCACATCGGATGCGGGGACCGCGACGACGTCATCGGCCGACTCACCCCCCGTGGAGACGGCCACGGAGGCGGAGATATCCGAGCCTGAGAGCACGGCGTCACCCACGGACGGGGCACAGACCCCACAGGAGTCGCAGGACGGTGGTGAGGCAACTCCGGCGAGCGCAGATCCCGTCCCAGAGGAGAGCCCCGACCCGTCGGCCATCGAGGCGGAGGTCGAGGAGCTCGGGGAGTTCGAGCTGGGGGCCGAGACACGTGCAGAGCTTGAGGAGGAGTTCGACACGGGCTTCACCACAGGGGCTGACCTCGACGCAGCAGAACCCGCAGAGGACCCGGCGGACGATGCGGAAGATGTGGCGACAGAACCTGCTGCCGCTGATCCGGTCGACATCGTCATCGCTGCGATGGCCGAGCTCGATGATGGTGATGGGGCACCGACGACAGCGGTGATCGATCAGGTGGTCTCCGAGGCCGATCTTGACCACGCGGCTGTCGAGGCCGCGATCGAGGAGGCGCTGATGGGTGGCCGGTGTTACGAACCCGCAGAGGGGCGCCTCACCGCGATCTGAGGTGGAGCTCCCACAGATTCAGCCGGTCCAAGGCGAGCCAGCTGCCCTTGTCACCACACCGACGGCGCGACTCGTCGTCGTCGCCGACATCCACGCGGGGATCGAATCTGCCCTGCGGTATGAACGTGGGGTGGAGCTGCCCTCTGCTGCGACATCCCGGCGACGACGACTGCTCGGGTACTGTCTCGATACTGACCCGGACCGGGTCGTGCTGCTCGGCGATATCGGTCACAGCATCGCCGCACCACGCGGGGCGGAGAGCGCTGAGCTGGTGACGCTGTTGACCGTGCTCGCATCGCGGTGGCCGGTCACGGTCACCCCCGGGAACCATGACGGCGATCTGTCTGCCTGGCTGGCCGACTCTCCGGCGATCGACCCGGAAGTGCGCTCGGCCATCACGGTCTCCGCACCGGATGGCACCGTCATCGATGGTGTGGGGTTCCTGCACGGGCACACATGGCCGCACCCCAGCGTCGTCGCCCAGCCACTCATCTGCGCGGCCCACGAGCACCCGGCCATACGCCTGTTCGACAGCGTCGGGGGCAGTGTCCGGTCGCGGGCGTGGCTCCGTGCCACCGTCGAGCGGACCGCACTCACCGATGATGGGGATATCGATGGGACCACACGACTCGTCATCTTCCCCGCGTTCAACGATCGATCAGGGTCGACGTGGCTGTCGGATGACACCAGTGAGTTCTTGAGCCCATATCTTCCCGCAGTTCTCCAGCAAGGAGAGGTGCGGGCCTACCTGCTCGATGGGACGGACGTCGGCCCCCCCTGATCAGCCCAGACTCCCTTCCATCTCGAGTTCGACGAGACGGTTGAGCTCGACGGCGTACTCGATGGGCAGCTCCTCGGTGATCGGCTCGATGAAGCCCGAGACGATCAGCTGCTTCGCATCATCGTCGGCGAGGCCACGCGACTGCAGGTAGAAGATGTCCTCATCGCCGATCTTCCCCACC
>Ga0209937_1000756_pt1 | contig 9850 bp, 18 predicted proteins | sample SalPon1_B_H2O_MG_FD_185699 | JGI IMG/M metagenome (GOLD analysis project Ga0209937, IMG submission 185699) | Salt pond water microbial communities from South San Francisco under conditions of wetland restoration - Salt Pond MetaG R1_B_H2O_MG... | ecosystem: Environmental > Aquatic > Non-marine... | reverse complement strand
GCCATTAAGGGTTTTGGAGACCCCTGTGTTACCATTACACCACACCGGAGGTGGCTGCCCGAGCAGGACTCGAACCTGCGACATAGTGATTAACAGTCACCCGTTCTACCAACTGAACTATCGGGCATAGGTACTCTATTTATACCTCCGCAAACTCCTTCACCGAATCAATGCGGAATGACCGCCATGCTTCCTTCTCGAGGTCATACACACGGACAGACTCAGTGCTGATCGCAGTCCTATTGCCGTCAGTTTTCGGTACGTCCTCAGCAGGAATACCGCTCATATCCAGCGTGCAGAGCATGTTTCGCTCCTCACCATTCTGCTTGGTAAAGGTGACACGACAGACACTCTCACGAAGCGTTTCAAGATATTTGTCACGGATCTGTTCGTTCACGTTATCAAGCTGCTCCTGTAGATTTTCTACTGTTGCGTTCATTATGTAGTCTCCTTTTGTAATAATGGGCAACGCATGTGTTCGAATACCTGATTGGAGAAGAAGTCCACTTGCTCCATCAGTTCGTTCACATCTTTTTCACGAAGGACTACCTGGCCCTTCGAATTCATACGCTCTTTCAGGAGATCACGGATCCCATCTGAAGAGCGACCTAGTGGATATTCAAGTGCTTTCATAATATAATACCTTTTTCCCATTTGTTGAGTCCATTATATACCAACCAGCCTGGGATGTAAACACATTATTTGATCATTTCAGGAACAAGTCTTGTTCTTGAGTGGAATTAATGCCCACGCCTCATGGTGGCATAGTCCTCTGGATTGTCACCTTTACCAACCGGCACTGCATTGGACTTGTGCATCTGTGCAATGCCTCGAATGTAAGTGCCCGAGTAGGAGTTGCCGTCAGGTCTCGCGGTCGCATTCTTTAGATCCGACGGCAACTCCTTTGTAAGGCGGCTCGGGACAGCCTGCGCCCGTGTAACACGCCCATACGACCGGGCTGGCTTCATCGTATGAGTCCTTGAGGACCGGGCTGAAATGGACGCAGTGGTGGTGCGGCCGAACCTCCAGTCGATGTAGTCCTCCAAGGAAGCAAAACAAAGTTTCAGGTTATTACTCTGTTTCATTTTCTTGTTATAGACGCGGTACTCTTCAGACAGACGACTAAGGTCTCGCTGAGTAAGTTTTCGTGTCCGCATGTTCTAGTTCCACTCGTTGTCAAATCGGACAGTCTCGTTGTATGCGTCTGTGATGCCAATACCATCGGCAAGCGCACGAACCTCTTTGTCGGACGAATACATGACACGCTCGTCGAATGCGTCCATAGACCGCATGGTCCGCTCGTCCTCTGTCGCGTTACGCATCACCTTACGGCTCTTAGCCTTCAGCTTTTTACGGAGTGTGACGTTCTTGCCCTTCTGATTTTTCTCGGCAGCTTTCTTGATCATAGCCATACGATCTATAGACATATATTCACCACTATTGATTTTGGTTCGTATATCAGCGATCAGAGCAAGGTCTTGTTGCCGCTGCGTTTCAGTAATGCCCGAGTCGTCGAGTACGCGCTGACTGAGCATTTTAAGATTCTTGTTATTGATTATCATAATGTTCTTAACCCAAGAACATCTTGCGGAAACCGTTCATGACGTTCTGATACATCTGGCGGTAGTCCTCAGGAAGGTCATCCTTGTTGTCCTCGAAATACATCAGCATATCAAGAATGTTCTCAGGAGCACCGATGCTGCGAGCATACTTGCGGAGGCTGAAGATTTGTTCACCGTATTCCATGATATATTACCTTTTTCCCATTTGTTGAGTCTATTCTATACCAAAACCAGGGCGCTGTAAACCCTCTGGACGATATTTTTTTGATATTTTGTTTGAATGGAAGACGGGAGATTGATAACTTTAGGTTATGGATCGAGACCTCAATTCACGTACCATCTCGTCGTGGATTTCCCATAGCTCGTCTGTCTTGAGTGTCTTATACCACTCGCGACGGAGTTGCTCGGGTGACTGAGGTGGTTTCATCGATTCGGCAACTGTTTTATACCACGTGTCCATCATATTTTTTGCGATATCATCATACATAGGGATCTTTACTCAGTTCGTCAATAATTCTAGTCGCGTCTTTGCAGTCATTCTCGTCGATTATATACGAGTCGATATCGGCAAGGAAAATAAGCTCCATCACAAGATACATGTCATGCCACATGTCCTCGTCGATCGAGTCTCGGAGGTCTGCAACCTCATCAAGGTTATCACAGATCCACAGCTGTTGTGCCAGCCATCTCTGTTGGTCGTTTAGTCCTCTCAGTGAAATGATTGAACTCATAGCCCTAAAAGCCCCCAGCCGTGGTTTGCAATTGCGTTCGTAATGATAGCAAGGCAGGTTATAATATGTAGGATTACCCACACTGTCCGAATGATCGCGACAACATCAGCCTTTCGGTTATCATTAAATTCCTTTGAGCCGATTGCCTTGCACCAATATTTCCAGATTGTACGTCGACTGTTCGTCATACCTTCCCTTGATATAGAGCCTTCAGGAACCAACGATTCCGACGGATATAATCAATCTGTTGCTCATCCTTGAGTACGACGCCGGTATAATCAAAAACCTCTTGCTTGTGTTCCTGCCAGATTTTATTTAACCACATGCGGAAATGTGACACTAATTTTACCTCGCGGTTTACAGATTAGGTGATCATTCTATCATATCTGTAGGATGATGTAAACACCTATTTATCAAAGTCGCCCTGCTTGTCCGATCGATAATTCTTGTACACGACCTGTGCACTCTCAAGTAATTCTTTATCCTTCTTCCTTTGCCAAATCATCGAGAGTATGTCCACCATCGCTGCTTCGTCATTACCACCATGGACATCAATCAATCTGTGTACATCACTAGCAGTGATCGTGCCATTCTCTATGGCCACGGCGATCATCCTATTCAAGTAATCCCGCGACGTATACTTCATCATTCGTGCTCTACAGTCTTAATATTATTTTGAGAGGCTAGCCGATTCGACACCCTTGATCCTTTAGGACAATGAATCACGAATGTATGGTTTGAATGATCTACTAGAATCTTTTCCCAGTACTTATTCCATTTTGATGTTATCGTAGGTCGAACCCTTTGACCTTTGTGATGCGGCCGCACAATTTTATCTGTTGCAGATATTAAGTCATCACACCAAAGTGAATCAGTGCCCCAGATATGAATATCGTTAATACCTGGATACTTCTGAATCGCATGGACGACTGCATGTTGACCAGAATTCATTGCCAATTTTCTTGACACTTTTGTATCACGCTCAAGTGGAATTACATCGATTACGTTGATTCGTCCTTCAGATACCTTGTCCCAACCTCCGGTCTCTTCGGCTATATACTTGTTCGCACGATCCGAAATGACGGCAGGTATATTAAGTATTTGTCCCTTTGACTTGGCAGAGCGAAATTGTTTCATTGCTCGCATATCAACTATAACAGTATAATGAGGTCGAAGAGCCTCGTCTGAAAAATTACAGCCGACGAACACATCCGACTCTGGCCACACATCGCGGTCAAAAAATCTTAACGATGGTCCATTGCCCAGAATGTGTATCGCCATATTGCAACTCTCCAAAAAATAATGCCGGTCCTTTGGATAATAAGGAAGGACCGGACCAAAAACCCCACCTAACCTCAGGCGGCTAGGGCAAAGTACTCATCGTTTGCGAGTATTTTAGTTTGCTTCTCCGATCGGGTAAAGCCCAATCCTAACGGCTTCAGCATTGCCGATTCTCCACGATGACTCGTCTACTTCGTCGAAACTTGTTCATCCCCATAGTGGTGGAGATGTCCGGTACTGCCCCGGAGTCCGCAGCATCTTATCATCGCTTCACCGAATTTAAAAGTATTTATATCTAAGGGACATTATACCATAATCTAAGTTGGTTGTAAATATAAATAACAATACCAATCACAATAATACATGGAGACTTAAAATGAGGTTAGTGGCGCGACTGCTCGTCGCTGCTGGCTTGATTATGTTTACATCCCTCGCAATGGGTCAAGAGAACGACCCTATTGTGACTGAATCGACATCCAACAGCACAGTCACAACGCGAGGTGAAACTGAGACCACAGTTAAATCCCCTCCCAACTCGGCGATTTCTCCGGGAATCAATGTCAACAACTCGGATCTATGTACCGTCGGTGTATCCGGTGCGGTGCAGACTCAGATTCTTGGTATCTCTGGTGGTAAGACCGTTCGCGATCTGAACTGCGAACGACTCAAGAACGCCAAGACTCTTTACGATATGGGCATGAAGGTCGCTGCAGTCTCGACTATGTGTCAGGACGAACGCGTGTTCAAGGCCATGCAGATGGCAGGTACACCTTGTCCGTACGAGGGCGAGATCGGTGACGCCGCCAAGAAGTTGTGGGAAGAAAATCCCGAGATGAAACCTACGGTTGGAGGACCACCCGATGGTAAGAAGTCATTCCTTGCTGGTGCTGGCATCGGTAGTCTTCTTATGTTCCTGCTTCTTCTCTAATACGAGTAGGGCACAACTCGAGGATCTGCGCGGCGACCCATCAGCGACGGAACACTATATTCCAGATGATGGGTACGTCGAGGTTCCTCTTGATTTCGAGTTTCCGTTCTATGGACGAACGTTCACCAACTCGTGGATGTTCTCGAACGGCGTGATAGGATTTCTTGATCCGACGCAGGAACCATATCAGGGTCAGTATGGTTTCTGTTGTGAGGGATACGACAACACTGCGGATCGTCCTGCGTCTATGTTCACACTGTTTCCTCTACAGACCGACCTTATAAACTACGGCGACGGTAAGTTTATGACTCGAGGTGATGAGGAGTCGATGACTTATGGTTGGTATGGCATATCCGAATACGGCCGACCCGGTTCGTCAAATAACTTTGAGGCAGAGATCTTTAGTGATGGAATGTATCAGTTTCGATACGGTGAGATCGATGTACAACGTCGTACGACCATAGGGTCCACGGGAGATCCTTCTCTCGGTCAATACGAACAGAATCTGTACGGTCTGCCACCAAACGGTATCGAGACCATTACGTCATACGCACTGAACGGTATGTGTGAGTCGGATCCACTGTACGATCCAAACTGTCCGGGATACGCACAGGCGTACGCACAACAAGAGTTTGAACAGAACTGTATGGCGGACCCACTTTATGACCCGTCCTGTCCTGGATACGAAGATGCGTACTATAACGAACAGTGTTCTATCGATCCGCTCTATGATTCGGATTGTCCTGACTATGAGGATGCACTGTTTGAAGAGGAGTGTTCCAACGATCCGTTATACGATTCTGAGTGCGAGGAATATGATACTGCATTCTTCGAGTATCAGTGCGAACAAAATGCGTTGTACGATGAGGGTTGCATCGGATACGATGAGGCATATTTTGACTACCAGTGTTCTGAAAATCCATTATTTTCTCAGGAGTGTGAAGGTTATGTGGAACCAACACCAGAACCTGAACCGACTCCAGAACCTGAACCGGAACCTACTCCTGAACCTGAACCGACTCCAGAACCAGAGCCAACACCAGAGCCTGAGCCAATTCTGGAACCAACTCCGGAACCAGAACCCGAACCAACTCCGGAACCTGAACCCGAGTCGGATGACACGTCCACTATTATAGAAAACATTCGTAATCAAGAGAATGAGATTTCAGATATAGTATCCGGTTCTGCTGATGTATCTTCTTCAGAAGACGCGGATTTCTATACTCAACCAGACTTGACGGGCGATCAGACGATAAACGAAATACTCAACGATTCATCCGACGCAAACACCGACACACTAGTGCAACAACAACGAAGTGTCACTGCGGTTCCGGTGCCAACGATTGAACCCGCACCCATTGAGGAAAGAGAACGACAAGAAGAAGAACAGACCGAAGATGCCGAAGAAGACAACAATAACAATGATGATGAATCTGAAATGGGAAATCATCCTCGTCGTAAGAAGATGAAGGATATCGCAGAACGTGAGGCGCGTTCACTTGCCAAAGATATGGGTAAGTCAGCGTCAATCGAACAACAACAGGCAATACAGGCTCGCGTTATGTCACTGATATCATTCGTGCCAGACTTTGGTTCGTATGCGAGGAAAGGTATTCCACAACCAACGGATTATTATGCAAGTACATCGATATACGATGATGCGACGATTCCCGATTCAAACTTTGGTGCACGAAACGGGCTTGCACAGGAAATACTACACAGACGCATGGTCGACATGCAATACGACAACAATAAAGAAGGAAACTAAGGATGTCATCAAACACCACAGTAGAGTTTGCCGGAATCAAGTTCACCGGCGGAAAGATCTTTGTATTACTTACTGCACTCTCGACTCTTGCAGGTGGCGCATGGGCAGGGTTCGAGTTTTATGATGACTATCGAGATATGAAGGCGCAGATTCAGTCGTACACCGCACCCGATCTATCGGGTATTCGTGAGGATATGTCGGTGCTTCGAGAGGAGATGTCTTCGGTCCAGGATTCGGTCACACAGACATCAGACTATACTCGCGATATCAAGAACGATATGCGTGATGATCTTGTTCGTATGGAAAAGATTGTCGACCGAGTAGAGGATCGAGTAAAGAAATCAGAAGATGATACGCGAGAGATGATTCGTATTGCTGATGAACGGTTCGATAACAAGAGAAATCAACTTGATACCGAGACGGATAGAAAAATGAAAGCCCTCGAAGAGCGATTGAATAACCGACTTCAGAGGGCTCTGAATAATCCTCTTGCGGACTAGTAGTTCAGACCATACGCGTACTGCGTTGAACCATTGACCTTGGACGCGGTGAGGGTCTCGCCGCGATTCTCATCACCGGCGTATGAGACATGAACCCAACCGGAGTTCGTGTCACCCGGTTCATAGAATTCAAGGATCAGTTGATCAAAGTCTGTATTTGCTGCGATCCACTCGCAGACCTCTGCAGTCGACACACCCATCACTTCAAGATCAACTGCCTGTCCCTTCGAGTGTTGTGAGGTAGTTGAACCACCGATCGCCTCGTTCAGTGCATCCGAACGATAACCTGATGTAATGATCGTCGGACCAAAGTTCTCACGGACTGGTTGAACCACGTGTTTGAAAAGGGTAACTGCATTGTCTAAGTGTTCTTCGGTCGGTGTATTGTCGATACCCTTACGTGATGCGGTCTGACTCTTGACGAACTCACGAAGTGTGAAGTTGTTCGACAGTTTCATGTCTGGATTCATTATTATTTTGCTCCTTGGTAAATCTTATATAAGTGATCTTCGAACTGTTCAATCTTTTCGATTCGATTCGGCCAGTATATGTATTCTTTCTCTGGATTCTTACGCAACTGATTCAGTAGAGGAGTGATCGCATTGTACAGATTATTGACACGATCCTCGAGAGAAGATGCCTCTTCGACGGTCGCAGTCAGTTTCTGTACCGACTCGAGTTCATTCTCATCGACTGCAGTAAAACCAAAATCAAACATATCATCATTGGACATAATTATGTTCCTTGACAGATAGGACGAATCTCGATAAAATATTCGTTACCGTCGATGTTTGCCTCAACCTGACGAACGTCATCCGCAGTCAGATCGCCCGAATAATTATCGGGTACGATACCGCAGATATTTACCTGCGTATATTCACCCGCATCAAATGAACTGCATGTCGCGTGTTCTGTTGAACACAGAATCATTGCGGTGAGAAAAAGTTCTGTCATCATAGCTGCACCTGAGTAACCGATACAAGGGCACTTGCCGTTGCCGGTGCAAAAGACGTAGCGGATGCAGAATCAAGAACAAGATTTGTTGATGACGATGCCACCATTATCTCTAACTCATCGTCTGCAGCAAGTGAAAGGGCAAGTGTGTAAGAAAATGTGGATGATGGCGCAGATCCAAGTATTCCCTGTCTACGTGTAGAATTGTCAAGATCGGTGCCATTGACCCGAATCCAAGTGTAAAGGATAGCGGACGAAAATCCGCCGCCACCTGCGTCTGCTTGGAGGTTGATGTCTACCTGATAGAAACCAGACTGATCCACTGTAATGACTGAGTCGCCCGTTCCGAGTGTTGCACCGTTTGTGATCTCCGTCGTATCATAATCGAGTGCATACGGAGTATTCGATGCAGCAAACGTGAAATCGGTAGTACGAGCAAACCTTCCGTAAGATTCTTTCTGTTCTATTGTAGGACGAACAAACAGTTCGCCTTCCGTAGCATCAACTCGAAGAACCGCGGCAATTGGAGTCACGTTATTCGGGGCAGTGGGTTTCACCTTGGTAAAGTTACCGGCATTATCCGGTGATACGTATAGAATGTCACCAACCGCCCATGTCTCACCTACGTCTGACCCAGTCGTATCAATCTCTCTTACTTTGCCGTATACGGTGATTCTACCGTCAGAACCGTCGGCAATGTCACCCGTCGAAACACCAACGGTGTAGAGACCCGGCTGAATACCGTCGGCAAGAAGAGGAGCAACCTCAAGTCTTGCCTCTCCATTGGGTGATTCTGCGCCATCGAACCGAACAACCGTACCGTTTGAAATAGCAGTGCCGGTATTGTTTCGCACATACGCATACTGCTCTTGACCTACCTGCTGTACAACACCGTTCGGATGGTAGATGTGCATGGTTTCGTCAGCAGCATCCCAGCACATTGTACCTACAGGTTCAGTACCGGAATCTTCGTGTGTCGGATCAAACCGAAGAGATTGAATAGGACCAATCTCGGTATTCGGTAGATCAATCACCGAGATCGTATCGGATGTGATATCAATTGTGGTATTATCTGCAGATAAAGCAGATCCGCCCGACGATTGCGATCCTATGATCCACTCATCGGTAGAGTCGTCATACACAAGAATTGAACCATCAACTACCCCTGACGTATCAACATCAAGAAGGTCGTTCATATTCACATTAACTGCGAGTGTTACGGGCAATGGATTAGACTCATCGATGACCTGTCCGTTTTTTGTAGCAAGTAACTGAGTTTCAAATATAGATCCTCCGTTACTTGTGTACTCTTGGCTATCCGTTCTGTACTGTGCCATTTCCTATAGTACCGTCTTCGTATTTGGTACTATTTATACTTTATAGGAAACCTCAAAGTCACCATTATCAAGTTTAATGGTTCCCCAGCCCTCGACAGAGACATACTCAGGAGTACCGTCACCACCTGTCAGATCAATATGTGCGGCGTCATAGTCTTCCTCAAGATCAAGAGGCATACTCCGTACACTATCAGTCATTTCCGTCAACAGCTGTGCGCGTTTACGGTTTTTCTCAACAATCTCAGGGATCTCCTCCAACAGCTGCTCGGTCGAGAAGCACTCGGTGATCAGACCCATCTGAGCAATGGCAAGAATATCACTCGCAGAGAGATAGACCTTTTGAGTCTCGTGATTAAATGAGTCCCAGATCTCAAGATAGAAACCTTCGCCGGAGTGATCCTCGGCAAACTGAATTGATCCGGTCTCGGTACCAAACTCACCCGTGTAACCGGTCTTACGAAACACCTTGCGTGTATGTTCAAACATAATATTCTATTCTTCCTCTTTTACAAAGGCTCCACCAGGAACCATATGACCCTTTCGGTCCTTAATCTCGTCATATGCAGAAGCAAGTGCCGTCTGAAGACTAAATCCACGCATTGCCGCATAGTTAATCAGACACACGACAATATCGCCTACAGCATCAATCTGTTCAGCATCCCGCTCTTTAATTTCTGCATCCGCAAGTTCACCCATTTCGGACATTGCCTTCAGGAGCTGTGCGGTTGCAGTCGAATGCTCATGGATACCACGCTCACGTGCCCACTCGACAATCAAATTTTCCAATTC
>Ga0209937_1000755_pt1 | contig 9853 bp, 7 predicted proteins | sample SalPon1_B_H2O_MG_FD_185699 | JGI IMG/M metagenome (GOLD analysis project Ga0209937, IMG submission 185699) | Salt pond water microbial communities from South San Francisco under conditions of wetland restoration - Salt Pond MetaG R1_B_H2O_MG... | ecosystem: Environmental > Aquatic > Non-marine... | reverse complement strand
GTCCGGTGTGTCTGCGAGTCCGAGCTCGCGGGCGATAGCGAGGGCGGTTTCCGGGTGGTCACCGGTGACCATCCGTACGTCGATTCCCGCCCGCTGTGCGGCCGCAACCGCCGAGGGTACGCCCTTGCGAAGTGGGTCGATCAGGCCGACAAATCCGAGAAGCGTCAGGCCCTCGGGCTCGACGGCTGGCGCACCTTCTCCTGGTTCGGTGTGGTCCCCAACCGCCACGGCGAGCACTCGATAGCCCTCCCGAGCGAGCGCTCCCGCCTGCTGCCCAAGGGAGTCGCGGTCGAGGCTCCCCCCGGCCGCGTCTGTACACATCTCGAGAACGCGCTCGGGTGCGCCCTTGACCACCACTTTTCTGTCCCCGTCGACCTGGTGAATCGACGCTGCGTATCGGTGAGCCGATTCGAAGGGAATGTGATCGACCTGTGGCCACGCTTCGAGCGCCGACTCTCGTGAGTGACCGAGCTTTCGACCGAAGGTGAGCAGCGCAACATCCACCGGGTCACCGCGCCAGTTCCAGTCGTCTCCACGCCGTGTGAGCGTGCCGTCGTTACACAACACACCAGCACGAGCGAGCCGTGTGAGCGCCGCTTCGGCGTCGTCACTCGGTGGCGACCCATCGTTGAGGACGGTGCCGGTGGGCTCGTACCCCTCACCGGTAACCTCGTAGGTGGACCCGTCCGGGAGACGGATTCGCGTCACAGTCAACTCATTAGCGGTGAGCGTGCCGGTCTTATCCGAGGCGATCATGGTGCAGCTTCCGAGTCCCTCGACGGCGACCAGCCGGCGAACCACGACACCGACGGCGGCCATTCGTCGGCTTGCGACACCGAGCGCGACGGTGATCCCCACAGGGAGCCCTTCTGGGATGGCAGACACCGCGAGTGCGACCGCGAAGAGAAACATCTCGACGACACTGTACCCGTGGACGACGACGCCGAGTACCGCCGTGATCGCCGCGGCAACGAGCACCACCATACCGACGACACGGGTGAACCGTTCGACACGCATCACGAGCGGTGGGGAACCACCCTCAACAGCGGTGACGTCTTCGGCTAGCCGACCAATCACGGTGTCCCCGCCCGTCTCTACGACGACGCCACGGCCACGGCCTCTCGTAACGACCGTACCCGCGTGTGCCATGTTGTCCCGATCGCCGAGCGACACAGTATCCTCAGTTGGTTCCCACACGGCGTCTTTGCCGGCTGGCGCTGATTCGCCGGTGAGCGCTGACTCATCGACCGCAACGTTTCGCGTCTCGATTAGTCGTACGTCCGCAGGAACGCGACTGCCGGCGTCGAGGACGACAACGTCGCCTGGAACGAGTTCTTCGGCGTCGATATCCTGGAGGGTTCCATCACGGAAGACCGTAGCCCGCGTCCGGATGAGATCCTGCAGTGCGCGGCTACTTTGCTCTGCTCGCCATTCTTGGAGGCCACCGACGACCGCGTTGACGAGCAGCACCGCCGCGATGAACAGAGCGTCAGTCTCCGCGCCGATGGCGACCGAGACCACCGCTGCGGCGGCGAGCACGTAGATGAGCGGATTCGTGAACTGCCGGGCAGCGATCTGTAACACACCGACCCCAGTCGGTCGTGGAAGTCGATTCGGCCCAATTGTCTCGAGCCGCTGTGTCGCCGCTGCGTCCGTGAGACCGGTGACGTTCGTCTCTAGTTCCTCAAAGAGGGTCTGTTGATCCGTAATGAACCAGCGCGGGTCGTCGTCGGCGTCGGGCGACATCTACCCCGAGGCTACGCTGAGTCACGACTTAACTGTCAGCCTAACTGAACGTATGCGTTCGCCACAACGATCGCGGTACTGCCTCGGGATCCGATAAGTGGTTTACGGCGCCTCGTCGTTGGTGGCCCCGGCATCCATCGTCTCGTGGTTGGCAGTCTCGTTGCCAGCCGCCGCGTGATCATCCATCCAGGCGCGCTGTTCGGCCGGGGTCATGGTTCCCCAAGAGGCGATCTCCGCGAGTGTTCGACCACAGGCGGTACATCGTTCGTCTTCGACCGCACAGACGTTGATACAGGGTGACGGCATTGAGGGTAGGTGTACGGTGGTTGAAGATACGCCCGTCAGTCGTCGTCTGCGGCGGCCTCTGTCGTCGGCGTGTCACGCGGGCCGCCGGCGTGCCCCTCGTGAGCGACTGCGGTTTCCACCAACGTGGGCGAGATGGCGGGCACCTCGGAGTCGTCGACGGGGCCGTCTCTGGCGATCGCCTCCGTCGACCGGGGGAACGTACGGAGGTCCTTGTGGAGTGCGATACCGGCCTTTGCACCCTGACCCATCGCCACCGGAACCTGGTTGTGTCCAGGCGTGACGTCGCCGACCGCGTACACGTCATCAATGTTCGTGCGACCGTGATCGTCGACGTCGACCTGGCCGTCGTCGGTCAGCGCACAGCCGAGCGACTCCGCGAGTGCGGTATTGTAGTCGGAACCGTACATCGGGAAGCCACCGCGGTACTCTCGTCGCGTGCCGTCGTCGAACTCCATCGCCTCTAACCAGCCCGTGTCGGGATCGTTTTCTATCCCCGCAACGTCCTCGTGAACCACGTCGACTGGGTGCGCTTCGAGCTGTGCTGCCGTCTCGTCGCTCCACGTCGGCTCCGCACCACGGGTGAGCAGATCAACCTCGTCGGTGATGTTGAGCATGATCATCGCGACGTGTGCGGCTGCCTCGCCGTGGCCCATCACGTACACCGGCTCGTCGACGAACATGTATGCATCACAGTGGAGACACCAGTGGAGTCCCTTCGCGTTTCGCGGCAGCGGCGGGTCCGGCCGCTCGTCTGAGAACCCCGTCGCGAGCACGACGCGGTCGGCGACGATTGGCGCCTCGCCGCCGGTATCCAAGTGGAATCGTCCTTCGTCGTCGCGCTCGATCGCCTCAACGAACCCGCGCTCAAACGTGCCGCCGTAGGAGGTGACCTGCTCACGACCCGTTGCGAGAAGTTCGTTACCCGAGACTTCCTCAGTAACACCGATTACGTTGTGGGTGTCGGCCATCATCGCTGCGCGGCCGCCACCACGATCGATGAGTACCGTCTCGTGTCCCAGCCGAGCCCCATACAGCGCCGTCGTCAGCCCCGCCGGCCCGCCCCCAACGACCGCGATCTCGTACCGCGTGTCTCCATCGGTCATGTCAGTAGTAAGGGCCCGATCCCGTATAAATGCCCGCGTGATGTGCACGACACCCGTCCACCCGCGGGCACGAGAGGGTTGTTTGTCACTTCCGAGTCACTCGACAGACGCGACGCACGTGTGGTCACCGTTTATACACACCCACCCCGTTCGGAGGGACGTGTCACGTCGCCTCGTCGCAGCAGTCACACTCCTCCTCGTCGGCACCGTCGCCGACGTCTGGTCGACGTACCTCGCGATCTCGACCGGCGAGTTCGTGGAGGGGTCACCTGTCGGCCGGGCGTTCATCACGCTGCTCGGTCCACTCCGTGGAATGTTGCTCACCAAGATACTCGGGATGGCCGTGATCGGGGTGCCAGTAGCGCTCGCCGGCGGCAGCCGCCGACTGGTCGCAACGGTGATGTGTGGAGGCGTGGGCATCATCTCGCTTTTCGCTGCCGGCCGCAACCTCCTGCTCGTCGCGGGACTATGGCCCTGACCCGCGGCTCTATGATGATATCTGACGCGCCCCGGCGGGGGTACTCACTCACCGCGAGGGTACTCACTCACCGCGGATGAGTCGCTCGCCGGTCCGCGAGGGAAGCTCGGCGCGGTCGACGGCCTCGATCACTTGGTCGACGTCGTACGATACCCGTCTGAGGTCGACGGCGGGTTCACTCGTCTCGAGGACCGCGTACGCGGCGTCCGGGTCGCCGTCGCGAGGCTGACCGACGCTTCCTGGATTGACAACCAGTCGGTCGCCGACCCACCGGGCTCCTTGGACGTGCGTGTGGCCGAGTACGACGCCTGCGAGGGGGCCACCGTCGCTGTCGTCGGTCGCTTCGACAGCCTCGATCGCGGGCGCAAGCGTCTCGAACTCGCTCGGATACACGTACGCGTCCTCGTGGGCCGGGTCCGGGTGTGAGTGGACGAGTAGGAAGTCGCCGCCGCCGAACCGGGTCGCTCGTGGCAACGACCGGAGCCACGCCAGCTGGTCGGCCGAGAGTTCACGCTTTGCGTGTTCGAGTCCCGCTTCGGCCATCCGATTGGCTCGGTACCGCTCCGGCGTCTCGACCGTCCGGTCGTGATTGCCGCGGACGGTCGCGGTGGCGACAGACCGGATTCGCTCGACGCACGCCGCCGGCCACGGGTTGTATCCCACCACGTCGCCGACGCACACGACTTCGTCTACCGCCGGCATATCGTCGAGCACGGCCTCCAGTGCGGGACGGTTCGCGTGGACGTCCGAGACCAGTCCGATTCGCATCGTCTCTCGTTCGACCCCGACTGGGGAATATCTTCGGTGAGGGCCTCTGGACGGTCGGCTCTGCAACTCGACGACGCGCTTATCACGGCGTGTGTGTAGGTGCTCGCATGGTTCCGACGCTCGTGAACGCCGCCCTCGGCGGGTTGCTCGCGGCTGCGCTGCTCGGACGAGCATTCGATCGGCGGACGGTCACACTCGTCGTCGGTGCGGCAGTAGTGCCTGCTCTCGGGTCGGCCGTTGGTGTCGAACTCGGGTGGACCTCGACCGCGGTGTTGCAGTCCGCCTGGCCCCCGCTCCTCGGCGCCCTCGTGCTTCTCGTCGACACGCGATGGCGCGATCGGTCGGTGCTACGGGCGCACTACGGGTGGCGAGGTGTGCGCGTCGCGTGGGTCACCCTTGCGAGCGTGTCCGTCGCTGGTGTCGCTCCGGATTTGTTCACTGAGCCGGGCGTCCCCCTCCTCTACCCGCTTGAGTCCGTCCGGTACACCATCGACGGGCTGTTGCTGTACTCCACACAGGAAGGCGTGGTGCAGACACTGTCGACTAGGGGTGACACGCCCGGAATCCTGCCACTCGCGAGTACCGGGGGCGTCTCCGGTACTACGGATGGGCGTCCCGGTGCGGTCGCACTCGTCGAAACGGGGTGGCAGGCCGTGGTCGTCGCCACCGGAGCGCTCACGCTCTCGCTCCGGCTCGCCGGATTCGGCGGCGGACACCGAGACGTCGCGCCGACGCGGGCGACCGAAGAACCGTTGGAGCCGATGGAGCCAGCGGAGACACCGGAGACGAACACGAGGGGTCGATAGTGGTTTCCACGCTCGTCCACGCAGGCTTCGCACTCGTCGTCGCCGTCGGACTGCTGGGTGACGCCGCGGACCGGCGAGCGCTGGGAGCCATCCTCCTCGTCGTGGTGCTGCCGGAGGCCGACGCGCTCCTCGGGCCGATCTATCCAGGCGCTCACCGGACGGTCGGGCACACGGTGGTGTTGCCGGTGGCTGCAGGGCTCCTCCTCTACTACGACACCCAGCACCGCGAGCACTCCTGGATCCGTGCGCGTATCGCCGAGCGCTGGATCGGCGTGGCGTGGGTCGCGCTCGTCGTGCACCTCACCGCCCACGTCGCGCTCGACTGGACGCACCTCGAAGGAGTGAACCTGTTCTGGCCACTCCGCGACGCGTTCACCACCCTCGACGGAGCGCTGACGTGGTCGCTCGTAGACGGATTCATCCAGACATTCGTTGACGTCCGTGTTGACCCGGCGACTGGGCAGACGCGGGTCGGGACAGACGTGACGGGGACGCGAGCGTCCGTCCACGTGAACAACCCGATCGAGCCGGACGACCCGACGGCCCTCGCCGAGGCCGAGGTGATCGACCGGCGATTCCCGGTTGCTGGACGCGGGTGGCGGCTATACCTCCTCGGGCTCGGGCTCTTCACTATCGTCGCGCGACAGCTTCAATCGACGCCGCCGGCCGACGCGTAGCAGTGGTTCGGTACACACGATTCACCTCGTTCTCGCGGGCGCGCAGGCACGCGCAATGATGCAATAACGGACAGATACTTGCCGGTGTATCGCCAATCACTCGTATGTCCACGGAACCCGACGTACTCGTGATCGGCGGCGGGGCAACTGGTACCGGAACCGCCCGCGATCTCGCGATGCGCGGACTGGATGTCACACTTGTTGAGCGCGACGGGCTCTCGAGTGGTACCTCCGGCCGGTCACACGGACTCTTACACAGTGGTGCTCGGTACGCAGAGAGCGATCCAGAGGGCGCAACCGAGTGTATCGAAGAAAGTGAGATCCTGCGCGATATCGCCGGGGCGTGTCTCGAAGAGACCGGCGGCCTCTTCGTAAGCCTCGCTGGCGACGACACAGACTACTTCGAGGAGAAACGCGAGGCGTGTGAGTCGGTCGGGATCCCGACTGAAACGCTCTCGCCCGACGAGGCCCGCGAATTCGTCCCCGAGCTCAGCGATGACGTCGAACGCGTGTTCCGAGTGCCGGACGGTGCCGTGTTTCCCTCACGGTTGGTCGCGGCCAACGCACTAGATGCCGAGGCACACGGTGCGACTGTCCACCCAGACGCACCGGTTGAGTCGGTGACCGTCGAAGACGGGTCGATCACTGCGGTTCGCGTCGGCGGGAGCGTCGACGACACGATTCGCCCGGCATACGTGATTAACGCGGCCGGCGCGTGGGCCGGCGAGGTCGCGGCGATGGCTGGACTCGAGGTCGACATGCAGCCGACTCGTGGAGTGATGGTTTCGCTCGCGTACGACGACCTCGGGCCGGTGTTGAACCGATGCCGGGATCCAGACGACGGCGACATTGTCGTCCCGCACGGCGAGGAGGCGGTCGTCGGGACGACAAGCGTTCCGGTGAACGATCCCGACGACTACGAGCAAGCGCGCTGGGAGGTTGAAACCTCGATCGACGAGTGTGCGGCGATGCTCCCGCCAGTCGCCGACGCGGAGGTCGTTCGCGAGTGGTGGGGAGTTCGCCCGCTGTACGCCCCAGACGAGAACGAGCGCGGCGGCCGCGGGATTTCACGCGGGTTCTTCCGGTTAGACCACGCCGCAGACGGCGTTGAGAATGCCGTCAGTGTCGTTGGAGGGAAGCTGACCACCTACCGCATGATGGCCGAGTCGACCGCCGACCTCGTGTGTGAGCGGCTTGGTGTTGACGCCGCATGTCGCACCGCCGAGGAGCAACTCCCCGCCGCAGACGACCCACAGCGGCTTGACGCGGCTGTCGCCGCGTACGACGGCCAGGGCCCAACTGATGCGGACGTTGTTGACGCCGGTGCGGGTGCAGCGGGAGCAGAGCCCGCAAGCATTGTAGAAAGCGACGACTGAGTCCGGTCTAGAGACACCGCGAACCCGCCATCCCTAACACGATAGTAGTCTGGTGTCGAATACGCCTGTTTCTCCTCACCGAAGCGCACTCATACGCTGGTGTGAGAGTTGTACCCAAGACTCGGATACACGTTTCAGCCACACCCTCCCCCAATATGTGTGTGATGGCGGCTCTGTAGCAAACACGACTCCGCAACATCGGGGCACTATTTACAGCCACACCCTCCCCAGCCGATTCAATACGTTGATCATGGCTGTGTGCACGAGGCGACTCCGCGACATCCAGGCACCATTTACAGCCACACCCTCCCCAGCCGATTCGCGAGTCGCTGCAAGCGACTCGCTCATCCCTCGCACGCGCTCGCAGGCACGCCTCCGGCGGCCCGCGAGGCGCGCGCCACCGCTTGAGGTGAGATACTACTGTTGTGTGAACGTGTCGTGAAAATCGACAGGAGACGGTGGCTGCGGCCGGCTTGAGCCGGGTGGACGGATGAGTATCCCCTTTACCAGAACGGTCTGTCGGCGGGCACACGCGCACTACGCACGCATCGACGTTTCGAACGCAAAATCAAAATGGAGGCTGCGTCTCCTCAGAAGAGGTAAAACAGCGGGAAGAGGAACACCCAGACGATGTCCACGAAGTGCCAGTAGAGGCCGAAGTACTCGATCGGGCGGTTATCGTCGAGGTAGGCCCCCTGGTACGCCCGGTAGAACAGGAACCCAGCGATGAGCAGCCCACCGACGACGTGGATGCCGTGAAGGCCGGTCGTGACGTAGTAGATCGACGCCTGGATCGGGTCACCGTGTGCATTCGCTGAGATCGTCACGCCGCGGTGGAAGATCTCGTGGTGCCACTCCCACAGCTTGATCGAGAGGAACGTACAGCCGAGCACAATCGTCGTTCCAAGCGTCGCCAGCACCCCCTTCCGGCTTCCCCGGTGGGCGGCCACGAGCGCCAAGATAACCGTGAACGACGACGTGAGCAGCACGAAGGTGTTTATCAGTCCAGGCAGCGACTCCGTCAGCGGCTGCCAACTCCGCCACCCGGCGTTGAACCGGATGAACACCGCGGCCGAGATGAACGCCCCAAAGACGATCACGTCAGACGCGAGGAAGAACCACATCCCGAGTTTGACCTTCTCGACGCCGTTGAACGGCCAGCGCTCGGCGAACTCCGTCGGCGGCGCATAGAAGTCCTCGAGGCCCCACTTCACGCCGGTGTACACGAGCGCAAGCAGGCCGAGGACGGCAAACACCGGGTACATCGGGTTCGTCACCGTAAGTCCGGTCGCAGACAGCGACTCCCCGAGCGTGAACGTGACCGTCTCGCGGAAGCCCGAGAGGCCGAACAGGAAGATACCCGTCGCCAGCGAGAGTGCAAACGGCCAGATACTCGCGTGGCTCGGGTGTTTGTCCCAGTGTGGGTACGCACGGATGTGGTTCGAGTGTGAGTCACCGCCGTCAGTGACGGCGTTGCCGTTCTCGTCGGCTCTCACAGCTGGACCACCGTCCGGCACGTAGTCTTTCACGAACTCGAGCTTGCCGGACGAGTACGAGGGCCGGTTTGGCCAGTTCTCAAGCGGCGGCGGCGACGGCACTGCCCACTCAGCCGTTCGCGAGTAGTCCCACGGGTTCTCACCTGCGTCCTCGCCCGAAACGTACGACTTGGCGAGGTTGTAGAACATGATGAAAAAGGAGCCACCGAGCACGAACGCCCCAATGGTCCCCGCCTGGTGGATCGGCTGGAAAGCCGGGTTGTACTCGAAGACGCGTCGCGGCGTCTCCCACGCGAGGAACATCGAGAAGTACACCGCGTTGAAGCCGAGGAAGAACGTCACGAAGTGCACCTTCCCGAGGAACTCGTCGTACATCTTCCCCGTCATCTTCGGGAACCAGTAGTAGACCCCGCCGACGAGCGCCGTCGCCCCGCCGAACATCACGTAGTGGAAGTGAGCGACAACCCAGTAGGTGCCACGGAACTCGTAGTCAAGCACGATGGCGCCGAGGAAGACGCCCGTGATGCCACCGAGGATGAACAACAACAGCGCGCCGAACGCAAAGAGGAACGGCGTGGTAAACTGGATACGGCCTTTCATTAGCGTGTAGATGAGCGCGAACACCAGCAGGTCGAACGGGAGCGAGATGCCGATGGTCGTCGCCATCATCAGCGTCTTGATCTCGAGGTTGATCGTCGTCAAGAACATGTGGTGCATCCACACGAGGAACGACTGAACGGCGATCAAACAGATCGCGATGATGACCCACTTCCGGCCGACGAGTCGACGTCCGGAGAACGTCTGGAAGAGCTCAAGCATCACGCCAAGCGCGGGGAAGAAGACAATATACACCTCAGGGTGGCCGAAGAACCACCAGAGGTGACCCCACAGCAGCGAGCCGCCCTCGGTTGCTGAAAAGTACACGCTCCCGAGGACGCGGTCAGCGCCGAGAATCATCATCGCTGCAAGCAGTGCGGCGAATGCGAACAACATCATCCAGACGGTCGCGAGGATAGACCAGGTGAACATCGGCATGTCCATGATGCCCATCCCTTCAGCGCGCGAGTGGTGGATCGACGTGAGGAAGTTTACCGTTG
>Ga0209937_1000754_pt1 | contig 9856 bp, 9 predicted proteins | sample SalPon1_B_H2O_MG_FD_185699 | JGI IMG/M metagenome (GOLD analysis project Ga0209937, IMG submission 185699) | Salt pond water microbial communities from South San Francisco under conditions of wetland restoration - Salt Pond MetaG R1_B_H2O_MG... | ecosystem: Environmental > Aquatic > Non-marine... | reverse complement strand
TCCGCCGTTGGTGCTTAGTTCACAGTATCCTCCTTTACTAGAAAGATAATCAACCATCTCTAAACAATCTATATTCAGTGCAGGATCGCCTAATACTCCGCAAAATTTAAATTCTTTGTCTTTTATTACTTGCTCAGAAGGAAACATCTGTTTTATATCGTTTATGGTAATATAATTAATTGAATACAACCCTTCGAACTGAGTTCTAGCACAACCGGGACATGCAGCGTTGCAATCGCTGGTAATTTCAAGTTCTATTTTATTGAGATTACTAGACAACATGTCTAAATACTTATATGAAATTTTTTAACATTCCCATATTAGTGAAAAAACATAAAAAAATTGGTGATAAGTTTTGTGCTGCTCCTTTTACTTCTTTATACGAGGGCGAACGTGGAAAGGTCAGTGCCTGCTGTGCAATGTACGACGAATTAGGTTCTACAAACGATGCCGACTTAGAATCGATTGTAAACAATGAAAAATTTAGGAATATCAGAAAATCTTTTTTACAAAATAAGTTTCCAAAAGAGTGCAAAACTTGTTCTAATTTTGAGAAAGAAACAGGAGAAATTGCCAGTGTAAGAAAAGATTCTAATAATTTTGGTAAGAATAATATTAATAAAGCACTAAAAAATACAAACCGCGACGGCTATATGAGAAAGCAATTTCCGGCTATGCTAGATTTGTTATGGACAAACAAATGCAACTTTGCATGTTTGGGTTGCAAAAGTGATTTATCAAGCACAATTGCGTTAAATTATAACGAAGCATACGCACTAGCTCATGACTGCAATGCAGAAGATATGCCTAATGTCCTTTGGCGTAATAATAACGATAACAAAATAGACTATATTCTTAAACACCAAGATACTATAGAAAAAATACATCTTAACGGAGGAGAACCCTTTTTACAGGAAGATGTACACGAATTACTAGAAATGATGATAAAACACAATTTACATAAAAAAATAAAAATTTGGAGTCACACAAACGGAAGTATATCAAAGTACAAAGGTAAAAACATAATCGAAAATTATCTAATGGACTGGCCAGCAGGATGTGATATTTCCATGAGTCACGACGGTAACGGAGAAAGAGGCGAATACGTACGGTATGGTTTAAAACAAAAAAAATGGCTTAATACTATGAAACAGCTAAAAGAAGCCAATGTCCATGTCACTATACAAACAAGTTATACTATTTTTAATGCACTACATTTAACTGATCTTCACAGATGGTATGATGACAATACTCATATTCCGGCAGTCGAAAGGTCACTTATTCCTTGGCAGGACCCTTTTCCGTTTACGGCAAAATTTCTACAAATTGATAAAAAATTGCTAGCTAAGGCTATTGAACAATTAACACTTCTAGAAAAAAGATTGGGCAACGAAGGGTGGGGTAGAGAAGTTCAGAAATTAAGATCTTTTCTGCGTAGTGAAATTTCTCAAGAAGATTTAGAAAATGGAAAATATCGTTTTTATCAAAGTATCAAAAAATTTGACGAACTACGCAAAACCAACTTTATAGAAACATTTCCGGAATTAGAAGAATTCTATTGGAATTGTGCTGCAAAAGGATCAAACTCAGATCCGCATTTTTGAGCACAAACTCCTAGCTTTCCGTTTGCAATTGTATTAATCGACCAGCTGTTTTCTATACTGCTTAATAGCTTACCGTTTACAACATCTTCAATATTGTTTTCTATAACGCTTATACCTTGTTTGCCGCCTGCAGTATCGATATGATCCCAAATTTGTTCGACTTTAGGATTAGTATGCCACCATTTATACATTCTTCCTGCCGTCCAACAGCAAGGCATTAATAACCCCTCTGCCGTTATAAAAATACTGCCCTGCTGTGCTACTTTGCAGTTTATAGAACAAGAATTAAAATAATCTTTCATGCTACCATAAGATTTTTCAATTTCTTTTTGTTTCTGTAACGCTAAGTTTACATTATCAGTTTCTTTTGGCTTCGCAATTTTAGTTGTTTCTTCGCCTTTTCTATTAACTGCCTGGTGTTCGTCTTTGGGTTTGATAGTAGAAGTTACAAATCTTGCCGATTTTTTCTTTTGAAATCTTTCGAATCCATATTCTTTTGCCAAACACTCGGCAGTTTCTACTTGATGTTCGTTATGTTCAAAAATTAAAAAATCCCAACGAGCTCTGCCACCGGCTTTTATAAATGAAGTTGCAGATCTAACAACATTATTCCAATTAACTCCTTGCCTGTATAAATGATTTGTATCTTCTAAACCGTCAACACTAAAAATAACAGCACCCATTCTTCCGAACACAAGTGCAAGTTCAGTCCACCAATCTTCGTCTCGAGCGCCTGCATTTGTATTCATGCCGAGCCACATATTTTTATTATGTTCTCTGAAATACTTGAATATTTCTAATGTATCGCGAGCAATAATAGGATCTCCTAAATTGCCGCACATGTACATTGTCGAAAGTTGCTTAATAAATTCTGGTTTAAATATCTGTTTACAGTCTTCAAGAGACAGTTCTGCATTAGAGATATGCGGATTATCTGCTCCTCCGTTCATATTACGATCGCACATCGGACATGCTGCTTGGCAACGTTGGGTCACTTCTAGATGAACTTCGCGAATATCTTTGTAAGCATACATAATTTATTCAGGAATCCTATGTAATTCTTGCATTTTCTCTGGAGTAAAAAACTTTTCTCTATTTAAGGTCTTCATCAACCTGCAATTTTTTAAAATAATGTTATTAGACATTGCATCCTCGTTTACTATAGTGATTATGCCATCTTTGTCAATTTTTTTATAGACCGAAGGGTCGATATGAAAAAATAGCTCCCAAAAATCTTTATCTATGATTTTTTCATCCGTGACAATAATTTTAAGAGGACTTTTGGAATGTTTTATATAATTAGTCTTAAAAATTCCATTATAAACTGTTTTAGAAACGAAAGGATTTTCTATATCTAGACCATTTTCTACTAAAAAGGTTGATATTTTAAGATTATATGTATTGCGAATACGATGAGCTTTTTCGAACCAATTATCATATCCATTTTTATCTCTCATATTAGTTTCACCGTGCCACGACACTTCTACTGCACCGGTATCCTGTCTGTACTTTACCGAACACCGATAATTGTACAATTTTAGTAAATCTTCTACCGATTTAACTTGGAATTTGCTGTATTTTTTCATTTTATTATCAAACTGGGCTAACACGGGAATAGTTCTAATATCAAGATAACCGGCTATAGTTGCTCTCTTGCCACCTGGATGATAGGTTTTTAAGTTTTCCGAGCACAAAGGACTTATTATACTATTTTGATCCATGCTAGTAACTAGATACCATAATAGATCTACATATTTGGTAACCATATCTAGTTTTTCGTAATATTTTAACATCTTATAATCTATATTATAATACAAATGAGGTTCAAAATCTAAAGGAATAATTTCAGTGTCCCATATTGTGTGTTTTAGAACGTTTTTTGTAGAATAGTTTGGTATATAGTAAAAGAAATCTTTTTCAAAGGCACGGTATACTTCATCTGATATAATTGGCAAACCCGATAAGTCTTCGTTGAGAGTTAACGTCATTCAAAATCCTCTAATAAATTTATGTCAGTACCTTGAATTTGGCCAACTTTTGCAGTTTTATCGTTTGTCCATACTAAGACTTCTGGATCGTCGTACAGGAAATCACAGTTTTTACAATACGAAATACTGTCAAAATCTTTCTCACGATGCTTTTTCCTAAGGTTATTATACAGGTCGCCGTTCCATATGTCATAAAGAGATTCTCTATCTGAGTATCCTAACACGCTTTCTTGTTCATTAGGCGGTCCAAGCGTTTGAGTACATGGAGTTATTGCTCCTGTTCTACCAGGCTCACCGCCTGCTCTAATAGTAATTTCATTTGCAAAAGGACGACCGCATGACTTTCTTTCATGCATAATACTGCGAGAATTAATATCTCTGTTCCCACTCCAATTATGCATTTTCCATACATAAGACAAACAAGAGGTATATTCTGCTATTTTCTGATAAAGCTGAATTTCGTCATCCTTGTCTATTTCTCCTGTAACCAAATGATAAATGCTAGCGGCACAATTATAGTTATGTCTAGAGATTTGTTCTTTGCAATATAGAATATTATCTAAAACAGTGTTAAAATTATCAACTGACATATGTTTTTTGTATGACCGTCTATCATAGCCAATAACACTAAATCGTATATAAGTTAAACCCGCAGAAAGACACCTGTCTAAACTTTCTTTTTTAAATGATCCGTTTGTCTTTACAAAAGTTGGCATATTACGTTTCTTACATTCTTCAATGTATAAATGCAAATCCTTTGCCATAAAAGCTTCGCCTGACCCTTCTAACTGAATTAAGGGTTTTCCGTCTAATTGATCTAACAGATAAGCAAAATGGTCTAAAGGCATCTTTCGTGTCCAGGAAGTACCACGACCGGAACTTTGTGGACACATTACACATTCGTAATTGCATCCTCCAAAAACTTCGATAGACGCTCGTTCTACATTAATTTTCTTCATCGAATACTAATTTTAAATCTTTACCAGGTCCTGTTGTACTAGGTAAGCCGCCATATTTCTCAACATACCAATCTATAACAGCTTTATACCAATTTTGACTGTTATGATGTGCTTTTTTATTAAATTGATGGATGTTATTATTAGTTGCTTGCATAGATGCAAGCGCTCTAGCACTTTCTTTTTGTAATTCTCTCAAGGAAAGTTTATCTAATTCCAATTTTCATAAACCTCTTGTATTCTCCTAGATCTAATTCTCCTTCAAATAGTGTTTTTTGCATTGGTGTATTCTCACTAAAATCATCTATCGAACTAGAACAGTTAACATGCTCTTTTATGCTGAAAAAATTATTTGTTTGAAGTACAACTAGCTTTCCTAGCGGGATTTTTTCAAACCATTTATCAAATTCGGCAATGTGTTCACAGCTTGTATTAATAATTGTTGTAGGAGATTCTGATATTTCACAGCTTTCTCCATTAGACTTTAGAGTTTCATAACAATGATTTTTATAATCAATGTCTAGAATATTTTTTGTAGTTGCTTTAAACTTCCATTTATCTATTACCCATTTTTTATTGAATATTTCTGCTATGGCCGGACAGCTAGTATCTAAATCAAAACTTCTAATTTGATCTACTTTTAATTTGCTTTCTAAAATCATAGTTGCAAGTGTTCCGTACCATCCTGCACAAAGATAAACAATTCCTAATGGTTTGTTTATCTTAGTTAACTCTTCAACTAACCAAATCTTGCTTTTTAATTGCCCTCTGCTAAAACAATCATTATTAATATCAATTTCGTTCGCTGTTATATTTTTAAATGCTGCTATAAATTCGGTAGAGCAATATCTTTCGATTATAGAATACAGTTGATAGATATTGTTGTTTACTAATAACTTCCGCATTTCTTCATCGTACAGTAACCTAAATATGCTATTTAGATTTTCCTGCATCACTGCTTTTCTAAGGTCATCTGAACTATTGCCTAGTAGTCTAAATATGCTATTTAGATTTTCCTGCATCACTGCTTTTCTAAGATCATCATAATCTTCGCCTAATAATCTAAAAATGCTATGCAGATTTTCATTAGCTATGGCTCGTCGTATGTCGTCAGTATTATCTTCTTTATCTATGGAATTTTGTAGTAATCTAAATAAACTGTGTAGATTTTTTTCGACCACTGCTTTTCTTAGATCATCATAATCTTCGCCTAGTAATCGAAATAGGCTGTGCAAGTTTTTTTCAACTACTGCTTTTCTTAGATCATCATAATCTTCGCCTAGTAATCTAAAAATACTATGCAAGTTTTTTTCGACTACTGCTTTTCTAAGTTCTTCATTACCGTCGGTTAATCGAAATATACTATTTAAATCTTTGTCGATATAAGATCGTCTTAGATTAATTAAATTATCATTATCAGGATATAAAAGTTCGAATCTATCTAATATCTCATAAATTTGTAGCATCAAACTGCTCCTTTAACCAATTAAAGTCATTTATCTTCTGTATGGCTTCTAAATTTCCTTTGTGTAAAGTGCCATATTCTCGGCCAGCCCGAGCACCTTCGGTAGCATACTTACCAAAAGGCAAATCGTTTCCTTTATCACTGCACCAAATATTAAGACGAAGTTCAGTTTCTGCATCTTTTTGTCTGTCAATTACCTTACTAGATAATTTTACACATTCTCTAAAACCACTTTTCCAAGCATTAAACGGATCTGTATTAAAACTAGTAATATTAGAAACTTCTTTTACAGGTCTAAAATGTCTGCTAATACTAGTTGTCATATCAGGTTTTGTAGTATCCATATTTAAAGTAGCCAATCTTGGTAATAGTTTTACTCCTCCATAACCATATTCTAAACCCTTTACTACATTCTCACTTCTCCAAACGTGTACAAAATCTTTTTCTTTTTCTAATACAACATAGTCAAAGTAAAAATTATCTTTAATTACAGCATCTGCATCTACTATCCATATCATATCAGTATTACATTGTTTTGCAGCTTGTATATGTGCATTGTGGATACCTTTCACGCCGACGACACGCTCTGCTCTAGGAAATCTAGATTTTAATTTTTGCCAATTTTCTTCTGCGTTTGGTTCATTGTAACTTATAAAAACAATATCATATGTTTCAGACGGAGTTTCAGCTTTTTTTTCTGTATTTTCTCTATTAAACACTAAACTAGACTTTGTCGAAATATTCTTTGATGACGATCTACTAGGATTTGTATATACCGATTTAAAAAAAGCACTTTGCTTTGCAAATAACGGCTCGGGATCAATAGGAAACTCTAACTCTTGTTCTAGTATACTGCCGTATTGTGTTATATCTTGTAACAGTTTAGTCGATGAATTAATGCTATCTTTACTCTCTTGCCATAAATTATTTAGATATTCAAAATCTCTTACTTGTACAAAATCCCAGTCTGTACACAGGGTTTTATACAACCCCTGTCTTGCACCGTATATTGCCCAAAGCCCGTTTTCTACATCGGCTCCTACCATAAGCCAGATATACAATCGATGAAGGTTTTTCCAGTGCAAAGTTTGTATACCATGTTTTGATACTTTAACTCCTTCGTTTAGAGACATTTTTACACCTTCTCTAAATCCAGCTCGCCAAGCTTGATGCGGTGTTGCATTATTGTGTATTTCGCTATAGCAATCAGGCATGTGAAAGTAATTTATATCCCAACAAAAATCGACTTGTGCATGCGGATTATCGGGCGCTGCGTTTTCATGTGTTTTCATCTGTAGTATAAGTTTCTTTGGCCAGCTTTTAATTCCGCCATTTCCGTATACTAATCCATTTATTTTATTTTTAGCTGTATAACTAACAACAGTTTTATCTAAATTTATCGAATCATTAATATCAAATTGGTGATTTAAAAAATCTTGACTAATAATGTTATCTCCATCTATTATTGTTAGACGATCTGTTTCAGATAACTCGGCACAAGCTTTGTGAGCTGCATCAGAACCCTTGACACCATGTACTCTTTTTGCCCAAGGTATTTTTTGGCAGAGATCTGCGTAGTTTTTTTCAGCATTCGGTTCGTCATAAGATAAAAAAATAACATCTTGTTCTGCTAGTCTAATTTTATTCATCCGATATCCTTTTAAATTGATAAGTGTCAAATCGTCTTGCAGTAAAAACAGATAGAGGCGTGTTTTCTATCTCAAACGGCATGGAAAAGTCTATTACTACATAATTATCATTTAGTACACGAGCAAAGTCTACTGAAAGAGTTTTATAAAGTATGTTAGGATCGTGTTTTGCTGTTACAGAGAAAGACAAACTTGTGTTTAATTTTATTCCTTTCTTGCGTAGATTCTTTTTTAACTGTGTTCCAAGTCTGATTTTCCAGCAAGTATTTGGTTTATCCTGTTCGATCACAACATCAGGATCTTCTATTATGCCTTCTGGTATTTCATATATAAAATCATTAACGCTCGATCCGTCAAAACTTTCACGGTTTCGATGACGCAATTCTAGCTGTTTGTTTCTTGAGTTATATTCTACTATGTAATTTCTTTTAGATTCAGTACCATTTAATAACCCTGTTACATCAGAAAGATTTACAGGAATTGAATTTTGGTTCTCTGATTTAGGAGAAATTCCTAATACTTTTCCTGTATCTTTTTCAAAAATCACATACATCACAGTTTCAGACATTTTTCATATTTCCTTACAATATCATCTGTTGCAAAATCATTTTCTGTATAGTGAAATATAGTGTCCTGCCTATGATTTCCTATTTTAAGTTGCAAATTTTCATCGAGATACACACCTACTTTATCTTGCCAACGGCTTTTTGGATTACGCCACTGCTGAGCGCGAGGCTTCATATGAACTATTTCTGGCATATTTTGTTTTTGATTAGAAATTTCTCTATCACAATCTAGTATTTTGGAAACAATAGCAGTAGTAATGTCCATACTGGGGTGGTTTGGGTAGTGTTCTTTGCAAAAGTTACCATAAAACAGTTCCCAGTTGTTGTTTACTATTTCTACCCACTCATAGAACTGTTTTGTCCAGTTGCATTTTTTAAAGTAATGTAGAACATTGTAAAAACTAGGAAGATCATTAGCAGTAAATGCTTTTCTATAAAAATCTGTTTCGATTAGTTCTTTCCTGTAAGTAAAAACTCTAGTAGGAAAATATAAATTGTAATTTTTAACAGAATTCCAAAAATATTCTAGGTCTTGCAGTACTAGTACATCGGAATCCAGTACTATAGTCTCGTCATAAGGTGTTGCATGGTAGATCTTCCAACGATTTTCGGTTTTTAAAAGAGTATTATCGTGATTATACCACGGAATGTCTATGACTTCGTCAAAAATTTCACGATGTTTGTCGTCTATCGAACAATTTGTAACAACACTTACTGGATATTTGTTGTCACTTGCTCGTATACTTAATGCAGCAAGGTATGCTTGGTGAAAATACTCTTTGCCTTCCGCAAAAATCACAAATCCTTTAGATTTCATTGATACACCTATTCAAACTGAACTTATTCATGACATGTAAGTTAGCATTTTTAATTCTTATTGGCGTATATTCGCCGTCATATGTGGGTTTTTCAAGCAATATCATGAGAGATCTGTCTTGAATTTGCCATAAAATACTTTTATCTGTTATAAAATACAGCGTACCAGGCAAAGGTTTAGCAAAATCTCCAGTTTGATAACCATTCATTATATGAATAGCAATAGAAAATGCATAATCATTGCGGTAGTAGGGAGAATCTATTTGGAAAATATTTGTATAATGATTCCAATTTTCTTGAATGTGTTTTACTAGGTCAAAAAATATTTGATTTTCTGCGGTTTTTCTAAAGAAAATACATGTTGCCCAGTAAAAATCTACCGAAGTGTCTGAAACTCTCGTAAAATTGTCTTCTCTGTCACAATCGAGAAGTTCGGTTGCATTTTTATAAAACAATAAATCATGCGTTTGTTTAAAACATTGTAAAAATATATCGTTAGAAATTACAATATCTGAATCTAATACTAGTGTTTCCTCGTAAGGAGAAACATCATAGGCAAGAGTGCGTGCTTCGTTCTTCCATTCTAGGCGTTTGGATACAAGCGCGCCGTCATAGAATTTCTTTTGACTGTGCTGTTCTCCGCGAGATAACACTGTGTCTTCGGTAACGTCTTCTGCTTTCCACACTATAGACACTACTTTGTCAAACACCGTTCGCCAGTCAGGATATTCAACATCTAGAAATTCTATACTGTCTGTGACAAGCGTAGTAGGTAATCCAAGGATGTCTCGTGCTCTTTTTGCTAGGAAATG
>Ga0209937_1000752_pt1 | contig 9899 bp, 6 predicted proteins | sample SalPon1_B_H2O_MG_FD_185699 | JGI IMG/M metagenome (GOLD analysis project Ga0209937, IMG submission 185699) | Salt pond water microbial communities from South San Francisco under conditions of wetland restoration - Salt Pond MetaG R1_B_H2O_MG... | ecosystem: Environmental > Aquatic > Non-marine... | reverse complement strand
GAGGGGGGGTGTTCCATTCTCGTTTTCGCGGGTGTAGCTTATGATGCGTCTTTTTGGACACCTTCCAGCGTCAAGTCCAGGTCCATGGTGTGCCCGCCTGTCGTCACCTTCACGGACATGTCGTCCTCTTTCCAGGTGTCGAAGGACAAGTCTCCGTAGATCTCGCGGGCGTCCTCCGTGATTTTGCGTCGCATACTCGTCTTGTCGTACCGTATTTCCACGGCATAATACCCCGGACAATGCTCCTCTTCGGAGGAAGAGAACATGAGCTTCTTCATGCTCGCGGAATAGCGGGACCCGGTGCGAGCGTGTACCTGAGGAGGATCCGACGGTACGTACCTTACGGACGCCACGTGGCACGACCCCACGTCCGTCGAAGACGCGCCGGCCTCGAACATGTCCGTGGCCATCAAAAGAGCTCCCAGAGACTGCCACGCGATGACCATAGCGCGTGCACTGCCGAATATCTTGGAGTGTTCGAGTCGCGTCCCTTTCATCCCTTCTTTCGCGCCTTTTTTCTTGGCCCCCCGTTGTTCTTCTTCATCCTCCTCGTCTGCGCGAAGGCTGGGACGGAGGACGAGTGTCAACGTGTGTTGCGAATTCTTCATCCTCTCCTTGGCCTGCGGAGACGGTTTCCACTGCTTGATTCCCTTGGCGTTTCTGACGACTTCGTACATCAACCCGTCGTTTCCACTGCGACGGACTCCGGGAGACAGCTCGGAAGCATGGTACGGAGGAGAGGGACGCGACCGTAGTCTGGCAAGTTCGTCAGACGCGACCATCTTACCGATCGATCGTTTTCTTTTTTATTTTTTTAAACATTATTTTTATTTTTTCGTTCGTCGTCGCAGACACAGCGCATTTCCCAGTCCCAATCGCAAGCGCGTACACCAGCTCGACGTAGCGTGCGCCGCACAGGCTCTGCAAGGGTGCGTCGAGGTGCAGCATGAGCGCCAGGCAGCAGTCTTCGAGCCCCGTAAAGAGGGCCGCACATAACACGGTCCATATGATGTCGGGGGGCGTCGAACGGAGCCCGCGGGGCTGTCCGAGAAGCTCGGCGCACGTGAGCTTGATCCTTCCCGTCCTTCCCGCGGCGATCAGCACGAGATCGCGCAGCTCGATGGGCAGTACGTGAAGCATCATGTCTTTGAGGAAGGGATGTGTGGTCTTTTTCGATTTTTTCGTATACACCTCACCGTACCACCACGAAGTGTATACGAAAAAATCGACTCGACGTACGCTGAGGTGCGTAGGAAAAAAGTAGCACAACACACATCATGGCGAACATGATCCAACTCATGAAAGGTCTATCCACCTGTCCCTCAATCTTCGGGATGGACACCGTGGGCGCTGCCGGTCCGAACGACAGGAAGCAGCTGGTCCTGGATACCACACTGAGGAAATACGCGTTCATGGGTCTGCGACAAAACCTCCACTCCGCGGACAAGACCATCCTGACCGTCACGAGACTGCTCGTGAGCGGGGCCAGATCGGAATGCTTCTTGGTCCGCCAGGCGTACATGCTGAGACACGAGATGTCGGATGCGCGAATGAACACGAGTGACGTCACGTCACTGTCCCGCGTGTTGGTCGAGCGCCGAAGTGACGACCCCGCCTCCTTCGCGGAAGCCCTGTGGGCGGAATGCGTGGACCTGTCCTCATACTTGCTTTCGGTGCGAGAAACTCACGGGGAGTGGTGGCAGACTTACATTCCGCCCGTCCCACACGCGGAGTGTGCACCTGCAAAGATCTTTGCGAACGTGGCGTGGTTCCTCGCCGGTGTGAACGACGCCGCGTACATCTCTCCGCTGTTCTCTGCGGTCATGGCGGTCACACACCGGATGGCGAATGACGTGCTGCTGACCGACGTGGATCAAGTGAAGTCCCTCGTGTCCCGCGCCGTCACGCACTTGTGTGTGGATCAACTGGTGGCGCTGAAGGAGGCATGTCCCGCCTCGGTGTTCTCCGACGCGCGGAACCAGCACTTCGGCGACGCGAAGTCCCTCGGCTTCGTCTTCGTGCGACTCGGCCACTACGACCGCGACGAAACGGATGACACCGTCGTCCGTGTCCGTCGAGCTTACGCGGTGAGACACGCCGCATGCCGCATGATGACCTGCTTGATGGACGGAGTGAACGGTGAGAAAGACGTGGCTCTGCTGGAGTGGATCGTGGAGATGTCGGCGCTGTTTCAGTCGCGGAACATCATGGAGCACGCGCTCCGGGAGATGAAAAAGGCTCCTTCCCAGAACGTTCTCCGGAGGGCACTCGTCTACGTCGCGATGGGGTCCATCACATTCGATAAACCGGGCTTCTGCGTTCCTTCGGTGATCTCTTCCCTGCGCCGAGCCGGGGCTCCGTGGCACGAGCAAGACGTGCTGCTGGAGATGATGCGCCTCTTCGGACGCATGACGCCGTGGAACGCTCGCTTCCACGGAGTGTACAGGTACATGCTCCTGAACTCGGCGGACTCCAGCCTGGTGCTCCACGAGGTGCACGACGACCTCGTGAAGGCTTTGTCCTCAGGGATGATCAGGCCGTCCAGCAGGAGAGGTCGCGGTCGCTTGACTTACCTGGTGCATTCTCTGCTGCCTCTCATGCACGCGGACATCGTCGCCGGGTACTCCGGCGAGCAGAAGAAGACGCTGGACAGCCTGAGGACCATCCGCGGAAAACACGTCCGCGAGCTCCAGAAGAAGATCGAGAAGGAGCTGCAGCCTCCTTTCGAGGGAGGTAAGACCTTTCTGAGGCTACGCGCCCGCTACGAGAGCCGTCGTACGTAACACAGCATGGTCGTTTTTTTACGAGGTCATGCGCACCTACTTTCAAGCTGCGATCGCTTCAGCGCGCCCTGTTCCTTGAATGGATGGATCAGCTTATGATCGCGGCCTTCTAGATTTGCGAGTCCTTGCTCACATCAATCAACCCGGGATCTCTCACGTTCGTGAGCGTCCCGCGCTTTCCTGCTCTAACGAGCAGTGAATCGAATTACGCCCTGTTCCATTCCATCTTTCCATGGTGTAGGCGCTTCAGATGGGTTTCGGCGGCCTGCGGGGACCTGGAGGGAAGGGGCACGAGTTCTGCTGGTCGAAGGATTTCGCGGACCGTTTGACGACGCTGATGATGCGTGATTGCAGCTCCGACAGATGATCCGAGTCGGACCCAGTTTTTTTCCTGTGCAGCTCTCGGAGGACGTCTTCCTTGCAATCGACCGCGACGTTCTTTTCCCTCTCGCGAAGAGCACGTCTCATATTTTTCGTGAGGTCATCCATGGAGCGTCGGGCGCTCTCCGACCGGACATAAAAAAAACAGGAACAAGGAACAGACGCGACAGGAACCATGATCTTCTGCGAGGTGTGCCACAACATGATGTACGTCCGCCTGGACGACGAGGACCGCCTCATGCACACGTGCAAGAACTGCGGCCACGTGAGCGAGAACGACCCCGGCGTGCGCTGCGTGCTGGGCAAGAACTACGTGAACGACGAGGTCCGCTTCCGCCAGTTCGTCAACCCCAACATCAAGTACGACCCCACGCTGCCGCGCGTGAACGGCATCGACTGCGTCAACCCGCGGTGCACGCGGCCGTCGGAGGCGGAGGAGGAGGTCATGTACATCCAGTACGACGAGCGCAACAAGAGGTTCATGTACTACTGCTGCTTCTGTGAGGCGTTCTGGAAGTCGGGGTCCTCGGAGGTCACGTTCGCTTCCTCCGTGGGCACGGAAGACGACGCCAGACCGAGACCGACGTGAAGCGAAGAGGCGAAGAGACGATCATGACCAGTCGCGGATACAGTCTTGCTAACTGATTTCGCGACATTTTCTACGTCGACGACCCACGGACCGCGGCAAAAGCTTGCCAACTCGTTCTGACACGCATGGCGCAACTTGCGGTCACACACGGACGGTGCATGCTCGACTTCGCCGTACGGCGGACCGACGATGACGATCCGATCACGCTTGTGGCTTGTCGCTTGATCTCGGAATCTCACGTCCTGGCTCCCTGCTGCGGCAACATGGCGGTTGAGTGACAGGCGTCTTTCTTCATCTTGTGAACATAACGATGTGTGAAACGTCGAAGAAATATGTCGTTGTTATCCGAAGATGCGTGGCGCGAGGTCGTCGACGACCATCTTCCGAATCCTTCGACTCTCCTGGCCTTCCGTCAGACCTGCCGCGACGCGGAGTTCACGTATGCGCCTTTCGTCCTTCTGATGACTCACGTCGGGAAAGGCCGCGGTGGTCGGAACGCCGTCGAAGTCCTCTGCAAGAAGCCGACGTGCGCCATCTCCGCGACCGACGAGGAAAAGAAGTGGACGATTCGTGACGATGACCTTCGACCAACGAACGGAAAGCTGTACCACGGCCGCGATGGATTGGGCGGCGGGGGAAGGCCATCTGGAAATCGTGGAATGGATACATGGGAATCGAAAGGAAGGAGGCTCGTATTTCGCGATGGATCTCGCGTCAAAATACGAACACTTCGAGGAATAAAAACATGAAACAGGATGGACGTCACTTTCTTTCTTTCTTTTGACCGATGTCCTTATCCGGTGACGCGTGGCGCGAGGTGGTCGACGACCATATTTCGTGTCCTGCGACGCTCTTGGCCTTCCGACTGACGTGCCGCAATGCGGCGTTCATGTACGCGCCTTTCGTGCCCTCGGTGGTCCACGAAAACGAAGACGTCGTCATCTCCATCTGCAAAAAGCCGACGTCTGGTACCGTTGACGAAGAGAAGAAGCTGGCGGCTCTGAAGTGGACGATGAATATCCTGGTGACCGCTGCCGAGCACAGGCGTACGACGACCGCGGTGGCCACCGCGTTGGACCATGCGGCCGCGAGCGGTCATTTGAGGATCGTGAAGTGGCTGCACGAACGAGGAGAGAAGTGCACGTACAGGGCCATGGACAGAGCGGCCGAGAACGGTCACTCGGACGTGGTGGAGTGGCTGCACCGCAACAGGAGCGAAGGATGTACGGTCGCCGCGATGAACGGAGCGGCCATGAATGGTCACCTCCACGTGGTCGTCTGGCTGCACCGCAACAGGAGCGAAGGATGCACATGCTGGGCCATGGACGGAGCGGCCGTGAATGGTCACCTCTACGTGATCGAATGGCTGCACCGCAACAGGAGCGAAGGATGCACGGCTGACGCGATGATTTTCGCTGCGGATGGGGGTCGATTGGAGATCGTGAAGTGGTTGCACAGAAACCGCGAATACCGAACAGGAGGTCGCTTGGTGCTGGCAGAAGCCATGGCCTTCGCGGCCAGGAACGGTCACCTGGACACGGTGAAATGGATACGAGACAACCAGACAGAGGACGAGGACATTCCGACGCGATCCATGAACTGGGCGGCGAAAATGGGTCAGCTGGAGGTCGTCAAGTGGCTGCATGAGAATCGAAAAGACGGTTGCTCGGCGGAAGCCATGGATCTCGCGGCGGCGTTCGGCCACCTTGCGGTCGTGCAGTGGCTGCACGACAACCGGACGGAAGGTTGCACTTCGGATGCGATGGACTATGCGGCGTCAGGAGGTCACCTGGAGCTCGTGAAGTGGCTGCACGAGAACCGAAATGAAGGTTGTACGACCGACGCCATGGACGATGCTGCGGGGTCAGGTCATCTGGAGGTCGTGATGTGGCTGCACGAGAATCGAGACAACCGGACGGAAGGTTGCACGACGAACGCGATGGACTACGCAGCGAGAGGCGGTCGTCTGGAGGTCGTGGAGTGGCTGCACGCCAACCGGACGGAAGGTTGCACTTCGGATGCCATGGACAACGCAGCGAAAGGCGGCCATCTGGAGGTCGTGAAGTGGCTGCACTACAACCGCAAAGAAGGCTGCACGACGGATGCCATGGATAGAGCCGCAGGAAAGGGGCATCTGAACGTCGTGGAGTGGCTGCACGTCAACCGGACGGAAGGTTGCACGACGAATGCGATGGACTACGCAGCGAGAGGAGGCCATCTGGAGGTCGTGGAGTGGCTGCACGCCAACCGCAATGAAGGCTGCACGACGGATGCAATGGATAGAGCCGCAGGAAAGGGGCATCTGAACGTCGTGGAGTGGCTGCACGCCAACCGGACGGAAGGTTGCACGACGAATGCGATGGACTACGCAGCGAGAGGAGGCCATCTGGAGGTCGTGGAGTGGCTGAGGACGTATAAAGAAAAAGAAACAGGAATTGAACATTATATCTGAGATCGACGAGGAGTGGACGATCGCCGATGCTTACGGGACGCGTCTGACGGACCGCCGGCCGTCCTTCGTGCGCCATGTGCTCCCGTGTGCTGCTGGCCCACCCCCTGTTGCATCAAAAGTGGCGTTTGTCGTACACCGTGTCAAATAGGAAGTGAAACACCTTCACGAAAGTCTCTTCTCCGACAGCGGATTATCTACGGTGACGGCGAACTCACCGTGGCGCGTGAGCCTTCGGGATTGATTGTTCTCCGGCGTCGGAACCCGCAACGGATCCGAAGCTGCGGCGGCTGCGGCGGTGACGTGTTTCAAGATCAGTTAGCAAGACCGTATCGCGACGCATACTCTCCCACAAAAATATGAAAACGGCTGTATAAAAGGGTCTGGTGATCGCGATCGTCCACTCACCTCGAGCATACATGTCCGAACCGAGCAACAGCAGCTCCGTGACCGCCTTCCGCGGCTACGGTTCCATCAAGAGCTTCGACGAGCTGGTGAACGACGCGAGCTCGAGAGGGAACCGGACGAGTCCCGTGATCACGCGGTACGAACGTGCCAACGTCCTGGGAATTCGGACGGAACAGATCGCCAGGGGAGCTCAGCCCTTTGTGGAGCACCGAGGTGCCGACGCTTCCGCGACGGCCCTGAAGGAGTTCATGGAGCGCCGCACGCCGCTGGTGGTGGTGCGCAACATGCCCGACGGCACCAAGGAGTACTGGAAAATCGCGGACATGGCGGTGTGGTAGAATCACGTCCATTTTTGTGCGAGCGGATTGTACAGAGAGGCTGGGGCAGAGAGAGACGATGCATCTTGTCGCCAAAAAAGCGATCGGTCCTGTGGCCAAAAATGTGGCCGCCAAGATAAGTAAAGGGAAAAAATCGCTTCCTGGTAACAAGTCGGGACCGACAGCTGGCGACGGTGGAGGTGGCGGCGGAGGTGAAGCATCGGGAAAGATGCAAGGGATGACGAATCCTTTGGGAGTGATCGTGAACCCCCCGATTTCCGTGTTCAAAAAGGTGATCGAATGGATCAATAGCATACCGTCGCTCGTGAAGGGAAGCAGCGAGTTTCTGTTGTCCCTGCTCGTCTTGCTGCTCGTGGTGCTGCTCCTCTTGCTGCTGTACCTGATCTTCCGCAAGGTGCACCCCCGCCTGTTTCTGGTGTCCCGGAGTTCGGATTTCGAGACGTACGTGGAGACGTTCAAGCGGGATATGGAGGAGCACGTGACGGTCATCCACGACAAGTACATGTACGGCGTGGCGCCTCTGTTCAACCTGGGCGCGGCGGACGAGGCTCGTATGAAGACGGGCTGCAAAGAGGGAGAGGAGACCGAGGAGGGAGGAGGAGCTGGAGCTGGAGCTGGAGCTGGAGCTGGAGCCGGGGGCGGCGGAGGATGCGTGTTGTACGAGGAGTTCGAGGCCATGGAGGACGCGTTGCGGCGCATCATGTCCGACCGGGAGAACCTGCAAATCAACCTGCACACCTACTACCAGTACTACAGCACCCTGCGCAACCTCGACGTGATCGTGGCGTCGGTGTTCGCGAAGCGGGACGCTTTGAACGAACGTCGCTTCAACAACGGAGGGATGTTGAACCGCAAAGCCGTGGAGGAGTTCCAGAAGGGCTTCTCGGAGCCTTACGAGAAATTCCTGGGTGCCGTGGAGTCTATCTCGCGGAAGGTTTCGGAGTGGGGGCGGCTCTCGGAGCAGCCGTGGTACAACGACGCCATCTTCGAGTTCCTGACGCGCGTGCACCAGGTGCGGCTCATGACGTCGCCGGAGTACAAGGACCAAATGGTGCGGTCCTACGACATGCGCAAGGGGGAGCCCATGGTGTTGCAGTTCAACATCTTCACGCTGTACTGGGTGCCGGTGGTCCGCGACATCTTCGTGGTCAACATCCCCAACCACTGGAAACGCTTCCCCGCCACCTTCCTGGGCGTGTACAACGGCTTCGTGAATTTGTGGGGCAAGCTGGGACCCGCGATCATGAAGCTGCCTGCGGTGGCCCTGAAGCGCAAGGAGGACGAGGGGGAGCCGGAGTACTTCACGCAGCAGAAGAAGGAGCAGAAGAAGCAGAAGAAGATAGATGAAGAAGGAGACGACGACGTGGTGGAGAATTTCGGTTTCCTCAAGGGCCTCGTCAGCGTCGGAGAGGTGTTCGCGTCTCTTCCGGAAATGGTGACGATGATCGTGGAACTGTTCATGGGTATCGCGAGCGACCCTATCGGCACCCTCTTACGCGCCATCCTGTTCGTCATCCTGTTCTTGATTTGCATCGTGCTGTACGTCGTCTACCTGCTCCTCACGGCGATAATGCTGCACGTCGTCGTGGGGTTCGTGATCGCCTTCTCTTGGGCGTGGTGGTCCTCCTTACTGTGGACGTTATACGAGCTGGTGTTCGTGGTGGTCTTGTCCGTGCTTTACTTCCTGGGCTGGATCGTGGACATGCCCACGGGGGGTATGGTGGTCAAGCTGATGCGCTGCGAGTCTCTGCCCAACGAGTGGGAGACGCGCGCCAATTACGCCTCCGGAAACAAGACGGAGCGCAGTCTCATGTGCAACTACCCCTGCGCCTCTCGCTTTCGTCCCACGCCGGGAGGGTGGTTGTGCGGGCGCATCGCGGAGCACCTACCGTCCCACTGCCCGCAGCAGCAGATTCTGGCGACGTTCCGTACAGGGCAGCCTTTCGAAGGCCGCGGCGGTCACTTCATGTTCGAGCGATTCCGTCCGGGCCCCGATTTCCACGCGAAGACGCAGTTCCAGAAGCTGTCCACCATCTCGCGGGCGTTCACGGATTTCAGCTTCTACCTGGGCGACTGCTACAGGTCGCTGCGCGGCTACGACTACATCAACCGCCACCTGTGCTCCAACATCGAACGCATGCCGGACTACCAGGTGTCGGCGGAGTCCAAGGCCAAGCTGCGCGCCCTGTGTCGCCAGTGCTACTGCGACTACGAGGGGAAGCGCCTGTCTCCGGTGGACTGGCAGACCACGTGGTTCGGGTGGGGCACGAAGGACCTGCGCAAAAACACGGTGCGCAGGCGACCCGAAGAGGCGAAGGACGCGGACTGTCTGTGCCGCAAGATCGGGCGCCAGGACGAAGAGTTCGGGCGTCTGGAGCCGGATTCCAGGCTGAAGAAGGACGTGTCGCGTCACCTGTTCACGCGGTCCCTGTGGCTGCTGGTGGGCGTGTGTGTGGTGTTGGCCATCGTGTACACCATCGTGTTCGTGCGCTCTCGTGTTCTCCGCGCTCGTTTGGTGGAAATCAAGGCTGCCGCGGCAGAAGGTGGCGGAGAAGGAAGCGCGGGTTCATCGGAAGGGTCAGCAGGGGCCGAGCCGGCACCGGCGAGTAACTCGAACGCAGAGGCGCCTGGGGCACCGGGAGCAGAGGGAGGACCACGAGCATCCAACGCTGCAACGAGGGCACCAGGAGCATCGAGAGCATCGGGAGCATCCAACGCTGCATCTGGAGCATCGGGAGCACCTGGAACACCAGGAGCGTTCAACGCTGCACAGGGAGCACCGGGAGCATCGGGAGCACCGGGAGCATCGGGAGCAGCATCCAACGCTGCATCGGTCGCGGCGCCCAACGCTGCACCTGGGGCACCGGGAGCAGCATCCAACGCTGCATCGGTCGCGGCGCCCAACGCTGCACCTGGAGCACCGGGAGCAGCATCCAACGCCTCAACGGCCG
>Ga0209937_1000751_pt1 | contig 9907 bp, 10 predicted proteins | sample SalPon1_B_H2O_MG_FD_185699 | JGI IMG/M metagenome (GOLD analysis project Ga0209937, IMG submission 185699) | Salt pond water microbial communities from South San Francisco under conditions of wetland restoration - Salt Pond MetaG R1_B_H2O_MG... | ecosystem: Environmental > Aquatic > Non-marine... | reverse complement strand
ACTCGCGGGGATTTGAACCAGAACCAGACGTGCTCGCTCGCTGCGCGCGACTGGTGGGGTTCAAATCACTGCTTGACCATTCTCGCTCCCTCGTAGAACTCGGTCGCTCCGATGGACTCGCGGGGATTTGAACCCCGGGCCTCTTCCTTGCGAAGGAAGCGATCTGCCGCTGATCTACGAGCCCGCATTTTCACCGAATCCCCGTCCGTACTTGTACCTTACTTTTCGCGGACCACCACGCCACTGTCTCACATCACAACCGACGAACTTAGGCGTGTCACACCCCTCCATCGATGTGTACGTCTCAGCCATCTCATAACGCTTGTGAGATGTGTTCCACATTCGATATCCTTTTCGGTGCCGAGTGCGTGGACATATTATATGACCGAATCGACGGCGGTGGGCACCGACCCGGCGGCGATGGCGGCGCTCAAACACGTCGCGCTGGCGGGCGGACTCTCCGAGACGAAGGTGTCGTGTGCGACGCTCGGCGACCGCTTGGACGCATCAACTCAGACCGCCTCCCGGCGCCTCCAGACGCTCGAGTCAGCCGGCTTCCTCGAACGCGAGGTTGTCGGCGACGGCCAGTGGGTCCGCCTTACCGATGCGGGTGAAGCGGCGCTACGCGGTGAGTACGCCGACTACCGCCGACTCTTCGAGACCGACGTCGAGTTAGTGCTCTCCGGGGTCGTCACCGGCGGGATGGGCGAGGGTCGCCACTACATCACGCTCCCGGGATACGCCGAGCAGTTCGCTACGCGGCTGGGCTACGAGCCGTTCCCTGGCACGCTCAACGTCGAACTCGACGCAGAGAGCGTCCGCCGGCGCGGGGAGATCGCGGGTATCGACGCCGTGCCGATCGACGCCTGGGAGGATGACGACCGAACCTACGGTGCGGCCGCCTGCTACGCGGTCACGCTCGTTGCTAACGACGAACAGTACGGCGCGGCCCACGCGATCGTTCCCGACCGGACGCACCACGATGAAGACAAACTCGAGGTGATCGCCCCAGACGAGCTTCGAGCGTCACTCGACCTCGCCGACGACGACCCGATCGAGGTGCGCGTCGAAGCCGCCGCACGGGCGGACGGTCCGACCGATGCGACTGAGCCCGCGAGCGAGGTGGCCTGATGCGGGCCGGGACCGACGCCGACACGGACGGCGCTACCTCGGAAGCGACGATTGAGCAGGCGCTATCCGCGTTCGACGCCGGCCAGCCTGTCTGTGTCCACGACTTTGCGGACCGAGAGGGAGAAACAGACCTGATCTATCCCGCGAGCGCGGTCGACCCGGCGGCGGTGGCACACCTTCGAAACGACGCGGGTGGGCTCGTCTGTGTCGCGGTCGACGACGTTGTCGCCGATGCCTTTGGGCTCCCATTCCTCGCGGACGCATTGGATCACCCGGCTGTCGACGACGATCCCGCATACGACGACCGCTCGTCGTTTTCACTGCCGGTCAACCACCGCGAGACGTTCACCGGTATCACCGACGCCGACCGCGCGCTGACGATCACGGAGCTCGCGAGTGCAGCTGCGACTGTCGAATCTGCGCCCACGGCGTACGACCCAGACGACTTCGCGGCCGCGTTCCGCGCCCCCGGTCATGTCCACGTGCTCCGCGGTGCGTCGGGCGGGATCGCCGACCGTGTCGGCCACACCGAACTTGGGCTCGCGCTGGCGGCTGAGACGGGGTCGGCGCCCGCGGTCGTGGTCTGTGAGATGCTCGATGACGAGTCAGGTGATGCGCTTGCGCCCGCCGACGCCGCAGCGTACGCCGCACGCCGGGAGATACCCTACGTTGAAGGGGCCGCACTCGTCGACGCGCTCCGGTGATCCGACCGCGCAGTCGTACCGACCAGCCGCCCACAGACTCACGGTTTTAAGCCCGGACGCCCCTTCAAGCAGTACATGGGCTTCGACGAGATGGACGTCGACACGATCTGGAAGAACGGCGAGTTTATCGACTGGGAAGACGCGACCACGCACGTCCTTACACACGCGCTCCACTACGGGACAGGCGTGTTCGAGGGGCTGCGAAGTTATGAGACCGAAGAAGGGCCGGCGATATTCCGCCTCGAGGAGCACCTCAATCGGCTCTTCGACTCGGCAAAGATGTACGACATGGACGTGCGCTTCTCGCGCGAGGAGATCACAGACGCGACGCTTGAGCTGCTTGACCGCCAGGACCTCACCTCCTGTTATATCCGACCGATCGCGTACTACGGCTACGACTCACTCGGCGTCTCGCCTGGTGACTGTCCGACAGACCTCGTGCTCGCCGCGTGGCCGTGGGGGACGTACCTCGGTGAGGAGGCACTCGAGGAGGGCGTCGACGTGATGGTTTCTTCGTGGCGGAAACACGCCTCCTCGCAGGTCCCAACGAACGTGAAGACCACTGGCCTCTACGTCAACTCGATGCTCGCCGGTGAGGAGGCACGGCGGAACGGCTACGTCGAGGCGATCGTGTTGAACAAAGAAGGAAACGTCGCCGAGGGTCCCGGTGAGAACATCTTCATGGTGAACGATGGAGAGATTTACACGACTGGCCCCGCACAGTCGATCCTCGAAGGGATCACCCGCGATACGGTGATCACGCTGGCCAACGAGCGCGGCTACACCGTCCATGATGAGGCTGCCATCTCTCGAGGACAGCTGTACACCGCTGACGAGCTCTTTTTCACCGGCTCCGCCGCCGAGGTGACGCCCATCCGCTCCGTCGACGATACGCCAATCGGAGATGGGAGTCGTGGACCCGTGACCGCAGACATCCAGCAGGCGTTCTTCGACGTTATCGAGCGCCGCGTCGATGACCACGACGAGTGGTTCACGTACTACTGAGGCAGGGATCATCGAGAACATGAGAGTCCTCGGTTCGGCGGGATACCCTCTCTAACAGGTGTGTTACGGTGTGAACGAGCGAATTTCGTGACACCCGGGTGCTCTTTTCAGCCACACCCTCCCCAACCGATCTTATACATGTGTGTCGGTTGTTGTGTGAACAATACGACTCCGCGACACCCGGGTGCTCTTTTCAGCCACACCCTCCCCAGCCGATTTTATACGTGTATGTCGGTTGTTGTGTGACCAATACGACTCCGCGACACCCGGGCACCTCTTTCAGCCACACCCTCCCCAGCCGATTCGCGAGTCGCCTGTGGCGACTCGCTCATCCCTCGCACGCGCTCGCAAGCCCGCCTCCGGCGACCCGCGAGGCGCGCGCCACCGCAGTGGGATGGGTGGATTCGATCATGTGTGTTCGACGTCTGTCTGTGTCGGCTGGTGGTCGTCTGGCGTTGGCTCTTCTTCGACAGGTATCTGGTGAGCCGACTCGCCGAACCCCGCCGAGAGGATACGCGTCATTCCCTCTTCGACCGTTTCGCCGGTCTCGTCGACCCGCTCGGGGTCAACCTCGATGACGAATCCGGTTGTGATGTTCGGGGCGGTCGGCATGAACAACACGATACGACCATCACGCGTTCGCTTACCTGTGCGGAACGCGGTCATCCGCAGTCCGGGCCACGTTTCAATATAGACCGGGCTCTGCAGCTCGTCGGTTCCAGAGATGGCCGTTTCGGCGGCGAGTTTTGAGGCGTTGTACACCACGCGCAGCGCTGGAATGTGGTTGATCAGGTCGTCGATCTTCGACTCCGCGACCCGCCCGAGCGTCGTGCGCATAAAGTACCCGACACCGAGCACGAGCGTCGCAAACACCGCGAGCGCGATGATGACACGCGAAAACGGCGCGAGCGGTTCGGGGATTCCCGTCGGCTGGAGCGCATCGATGAGCGGGATCGCCGCGATCTGGAGGTAGATCCATCGGATGACGAGTATCAACACCAAAAGCGGCGCCAAGACGATGAGTCCGCTGGCGAAGTCGCGTTTCCACGTGGGCATCTGTTAGATCTGCATGCGTCGCCATCGCTTAAGAGGGCTTTCAAACGTCGGACAGACGACCATTTCGTCGGCCAGCTGACGACACGTGCTGACGAATCCGAGGCCTATATGACCCAGAGTGTCGATCACTGGGCCATGCTCGCCTCGACAGTGGCGACGGCACTCTGGGCGATGGGGCCGGCGTACGTGCCGAACAACGCCGCAGTGCTCGCCGGTGGTGGCCGTCCTATCGACGGTGGCCGCGAGTGGCGCGGACGTCGGCTCCTCGGTGACGGAAAGACCTGGCGCGGGTCCGCGGCCGGGACGCTCGCGGGCGTTGCCGTTGCCGTCGTGCTTAACACGGCCGCCCAGTCGGTGAGTGGCGTTCTCGGCGTGTCGTTGCCGACGTTTCCGCTACCCGTCGCATTCGCGCTCGCGGCGGGCGCGATGGCGGGTGACGTGGGCGCCTCTTTTCTCAAGCGACGAACCGGCCGTGAGCGGGGGGCTTCGTTCCCAGGGCTCGACCAGCTCGATTTTGTCGTTGGCGCACTGATCGCCGTCTTCCTCATCGCACCCGGGTGGACGAGTGGAGTGTTCACCCTCCCCGTCGTCCTCGCTGTCGTTCTCGTGACGCCGGCGCTCCACGTGGGGACGAACGTCATCGCGTACGCCACCGGGCTCAAAGCCGAGCCCTGGTGAGCCCTGCGTGGCGTCTCGGCCCCACCGCACTGTTCGCGCTGCTGAGAGTCGCGTGTTGCCAGTGGACGAGGAACGCAGAAAGATACTTATCACTGTGTGACATACACTAGCATGCAATGGCGACTGCACCCAGCTCCGAGGACGACCTGTTCGACGAGTTCCTCTCTGATCGCGGCCACGAAATGACAACCGGACGCTGGGAGCGATCGTATAATAAGCTGCAGTGTCCGGAGTGCGGGGCCCTCCACGACGAGGGAGTGATGGCGTGTACGGTGTGTGGGTGGGATCCTCGCTGAGACCCACGAGAGCCGACTGTCAGCGTTTCTTTCTCCGCGATTTGGGCGGCAGTATTATATATACCGATTTAGTAGGGGTGCGTATGCCGACGTGTCAGAACTGCGGTTCATTCGTCACGGCCGACTACGTACGGGTGTTCACGCCGAACAACGTCGACCGACCACGCGTCTGTCCCGCCTGTGAGGACCTCGTACGCGATGGTGCTGACGTCCGTGAAGCACGCGCGACCCGAAGCAATTGATCGGCGACCTGCCATCCTCCAGGGCATTCTGGGTTCTATTTGATCAGGTGCTCACCACTGTGATACAAAGGCTATGAGCCATGGCGTTTAAGCCTAACCGGCCTCAGTAGACGGTAATGACCGACCCTACGGTGACCCGGCTGTTCGGTGGTCCCGGCAGCGGGAAGACCACCGCCCTCCTCGACCGCGTCGAGGACATCCTCAAAGACGACAGCGTAGATGTGCGTGACGTGCTCGTCGTCTCGTACACACGCGCGGCGGCCGCCGAAATTCGCGAGCGACTCGCCGAGCGGCTCGACGTCTCTCCTCGCAGCCTCAAAGGAAACGTGTGTACGATGCACGCGAAGGCGTACGAGCTGCTCAACCTCTCGCGTGGCGACGTCGTCGGTGAGGACGACAAGGAGGCGTTCTGTGCGGAGTACGGCCTCGAATTCGAGGATCAACACGGCGGTGCCGGTCGCCGGACCGCCCGATCGACGACGATCGGAAACAAGATAATCGCCACCTCTCAGTGGCTCCAGCGCACCGAACGTGAGGTCGCCGACTGGTACGACGTTCCGTTCCAGTGGGACGTCGAGGAGGTCAGACTGCCTCCGGAGATCGACCCCAACGCCCAGCAGGGCAACAAGTACACACCCACGTGGTCGACCGACGACGACCGGATCGACATCCCGGAGGCTATCCGTGCCTGGCGGGCGTACAAAGGCGACAACGGGCTCGTCGGATTCGCAGATATGCTCGAACGAGTCGCTGGCCGCTCGCTCGTCCCGAGCGTCGAGTATCTCGTTATCGACGAGTTTCAAGACATCACGACGCTCCAATACGACGTCTTCGAGGAGTGGCGCCCACACATGAAACAGGTGCTCATCGCCGGCGACGACGACCAAGTCGTCTACGCGTGGCAGGGTGCTGATCCCGACCTCCTCTTAGACACCCGGGTGGACAACGACGAGATCCTCCCGAACTCGTACCGACTCCCATCGGAGATCTTGAACGTCGTCAACGCAGAGATCCGGCACATCGACAAGCGCCAAGAAAAAGACCTCAGACCGCGTAAAGAGGGTGGCAGCGTCGAGGCGGTCGAGTCTCCGTCGATGCTCGAGCTCGTCCGAAACGTCCGGTACACAGTCGACGACGAGGACGGGAGCGTGATGTGTTTGTTCCGCGCACGGTATCAGATGTTTGATTTCATCGACGAGTTCATTGGTCACGGCATCCCGTTCACGATGTTGACGGACGGCCGGATGTGGACTGACCGACTACAAGACTACGTCGCCGCCATCGAGCAGATCGAGGCGGATGAGCCGGTGACGCTGCTTGAGGCGCGCCGGCTCGCCGATATGCTCCAGGCCTCCGCGTTCGGCACGAACGACCGAGAGACGCTGTACGATCTGCTCGACGAGCGCGAGGAGACAGCCGACACCGACGACCTCACGGCGATCGCCGTCGAACCGGACGCGGTGACAGAGCGCGTCCCGTTCATGCCCGGCCCCGAGAGCGCAGCAGACATGGTGCGGAAGGTGACGAGCTTCCAGCGCAAGTCGATGGACGCGTACTTCGCCGGCGACTACCGAGGTGCGGACCCGGACGCGGTTCGTGTCGGGACGATTCACTCTGCGAAGGGACGGGAAGCCGATCACGTGTTCCTCGCAACGGACCTCACCGAAAAGGTGGTTGAGCAGATGGCCGCCTCCGTCGACGACCCGACGGCCGTCCCCGGCATCGACGAATTCACGAAGACGACGAATCCGGTTCCGGTGTTGACCGACAACGAGCGCCGAGTATTCTACGTCGGGATGTCCCGTGCACGCGAGCGGCTCGTCATCTTAGAGAATCTCGTCAGTGGCGCGCCAACGCTTCCAATCAGCGTCATTCTGTTCAACGAGCGTCGCGAGGAACCGGCACAGGAGCTCGTCGAGACGGTCCAAGCGTCGGTCTCGGTCCCCGAACCCGAGCCGTGACGGAGGACGCTGGGCGTACCGTTCGTGACCGCGCCCCGCTTCAGCCCGACCTTGGGCCGATTCTCGATGCGGTGACGACGGCTGAGGCGGCGGGGTTCGTCACCGTCGGTGCCAGCGCCGACCGTCGGTACCTGACCGGTCTCGACGCCTCGACACCCGGTGGTGTCGCCGTCGTCCCCGGTACCGGTGTGACGCCACCGCGAGCAGTGCTCTGTGTTCCGCCTGAATTCTCCGTCCGTGCAGAGGAGGCATTTGTCAACGCGGCACTCGATGTGCCCCGGCCCGCAGACGACCCGCCGGGTGCCGAGGCGTTCCACGATGGTGTCGCTCGACGCGTCGTCGCCGATTCCGTGCCAAACCCCATCGGTCTCGCCGTCGCGTCGGTGCTCGCGCGCGAGTACAAACAGGATGGTGCCCCCGATGCCGACGCGGGAGGCGGCGAGGGTACGGGTGCAAAAGCGGACGTAGACGCAGAGACCGGTGTGAATACGGCCGAGGACCAGACTGTGCTTGCCCCGCGGTCGATCCCCCACGACGCGGCGCTTTATCTCGAACGGGCGGGCTTCACCGTCGCGTCGACGACCGCAGTCCGAGATGCACGGGCACGAAAGAGCCCGGCAGCAGTAGAGCGTATCCGCCGAGTCCAACGTGCAGCCGCTTTGTCGATGGCCCGTGCAGAGACGATGCTCGCCCGTACGAGTGTGAGCCGTGCCGGGAGCGCAGACGAGGCCAATGAGGCGGGCGACGCCACCGATACCGGCGATCTGCATCCGGTGTGTCGGCTTGACGGCGAGCCGCTCACGACCGATCGCCTTCGCCGTGCGATACGCACGACGCTCGCTGAACACGGTGTTCACGGAGAACAGGCTGTTGTCGCGGCCGGGACCGCGTCGGTCGCGCGTCATCTCCCACTCCACGACGCGACACCAATTCGACCGGGTGAGCCGGTTGTGGTGTCGATCACGCCGCGTGGCCCCTCAGGGTACCACGGGCGGCTCACACGGACGTTTGTCGTCGACGGTGACGGCGGGTGGGACCGACGGGCGTACGTGGCCGTCGAAGCGGCACAGGCGGCGGCGCTCGCCGAAATCACCCCCGGTGCGGTCGCTGGCATAGTCCACGAGGAGGCGGCCGCCGAGATCACAGCGTACGGGTTCGACCCGACGGTGGACCGAGCCGAGCCTGGCTATATCCACGACACCGGCGGTGGTATCGGGATCTCGGCGCGGGAGCTGCCCTCGCTTACGGGCGACACAGCGCTTCGCCCCGGGCACACGCTCGCCGTTGAGCCGGGCGTGTCTGACCCGGCTCACGGCGGTGTTCGGCTCGGTGACGTTGTCGTGGTCACCGACGATGGCGCCGAGCGGCTCATCGAATACCCGTTCGGGACGACACCGGAGGTGCGGTCGATCGACGAAGTCGACAAACCGACAGCGCAGACGGACGAGTAAGGTGCGGATCAAGGCGTTCGTGTTCGCTCCCGGCTGGTCAGTGTGTGTAGGCGTCGGTCACCCAACGACCGTCGCCAGTGCGTCCATGGCGCGGTCGACCCGGTCGAGGTCGGCGTTGTGTCCCATGTGTCCGATCCGAAGAATATCGTCGGCGAGGTCACCGAGGCCGGTCGCGAGCACGACGTCGTGTTCGTCGGCGAGTTCACGCTGGACGCGCGCCGCCTCGCTGGGCAGCGAGAGCGCCGTCACCGTCGGCGCGCTCCGGGCGGGGTCGGCGTAGCATTCGATTCCGAGTTCGGTGGCCCGGTCGCGACAGTGTGCAGCGACGGATTCGTGTCTGGCGTACACCGTATCGAGCCCTTCTTCGAGGAGCATCGAGAGTGACTCATCGAGCGCGGCGACGAGAGCCGACAGGTGGGTGTACGGGAACCCGTCGGAGACGTCCCGCCAGGGGGCCAGGTTCGTGTAGAACGACGCCGAATCGGCCCGCTCGACCGCGTCCCACGCGCGCTCGCTCATAGAGACAGTCGTGAGCCCGGGCGGCGCACTCAACGCCTTCTGTGAGGCGCCAAGACAGATGTCGACGTTGTCGGCTGGGACCGGCATCCCGCCGAGCGAGGAAACGGCGTCGACGATTGTGAGCACGTCATGGTCAGCCAGCCTCGCGAGGATCGGCTCTATGTCGTTGCCGACACCCGTTGGCGTCTCACAGTGGACCATCGTCGCGGCCGCAAACTCATCTTCGGCAAGTGCGGCCTCAACCGCTGTGACGTCAAGTGGTTGGTCGTAGTCCACCGAAACGACCGTCGGCTCCCCGTCGTATTGTCGAACGAAGTCGGCGAAGCCGTCGCCGTAGATGCCGTTCGAGACGCACAGTACGCTGTCGCCAGGGCTGATCGTTGACGCGATCGCCGCCTCGAGACCCAAGATCCCCTCACCGCCGAGGACGACCACGTCGTCGTCGGTGCCGTACACGGTCTGGAGGTTCACACAGACAGTGTCGTACAGCTCGGCGAACGCTGGTTCGACGTCCGGGTTGAGGGCGGGCTCGGCTAGCCGGTCGCGGACGCGCTGTGGGACGGCCGTCGGGCCGGGTGTAAGACGCATGCGTATCGGGTAGATGAGCCCTGCAGTTAACGCTCTGGGGTGTGACCCTCGGTCGAGAGAAACCGTTAACCGAAGTCGCCCGGAGACGAGTTCATGGCCAAGTTCGCGCCGGCGGCACTCGAGTCGTACATCTTCTCGCGGACGGGAGCCGAAAACGACAACCTCCTCGTCGGCAGCGGGTACGCTGAGGACGCGGCCGCGATCGACCCTGGCGATCGGCCGCTCGTCGTCAACACGGACCCGATCTCGTTTGCGGCCGACAGAATCGGCACCCTC
>Ga0209937_1000748_pt1 | contig 9975 bp, 14 predicted proteins | sample SalPon1_B_H2O_MG_FD_185699 | JGI IMG/M metagenome (GOLD analysis project Ga0209937, IMG submission 185699) | Salt pond water microbial communities from South San Francisco under conditions of wetland restoration - Salt Pond MetaG R1_B_H2O_MG... | ecosystem: Environmental > Aquatic > Non-marine... | reverse complement strand
ACCGCTACATCCCCACCTTGCGCAGCATCGAGGATGAAAGCGCCCGCGTGGCCAAAGCGCAAGAGATGCTCAACGGCATGTTTGACCAGGCCGCCGTAGCCGCCCAAGACGGCCTGGGCCCGCTTACGCAGCTCCAAAACAGTCTGGGGGATCTGCTGGAGCAGTTTGGAAAGATTATCGCGGATGGGATCCGGCCTTTTGTAAACCGTCTAAAGGATACCGTTCGCTTTTTGCAAAGCTTAGATGATCAGACCAAAGCGACCATAGTTAAAGTAGCTGCTTTTGTAGCCGCTTTAGGTCCCCTAATGACGGCATTAGGCTTTATGGTAAGTAGCCTGCTGCCCCAGATGATCACAGGTTTTAAAACGCTTTTTAGCACCGGCGGGCTTATAGCGATGGGCGCTGTGGTAGTGGCTACTTTGGCCAAAGGTTTTTATGACCTTAATACCACGGTAAACAAAACAGCAGAAGCGACGGAAGCCATGAATGATGTAAGGCGCCGTGCCAATAGGCAAGTAGCGGGGCAAGTGTCCCGTGTTGAAGAATTGGTAAGAGTGGCGCGCACGGAGGAAACGAGCATGGAAAGAAGGCGCAAAGCTGTAAAAACATTACAGGGCATAAGCAGCAAGTTCAATGGCGTGCTGGAAGACGAAAAAATAAACTTAGATAAGCTAAAAACAGCTTCTGACGATTACAGTAAAAGCCTCATTAAACAGGCGCGAGTTAAAGCCGCTAGAGGAAAGCTGAAAGAGCTCCAAGCCGAGCTTTTAGACCTTCAATCAGGGGCAGAAAAAGTAGGAACTAGCTTTGGGGAAAATTTTGCCTTATTTACTAAAGCCGCCTTTACAGGCGGAGACGCTGCCACTTTTTTAACAGACAAAACTGTAGAGGGCGCCAAAAACCAGGAACAAGCCATCGCTGGCGTTCAGGCTAAGGTTAAAGCCCTGCGTGACTTTATTAAAGATAATAAAGATTTGTACGATGACTTGTTTGGGGATGGTGAGAATACTGTTAGTGGTTCTGGAGGCACACCCGAAAGGATACCAGCTCCCAAAGTAGAGCCCCCCGACACCCGCGGGCTTAAATTCTTTGATGGTATTAAAGTGCCCAAGCTAAAGATTAAAGAAAAGCTGGGCTTTAATCAGGTAGAAAGCAATCCAGACCCCTATAAGCAATGGCGCAATAGTTTAGATAAGTTTAGCCCTATTGTAAATACCGTTACCCAAGGTTTTCAGGGCTTCTTTAACACGCTACTATCCGGAGGCGTTAATCCCTTCCAGGCCGTGATAGACGCCATTAAGCAGCTGGTAGTCCGCCTCCTGGCTGCTGCCGCTGCCGCGGCCGTTTTGGCCGGTATTATGACCGCCATCGGGATCGGTCCCGCTGCCGGCGGTTTTGGCTCCGGCTTTTCCTCCATCTTCGGCCAGATGTCCGGCTTCGGAAACATCATGGGCAGCGCCGCCGGCGGTGGCATCTCGGGCAAAGAACCCCGCCTGGTAGGCGAGATGGGCCCGGAGATCTTCATGCCCATGGGCGCCGGAACGATTATACCTAATAATCAGCTAGGCAGCGGAGGCGGCGTGCAGCGCCTGCACGTTACGGCCGGTTCCTTCAAGTTAAAGGGCAACAGCCTTCAGTCTGGGATAGATGTCAGTGCCAAACGCAAAAATAGGTGGCGATGAATGTAGTGCTGTTTTATGAGTACCGCTCCTGGTCCGGTATTCCCTACCGGGTAGAGTTAATAGACGCCGAAACGCCGGACACCGAGCCCACCTACGAAGTAGCTGGCGTAGGCGCCGAGCTAAACTACGAAGGCGATGAGCAGCTCTATCCTTACACGCCCTTTTTGCATTCTAAGCTCGATGCCTATTTTGAAATCAGGGATGATGCTATTGAAAATGCCGTTTTAGACGGCCTGCTTTCCAGTTCCAACGAGGGCCGCTTTTTCCTGCGCCTCTATAAATTTGACAGCCTGGAGTGGCTGGGCGTAGTGCTGCCGGAACAGATAGAGCTACCCCGCAAGCCTAAGCCTTACAATATAACCATCAGCGCCAGTGATGGGCTCAAAAGGCTCGAAAACAAGGAAGTTCCCATCGAGGCGAAATATAGCCGCTCTATTACCACGGAAATAATAGCCATCCTCAACTACACCGACCTGGAGCAGTTTTATTCGCTGCAAGATGAATTTTTAAGCATTGCCAGCGAATACTATCCCAGCAACGATCAGGACTGGATTGGCAGAGATCCCCTTCTCAATGTTCGTTACGAAGATCCCGATGCCGTTAATATCATTGAAAGAAAGGACGCCGTCGATCAGTGGACCGACTTATACGAACGCCTAAAAATGCTCCTGATCACTTTCGGCCTGCGGATCCAATTTACCAGAGGGCGCTATTACATTATTCAAATAGACGCCGTGGGGGATGGCAACTGGAAATTTCACAACTATACCAAAAACACCGTCCTTGACAACCTTAATCCCGCAAACATTGTTGGGGGCTCCGCCTCTACGGAGACGGTCACCAATACCAAAGTGATCGATTGCCCAGTTCAAGAACTGGAGGGAGGCACCGTCAGCTACACCCCGGTAGTTAGAAAGGTCACTACTACTGTGAACATCCAGAATGTGGCAATAGTCCGTACTTACATTTCAGACTTCAGCGTAGGCCCCCAGATAGGCAGCGTCATACCTACGTCAGGGGTTACGGATCTGCTGATATACCTACCAGTCCGCTTTGAAGCTACCTTAAATTCCGGAAGTTTCCCGCCTCAATTTTTTCAGGTTTTTGAAATCACGGTACAGATTGGTAATCAGTATTATAATTTTAGCAATCAGACCTGGAGCACTACTCAAAATTCCAATGTATTTAGAACGCAAACCGGGGCACTGGCCATCCTGGGTAAATATTATTTTCACTTTCCATCGCCCCAAAGGCTTCTTATAGAAAATATCCCCGCAGCGGGGGGTAATTTGTTTATAACCATTAAAGGGCGGCTTGAAGATTTTAATGGTAATGTTTTAAGCAACATTACCACCGGAGTAGTTGAGGGCACCATACGGGGTAAATATCATAACCCTAATGCCAACCCATCTGGCAATAACAGCGACGTGACCACAGACGTGCAGCTCGGCACCAATCTCGATAGCACCTTCACGGTCAATCTTGAAAGCCGCAAACTGGCAGATGTCTTTACTTATTCCACGCCCGGACGTTTAATAAACACAAGATCGTTTGGAGCCACCGAACTTTGGCATCGCTTTCTTCCCAGCACCCTTTCCGGGTCGCTTACCTTCCTAGTGCTAAGCGCTATTTTCCGTCGACAGCAAAAGCCGCTGGCTCAGTACAGCCTGGGCTTCATGGAGGAAGATATCAGTCCGATAAACACCCTGCGCCTTACCCCGGATGATGTGATCACCATCATCCAGCGCGGCACCTGGAACACCGAGCGCGGCGAATGGGATCTAACCTTAATGCAGGTAGATACCTACGCGGATGAAGTAACGCCCACGCTCGAAAATGGGTTTGAAAAAGAGCGTGAGCTAACAATCTTTGATGCCACCAATAAATTTAATAAAACCGGCTTCGACCCCGTCCGCACCCAGTTAATTTTAGGCTACACCAGTCAGCAAGTAAGCCCCACGGACGATGTTATCAACCTATTTAACCCCATAACCTCCAGCGTGGCCCAAGCCGGCGACAAAATAGCCATCACCAGCCCCAATACCAACATCACCGAAATTCTCACCCTCGACGATCCCTGGGATGCCGGCGTCCCCGAGCTTAACGTTATACCCAACACCCTCCAAAACACCTATCCGCCCGGCTCCTACCTCACGCTTACGGTAGAAACGCTCGCCGCCCGGATCACCGCTTTAGAGCCCTAAAGCGCTATCTTTGTCCCCACTTTTGTTTTGAATTACGCCCCCGGCCGCCCTGGTCGGGGGCTTTTTTTTAGGCCTACCGGCCAAAAGTAAACCCGTCCCAAAAATTATTCTCCCTGTATTTCAGACACTTACCAATTTTACCCTAAATTTTAGGTGTGCATATTTGCACACCTTTGAGAGCTGCCCTATCTTAGCAGTGTAATTCAAAAGCAAAAGTTATGAAAACCACAATCTTAAGAGACACCGGCTACTCATTTGTAAAAACTTTAACCAAAGAAAACGGGAAAAGCTTTGCACGGAAACTTGAAAAAGGAACTCCCGAATATACAAATGCCTGTTTTGAATTTCACAGCAACGGGGTTGCTTTGGAAATAGGAAATAAAATTGAAAAGTAAAGCCATACTGGTTTTTAAAAAGCCCCCGGCCGCCCTGGTCGGGGGCTTTTTAAATCAATAGCATGAAAAGAATAGAAACCCTTAAAGATTTCTTTGCGCGCTGGCCGGGCGTCAGTAAATCTCGATTTGCAACAGACGCCAGCGTACACCGCAATACCCTTACCCGGGCCCTGGCGGAAAACCGCAACATTTCCGACAAAGCCTGGCCCCGCATAGCTGTAGCCTTGCACCGCTACGGCTATCCGGCCAAGAAGATCCCTGGCACCAAAACGGCCATCACTACCAAGGCTACCTTAAATGACATACAAAGGCAGCTTGAAAAAGGCAAAAGCATTGAGGTAGCCTATCAAATTGGCCCCATCCCGGCCTACCTGCCGGATCAAGCCACCACCTGGCAAACCTCCGCCCGAATAGCCTGGGAAGAGCCGCGCCAGCCGCAGCGCGCTGTGCTGGTCCAGATGCTGCAGGAGCAGTTGGAAATGGATACGGAAGGCTTTTTAGAGCACGATGTTCAGGCTGAACCTTATAAACGCATTCCGTTTATTATCCTTAAATTTACAAAGCTGTAATGTCATGGAGTGGAAAGATAAAACAGACATTAAACCCGGAGACAAAGTAAGAGCTAAGCCTAAGAATGCTACGCAATATTATACCGGGACAGCGTTAAAATTAAATGGTGACAAAGTTCTAGTCGAGCTTGACAAAGCTCAAAGTCAATTTAAAATTAGGGATATGGTTATTCGAGAATGGTGTCTTATCCCTACTACCTATAAAATAAGGCAATGAAGGCTATGGTTGCGAAGTCCGAATAAATAGCTTGGTGTACGGAGAGGCCCGCGGCAACCACTGAAATAAGGGTAGGCTCCGAGAGGGTTCAAGTCCCTCTGTGAATAGGACTTCATACCAGCGGAGACTGGGAGTGGCGGAAAGTCACATGTGCCTTGGAAAAGTTACGGTAACGAAATACCTACAGGACTTTTTCAAGGCTTTTTTAAGCACCAGATGAAGGTGAAGATAAATTTGGATCGTTTTAGATTATTTCTTTAACTTAGCACTTTCAATCGAAGCCGTTTGGAATTGTAATAAACGTTAGAACAGGCCTTTGCGCCTGATCTTCAATCCCATTCAATCGTAACCAGCCCCTCTCGCTTCGGCGGGAGGGGCATTGGAATCGCAAGAAACGTTCTTACCATAATCACCGAGAAGAGAGGGCTAGTCCCTGCTTTATTTGCAGTTAGATTTAGGCTTATAGGCTGCGTACCTCTGCCTGTAAGCTCGAGCCGGCTAAACCTGGTAAGCCGGTAGCAAAGTCAAAGTGCGATGCAATAAAGCAATGCCCTCGTTAAGCAACAGCCCGACACCAGGCCCTGTCATTAAACCCTCCCGCCCCGCGGGAGGGTTTTTTTTGGAACTAATTTGGAACCGCTGGTTTTTATAGTCTCTTAATTACCTTTCATTCAATCATTTACATTCTTATCCACGCGCGCCTGTCACGCATGGGGTCGCGAGTTCGAGTCTCGTCCGGACCGCCCACCATAAAGCCCCGCAAGCCCCAGTGTTTGCGGGGCTTTTCGCTTTTTAGGAGGCTTTGTTACTTTATCCTTTTATTTGCATACGCTTTCATATGGAAGCATACAAATGCAAAAAACTTGGAACCAGTTTGGAACCATGGCCCGGATCAGGATCGTTTTAATGCAAAAGAAAAAGCCCACCGCCCAGGGCTACATGCTCTACTACTACTGCCGCTATGCCGGGGGTACCTACTTCCGCAGTACCGGCTACCGGTGTTTGGAACGCGATTGGAACCAGCGCCAGGCTACCGTCCGGGCCAGCCATCCGGGCGGCAAACGACTGCAGGAATATCTTAAGCAGGAGCTTATTCGCCGCCAGCAGCGCCTGGAAGAGGCGGAGCGCCGGGGCCTGCCTTTTCCGCAGGCCTGGCAAGAGCGCACGGAGCTGCCTACTTTCTCCGAACACGCCCGGGAGCTTATGGCGCAGCTCTGGGAGGCGGGTAGCTTGGGAAACTACCGCATTTACCAGGCAGGCTTGAAAAATCTGGAAACCTGGCACGGTGGCCCCGTGCCGATGGAGCTGATCACCTACCCTACCCTGCGCAAGTTTTTGGCCCACTTGGATGGCAGGGGCTACGCCTACCACAGCATCCGGCAGCTATTTAGCACTCTAAAGGCCATCTGGCACGATGCCGCGCGGAGTTATCCGGAGCAGCTGGGCGGGGATCCTTTTGCCGGCCTCCTGCAGGGCCGCCGCCCGGAGCGCACCGCCGCTCGCCAAGTACAGCACCAGAGCCTAGAAACGATCCGGCGCCTGGCGCAATTAAAGGACCTACCGCCCGGCCGCCAGCTTGCGGTCGACGCCTGGCTGCTGGCCTTCGCCCTTCAGGGGGCAGGCAATATTGACGTAATTTACTTCCAGCCCAACCTAATCGATGCGGAAGGCTACTATCCGCTTAAGCGCTTAAAGATGCCCCGGAAAAATGTGTTGGTGCGGGTTAAGTTGCAGCCCCTGGCCGGCCGCATCGTGGAGCGCTACCAGCGTCCTGACGCTACTTACCTGCTACCCCTGGTCAAGGTGCCGCGGGATGACAACCGCCTGCTCCAGGGGCGCCTGCCGGAAGGCACCCGGCAGTACGAAAATGCCCGGCACCGGCTGCGCAACCGCCTCCGGGATGTCTCAAAACTTCTGGACCTAGAAAGGCCACTTCGGATGAGCCAGGCGCGGCACTCCTGGGTGGTAGCTGCCCGCGAGATGGGCGCCAGCAAGGAGCTGGTTCAGCAGGCCATCGGCCACCAGGGCCAGGACGTGCTAAGCCAACATTACTGGGGAGCTTTTGAACAAAACCGCGTAGATGAGCTCAATGCTCAAATTTTAAAGGGCCTGGAGGGTGCCGTTGGGTAGGATCATGTAGACGGCCTGAGGCGGATCGTATTGCGCTAAGAAGTCCCGGTGCCTTTTGGTGGTGCGAAAAGTCCGCTCTGGGGGGTGATCTTCTAAATAATAGTAAACGGTCGTGCTCCGGCCGCTGGTGTGCATCCGGTCGGAAGCATGGCGGCGTAGGTGAGGACGGATGCTGTTCATCTCCATGGTGCTATCGGCCACCACCCAGTAGACAAAAAGCCGGTACCGGTCTGGCCCTTTGGTGTAGCCTACCTGATTGAAAAGGACATTTGGCTCGGATTCTTGCTGCTCTTGGTCAGTAGAGGGCGGCCGATAATCGCTTTCTGGCGTCTCATTAAGAAAGACGGAAAATAGCATGATCACTAGCATGAAGGCTGCTAAGGCTATCACGATGCCTTTGGCGTTTAAGTATTTCATTCTTTGGTTTTTAGGTGGTTAATATAATTGCTTATTTTTTCGTTTTCCCGGCGCAGATCTTCTATGTTCTTGCGCAGGTCGTCTAGATTTCGCTTCAGGTCGGCGTTATGCTCTTCCAAATAGCGGGCTACCTGACCATAGCTTGATTGACCTTCTTTTGCCCTAGTAATGCGCTTTTCTTCTTCTTCCTGAGTTAAAATGCCAAAATTTGATTTGAGGCGCCCTACAGTCTTGGCAGTTATCGGCTTGTGACCATTATACATGCGACTTAAATAAGACTCTGTTACGTCCAGTCTCTCAGCTATTTGCTTGTTTGTGTAACCCTCTAAGCTTCGGATGCTGTCTATTTGCTTTCTAAACCACTTTTTTTGCTTATCCATTTCGTTACCAGCTTATTAGGCAGATTTTAGTAAAATTTAAGGTCATTTCCTTGCTTTTTTGTTTTCCTTACTTTTACTTTGCTTGCCAAATGTATTACTAAAAGTATGCCAAATATAACTGTTGATACTGAATATCTGCGAGGACATGAGCAATTCCGCTTACGAGTCCTCGCTTGCAAGGCCCGGATGCGCATCCTAGGTGTCAGCGATTTAAAGCCCATCTACGAGTACCGCCACGGCAAGTTGGACAACCAATTTTACCAGGCTTGGAGCCTACGTCAGGGTGTTCAATCCGTCACGGAGCGCCTAGAGGCAATTTGCGATGACATGGAAGCTGGCCAAATAAAAAAGGCCATCCACCAGCCCGGAGATGTCTCCTTTGGCCGCGAGGCCCAAAAAGAAGCCAGCTGATGGAAGCGCTCCGCACGCATAAAGGCAAGCGCTTCCTTCAGATCGTGGCTGTAATCCTGGCCATGATCGTGATGACCGCCGCGCATGTACTCACCCTCCGCCGGCCTACCCGCCGCCGGGAAGAATATAGCCTGGTATGCGAGTAGGGGGGACTGCCTATAGCACTATGCCGCCCGGCAGCCTGCGCAGTATTAAGCAGGTAGCCGGCCAGCACGGCCTTACCCAAAAGGAGCTCCGGCAGCGTCTCATTACCCGGGGCATTATCCGCTACAACATACACACCCGGCGCTACCAGGCTACGGAGCGCTATGCCGGACGGGGCTTATTTAGGCACCGCTATCTCCGGCGCCGGGGCTATCAATTATGTCTAACCCTCACCGGGCAGCTCCTCGTAGAGGACCTGCTCCGGGGGCAAGCTATGCTGTTATGGGAGACGAAGTGAAGCAGCTTATCGAAGAGGCGGCGGAGCGCGCCGCTGCTCGGGCCGTGGCCCAAATGCAAAATAATCAGCCCATCGCCTGGGTGCGCAAGGAAGAAGCCATGGATATGCTGGGCGTGTCCTACAGCACCCTCAATCGGATCGTAAATCAGGGCATGATCCGGAAAGGCGGGGTGGGCAAAAGCCCCTATTACAACGTCCAGGACCTGGAAGCCTACCTGGCCGGCCGTCCTAATTTTTATAAGCCTGAAGTAAATCAGCAATGAAACTCGAAACGCACGAAATACACAACATGTCGATCGACATCGTAAAGCACGGCAAGCAACACTACTCCGTAGTTTTTCCGGGCGAATCAGCCCTCAGCCGCTTTATCGACTGCTTCATTCTTATCGATCACGTGCCCGGTCGCGCTTATGCCGACATCGCGCAGAATACCCTTATCACCGCCCGGCCAGGAGCTAAAGAGCTACACTTTGTAAGCTTGGTGGACTTTGACAGCGACATCCTGGAAATCATTTATGATCAGCTCCAGGCTTTTGCCCGCAAAAAGGTGACGTATCAGAGAAACCTTCTAAATCAGTAATCCCTAAATCAGTACCGCTATGCAATTATTAAAACCCAAAAAGCCCCGCCGCCGCCTTTGGTCGGTAGATGTTAAAGAGGGCACCGTCACCCCGCTGCCCGAGGGCCGGGAAGTACGTATCTGCATCGATCCGGCGCGCTGGGATCATGGCATGATCTACATCCCGCCCGGGGCCAAAATCGTCACCGCCCCCACGGCCGCCGCTGCCCGCCAGCGCGTTGAGCTCTTATTTGAAACTGTAAAATGCCCCGCCGTATGACTTTATACGCCCACCTCCCCAGCGCGCGCAGCGCCTACCGCCTCACCATTCACCAGGATCGCACCGGCTCCCTCTACGCCGTACAGCCCCTGGGCAGCGCCAATACCGTCCTCCACACCCCGGAAGATGTAAACGAAATGCGCCGCATCCTTGCGCAGCATGAATGCACCCGGGAGGAGTTTGAAGTCGCCTGCCGTGAAATTCAAGACACCCCACGCCATGAGATCCGCTAAGCTATCCGCCCTGCTCGCCCTCATCATCCTGGGCTTGCACCTGGCCGCCGCTGCCA
>Ga0209937_1000747_pt1 | contig 9979 bp, 10 predicted proteins | sample SalPon1_B_H2O_MG_FD_185699 | JGI IMG/M metagenome (GOLD analysis project Ga0209937, IMG submission 185699) | Salt pond water microbial communities from South San Francisco under conditions of wetland restoration - Salt Pond MetaG R1_B_H2O_MG... | ecosystem: Environmental > Aquatic > Non-marine... | reverse complement strand
ACTGGGGGCAGACCTCATCAAGACGGGGTACTCTGGGGACCCAGAGAGCTACCGGGAGGTGACCCGAGCGACGCAGCGTCCGGTGGTGATCGCGGGGGGCGCCCGCGGGTCGGACACCGAGACGCTCGAGATGGTCGCCGGCGCCATGACCGCAGGGGCGGCGGGCGTATCGATGGGTCGCTCCATCTTCCAGCATCCCGACCCGGGTGCGATCACCGCGGCGATCGCAGCAGTCATCCATGATGATGCGCTCCCGGCGGCGGCGGCGGATGCGGCGGGGCTGTAACGGATGGTCAGTGGATGCCGCCGCTCGATGTGCGTGATATCCGGTGGGATGGCCCGCCTTCATCCATCTGCGTAAACGGCCGCACACGCGTCTGCGATCGCGTCGGACGAGTGGTACCCGGTGAGAGTCCGCTCGCACGTCGACCCGCGGAACAGAAGCACGGACGGGGCCACATCGATGTTGAACGCGCGTCGAAACGTGGGAGTCGCCTCCCCGTCGAGCCCAGCGACAGCGACATCAGGGGGGAACACGGATGACTCAGACTCCAACTCTCGTTTCATCCGATCGCATGGTTCGCAGAATCGCCTCCATACGAACACCACCGTCTGCGAGTGGTCTCGCAGGTATGTCTCATACGTCTCATCATCGAGCATCACCATCTCATCTGGCACCGGCGTGGATGGTGCGCACTGGGTGACCAGCATCGCCATCTCGGCTCGCTCTGTGATGCTAACCTCCCGCCCGAGTTGTGCGCTGATCGCCAGGTAGGCGATGAACTGCTCTCTGGTCACCCCGAGCCGGTCGATCACCTCGGCGACCTCTTGTGGATCGATCGCGAACTCCCCCGCCACACTCCGCTGATACTCGCGCTCTTCGAGGTCGATGTACGAATCATGGTAGACCCCCATCGCCGCCTCAAACTCGGCGGTGAGCCGCATCGCGCCACCGCTGGAAGAAATGATGTCCGCCTCCTCGAGTACCGCCTGCGGGCTCGCTTGGCCGGAGGGCCCCGGTTCGCCGGTCATACGCCCAGGTACTGTCTCCTGACCGCCTCATCCGCGGCGAGCGCATCAGCGGTCGCCTCGTACACGATCCGCCCCTGGTCGAGCACATAGCAGTAGTCTGCGAGCGCGATTGCAGCTGCCACGTTCTGCTCGACCAACAGGATCGTCGTCCCCTGGTCGGCGACTCTCTGGATGATCTCCAGGACATCCTCCACGATCAACGGCGCGAGTCCCTCCGAGGGTTCATCCAACATGAGCAGATCGGTATCCTGTTTGAGTGTGCGTGCGATCGCGAGCATCTGCTGCTCTCCCCCGCTGAGGGTCCCCGCCTTTTGCTCTCGGCGCTCATCAAGTCGTGGGAACTGCTCATAGACCGCCGCATCCGTAATCCCCAGCTGCCCTGTCTCGACCGACCGACCGAGCCGGTTGAACAGGTTCTGGGAGATGTCCGGTACGTGGAGGTTCTCCGCGACAGTCAGATTCGAGAAAATCCGGCGCTCCTCAGGGACTAATGACAGCCCGCGCGCGGAGATATCCTCCGGGTGGTCGCCGGTGATCTCCTTGCCATCAAAGCGGATGGTCCCCGTGCGCACCTCCGGCGGCTCTGCCCCCGTGATGCTCCGGAGCGTGGTCGTCTTACCCGCCCCGTTCCGCCCGAGCAGTGCGATGATTTGCCCTTCGTCGACCGCCATGGTGACATCCCGTAGGATGTGGCTCTCGCCGTAGTAGGCGTTGACCCCCTCGAGTTCGAGAAGGCTCATATCTCGATTCCCCCGAGGTAGGCCTTCTGGACGGTGGGGTCATCCTGGATCTCCGCGGGGGTGCCATCTGCGATCTTCGCCCCCTGGCTCAGCACGGCGATGCGGTCGGAGATTCGGAAGACGATCTCCATGTCATGCTCGATGAGGACGATGGTGACGTCCCGGTCTCGTTTGATCCGCTCGATGAGCGTCACCGTGGTCTCCGTCTCATCGGGTGACATGCCCGCTGTCGGTTCATCCAGGAAGAGCAGATCTGGCTCACTGGTCAGTGCAAGCGCCATCTCCAGACGCCGCTTATCACCGTACGGTAGCGATTGTGCTTCTAGATCGCGCTGTTCGTCCAGGCCCATGTCCTCCAGCGTTCGACGGGCACGATCGGCTACCGCGTCATACCCCACCAGCCGACGGAGGAAGTTCAGGCTGAACGATCCATGCTCGGCTCCCAACGCTGCGACGACCGCGTTCTGCTCCACGGTGAGCTCAGGGAAGATCGAGGCCGTCTGGAAGGATCTGCTCAGCCCCCGTTGGACGATTTCATGTGGCCGCGCACCGGTGATGTCCTCGCCCTGAAACAGCACCTCCCCTGCTGATGGCTGCAGGAGACCGGTGATCAGGTTCACCGTCGTGGACTTGCCAGCACCGTTCGGGCCGATGATGCTCAGTGACTCACCTCGCTCGATGCGCAGAGACAGATCGTCCACTGCGGTGAGGTTGCCGAATCGCTTCGTGAGCTCGTTGATCTCCAGGATGGTCACGGTCTCCCCTCCAGGAGCCTGCGGCGCACGGCCGTGCGCATCGCGCTTACGAGACCCCACAGCCCCGATGGGAACAGCCACACGACGGTCACGAACAGCACACCCAAGATGAGCAGCCAGAACGCGATCTCACCCGAGACGATGTTCTCCACATACAGGAACGCCAGTGCACCCAGGATGGGTCCGAACACCGACGATGTCCCTCCGAGGACAGCCATGATGACGATGTCACCGCTCGTGATCCAGTACAGAGATGCGATCGCGACATATCTGGCATGGACGGTGTGCAGCCCAGCCGCAACGCCCGCGAACGCAGCAGAAAGGACGAACGCAGCCAACTTGTACCGCCAGACGTGCAGGCCAAGGAACTCCACACGCTGCTCGTTCTCCGCGATCGCGCGGAAGATCGTTCCGTAGGGGGACCGGACGATCCGGACGGCGCCCACGATGGCGAGCACAAAGAAGCTCGCGAACATCACGTACCCCACATCATGCAGGAGCACGCCGAGGACCCCTGCGAATTCGGCCCCCATCTCGAGGACCCCGAACAGCGGATCGACGCTGACACCCGTGAACCCATCCTCCCCGCCGGTGATCGCCCCCAGAGGACCCAGGGCGATGTAGTACATCATCTGCCCGAATGCGAGCGTCAGGATGGCGAAGTAGATGCCACCGCGTCTGAGCGACAGCACCCCCAAGAACACCGCCAAGACGATCGCCGTCACCGCCGCCACGACAACCATGATCAGCGGGTCACCAGAGATGGCCACACTGAACAGCCCGGCCGCGTATGCACCCGCTCCCCAGAACGCGGCGTGTCCGAACGACAGCAGGCCCGTGTACCCCAGTAGGAGGTTGAACCCAATCGCGAAAATCGCCCAGATGTAGATCAGCTCCACCAGTGACATGTAGCCGTTGTACGCGGGGAGATTCGTGAAGACGAGCGGGAACAGGATGACGAACGCGATCGCGGCGATCGCGGGGAAGGCCTCCCGCTGTCGGAACGCATCCCATCTGGCCACCAGGTCTCCGGCCTCACTGTGCCCCTGGCCTGTCGGGGCCTCTGCCGCGTCGCTCATTTATCCACCTCCACCACCCCAAACAAGCCGGCTGGCCGCAGCATGATCACCACCGCCGCCAACGCGTAGATTCCCACCGATGCCCAGGTGGGCGCCCCCATCTGCAGGCCCACCTCGACTGCGCCGATGAGTAGGCCTCCGACGACCGATCCCACGAGGCTGCCAACGCCACCGACAACCACCACCAAAAATGCGGGGACCAGCACCCCGATACCCACCTCTGGAACGACGCTGAAGACCGGGCCACTGACGACACCTGCTGCCCCTGCGAGCCCCGATCCCACCCCGAAAATAAGGAGGAACGGACGTGTCACGCGGACTCCCAACAGATTCACCATCTCCGCATCTTCGGTCCCCGCGCGGACTGCCAAGCCGACGTCCGTGTACTCGATGTACAGGTATACCACGAACACAAGCACGGCGGTGATCGCGATGATCGCGAGACGCCACCGGGCGAAGGTCCCCAGCGGCCCCAGGCCGACCGCACCCTGTGCCCATTCCGGGCGTGTAAACGTCATCGACCGGCCGCCGACGAGCCCCCGGATGACCTCTTGGACGATCAGGAGGACCCCGAACGTTACCAAGATCTGATCGGTGTCCGGTCGGTCGTAGAACGGCCGAGCAATGAACCGCTCCATGAGCAACCCCAGCCCGAAGCTGATGATGGGGATGACCGCGAGTGCGGCCAGGAATCCCAGTCCGAGTCCGACCTCCCCCAGTCCGATGCTCCGGCCGATGTCGCCACTGAACGGCAGCTCTAACGCGACTGCGAGGCCGATGTAGATACCTGCGAGATAGACTGCAGCGTGCGCGAAGTTGACAAACTTCAGTGTCCCCAGTGTGATCGACAGCCCAATAGCCACGAGGATATAGATCGATGCGACCGCGAGCGTCTGGATGAGGAAGCCGATGGTCGTCGCGAGCAGGCTCACGCCACCCACCCCCACGGATGGGCACCGAAGGACGTCACACTACCCACCCGGTGGTCGGCCTCGATACCTGCACCGCCCGACACTCACTCGTCCCCGTATGCACCCAACTCGCATGCGGCCGCTGGACCACCATCACACCCATATCCGACCTGCTCTGGATACGATGCCTGCTCGACCACTTCCCAGTATCTGCCTGCGGTGGGATCCTGCTCTGCCTCGGAGAGTCCCCTGACGACCAGGATATCCCGCATCGTCTGGTGATCACACGCCCGCAGAATTTCCTGACCGAGCCCGCCGTTGTCCCACTCATACCCCTCGAGCTCTCGGATGACTTCTGGCGGGTAGAATGTCCCCGCTCGCTCGACGGCGGCAGCGTACAGCATGGTGCCTGAGTAGGCCAGCCTGGCCGGCGAACTCGGGACCGAGCCGTACCTTTCGACGAACGCATCTGCGAACAGCCGGGTGGGCTCATTGTCCAGATTCGCATCCCACCCGTCCGTCCCGAACACGCCCTCAATCGAGCCCCCTGCCCCGGCGGCCATCGGCACGTTGTACAGTGGCACCACGATCTCCATCTCCTCGTTGACGCCCTGATCGACCGCCTGTGAGACGGAGTTGGACCCGTCCAGCCCGTAGTGATTCAGGAAGAGCACATCCGCGCCCGAGTCGACTGCACCCGACAAGAAGGTAGAGTAGTCATCCGTGCCCAGTGGGGTGGGGACCGAGTCGACCTCGGACCAGCCCGCTGCCCCGAAGAACTCCCTAATCGAGGTCTCCACCGTCTGCCCCCAGGTGTAGTCCGCATAGAGCTGGTAGAAGTCGAGCCCGTCTCCGTACTCCGCGGTGACGATGGGTGCGAGTGCCTGTCCGGTCATGTAGGCGTTGAACATCTCCCTGATACCGTAGCGGACGCAGTCGCCCCCGGTCGTGTCATTCGAGTGGGTCAGACAGCACATGTACACGACCTTCTCCTGTTGTGCGAGCTCCTGTTGGGCGATCGCCGTCGCACTAGATGATCCCCCGGCGAACATGATCACACCGTCCCGCTCAACCATCCGTGAGGCGGACTCGCGTGCCGTGTCCGCGTCCGTCGCGGTATCGCCAGTCACATACTCGATCTGGTATCCGTTGACCCCATCTCCCGTGAGATCGCTACAGAGGTCAGCCCAGCCACCACCATTGTTCAGATGGTCTACCGCCAGTTCGTACGCGCGCAGTTCATCGGCGCCCTCCTCTTGATACGGCCCCGTCTGCGGCACATTGAATCCGAACGTCGCCGTCTCTCCCTCGATCGGGTAGTTCCCCAGTGAGGGATACTCGGAGTCGCTCTCACCGCCCCCACCCCCCTCTAGACAGCCACTCAATCCAGCGATTCCTGCCATCCCCGCCACACCTGCTGTCTTGAGCACATCCCGTCGGGACTGTTTGCCATTCATTGACATATCAATATCTAATGTCAAGTTTTAATTAATTTATCGTTATGATTGCCATGCTCCATGCGATCCGGACGATCCACACATCCCTCAGAGTCGGCAATTTCAAGAATGCGGCATCAGTGAGCCACACATGCACCGAAGCGTATGGCTCCGTGCGGACGCCACCGTGGGCGACTGGGACGCGCAGCGGCGCCGCATCACCGCCGGATTGGAGGCGGGGGTGGACTGGGTGGTCGTCGATGAACCCGCTGTCGACCAGGTGCGCGAACTCGGCGATGTCAATGTCGCTGCGCTGCGCACCGGCACTGAGGCAGCGTTCATCGATGAGGCCGGCGACGGCAGACAGTCTCAGCAGCCGGCGGATGCGTACATTGTGGGGAAGGACAGCGAGGGTGATGGGACGGTGCCGTTGCCCGAAGAGCTCGCCAGCGCTGCGGATCTGCGGGCGCTTGGGGACACGTCCGACCCGGCTGATGGCGTCCTGGTGCACATCCTGGATGCGCCGTATGAGACGCTCGCCGAGCAGGCAGCGACCGCTGCGGAGTACACGCTGGTCATCGGGGAGGACTGGACGATCATCCCACTGGAGAACCTGATTGCCCGCATCGGCGGCACGACGACGCTCATCGCCGGGGTTACCACGGCGGCAGAGGCGGAGACGGCGTTCGAGACGCTCGAACACGGCGTCGATGGGGTGCTGCTGGACACCGATGCCATCGATGAGATCCACGGGACGGTGCGGGCTCGTGATGCGGCCGCGCAGGAGGAGCTGGAGCTCGTGTGGGCACCTGTCACTGAGGTCGACCGGGCGGGGAGTGCAGATCGTGTGTGTGTAGACACCGCCTCGCTGATGGATGGTGATGAGGGCATGCTCATCGGGTCGATGGGCCGTGGGCTGTTCTTTGTGCATGCCGAGACGGCCGACTCGCCGTACGTCGCGTCCCGTCCGTTCCGAGTGAACGCAGGAGCGGTCCACGCCTACGTGCGCAAACCAGATGGGAGCACGAGCTACCTCTCGGAGCTGCAAAGCGGTGATGAGGTGCAGGTCGTCGACACGACCGGTCGCACCCGGGAGGCCATCGTCGGGCGGGTAAAAATCGAGCGGCGCCCCATGTTCCGCATCCAGGTCGACCTAGGTGATGATCACGTCGAGACGCTCTTGCAGAATGCGGAGACGATCAAGGTCCACACGCGCTCGGGCCCCACCGCGGTGACCGACCTCACCGTCGATGATGAGGTGCTGGTATTCGCGGGGGCGGCGGCCCGCCACTTCGGCGAGGCGATCGAGGAGACGATCATCGAGCGATGATCAGCGCAGGTGAGTGAGCAGCGTCGACAGCGTCCCCAGTGACAGCTGTCCGGGTGCAGTCGGTGCGTCGGGGTCTGCCGGTGCGTACCCGAGCACCGATCCGTAGGTGGGCGCCACCGCCCGCGTGTGAGCGCCGACCGCACCCATCGCCATCGTTGCCACCGGCCGTCCCCACCCGGCGACAGCGGCGGTCACCGACAGCAGCCGGGCTGCATCTGCAGGTGTCTGTGCGGTCACCGCTAGCTTACCGACATCCCCATGGTCTGTTGCGCTGTACAGTAGCCGTTCGCACACCGATCGGGGTGGGGTCGCCTCGAAATCGTGGACCGATGCGATCACCCACACATCCACAGCATGCGCCTGCTCTGCGAGCGCCGCACCAGCGGCGGTCTCCAACGTCGCCAGCTCCACGTCGACGGCGACCACCTGCTCGTGCTGCATCGCTTCCTCCAGGATGCCGAGGCGGTCGCTTTCATCCCCCACGTAGGCCCCACCCTCCCAACTCGGGCGATTGGTCACGATCAGCGGGAGGTCACTCGTCACCGCATCGACTGCACCCGCAGGATGCTCGCAGCCATCCAAGCGGAGCTCGAGCAGGTCTGCGTGTGCATCGGCCGTCGATGGTACCGTCGGGGTCGCACTGGCTGCCACCAGCCGAAAGCGATCGAACTCCTCCATAGGTGGCCGATCACCCACCGGTACATGGGTGTTGCCTCCGCGGGTGGCATTTATGTGACCACCCCGGGATGCGGCTGGTATGACCGCACACCGCATCGTCTCGCTGGCGCCCAGCGCGACCGCGATCCTGTCGGCGATCGGCGTGGGGCATGCGGTCGTCGGTGCGACCGCACACTGTGATTCCGACGCACCCACGATCGGTGGGTGGCTCACCCCGGACCGCGAGCGGCTGGCCGCAGCGGACCCGTCGGTGATCTTCACGGCGGACGCGCTCCAGGCCGATCTCGCCGCGGACCTGACCGAAGATGGGTATCGGGTGTGTCACGTCGAGCCGACGACCCTCGACGGGGTGTTCCGCTCGTTCCGGAGCGTGGGTGCGGCCGTGGACGAACAGGCGGCCGCAGAGGCTCTCATCGAGGTGGAACGGGCCCGGGTGGCTGCGGTGCGGACCGCTGTGGAGGGGCGGGAGCCACCTGTCGTGTATGCGGAGGAGTGGGGTCGGCCGCCGATGGCAGCCGGCAACTGGGTGCCCGAGGCGATCGCAGCAGCCGGTGGCCGCTACCCGTTCGTCGCTCCCGGTGATCGGTCGGCGCGGGTGGACGCGGAGACCGTCGAGGCGGCCGACCCCGACCTGGTCGTGCTGCACCACTGTGGTGCGGCTGAGCGAACCGACCCGGCGGTGTTCAGAGACCGCTCGTGGGACGTCGATGCCCCCGTCCAGGTGATCCATGATGACCTCCTCAACCAGCCGTCGCCCCGGCTCATCGACGGGATCGTGACGCTCGCACAGCTGTGCCATCCAGATGTGACCGTGGCCGCCCCCGTCGCGTGAGCGGCCCCGCGACCGTCGTCGTCGGCAGCACCAACCCCGTCAAGATCGCGGCCGTCCAGCGGGTGTTCCCCCATGCGTCGGTGCTGCCCCGACCGGCAGACTCGGGCGTGTCCCCACAGCCACGGTCGGTCAGCGAGACAGTCGCGGGCGCTCGCACTCGGGCGAGGGCCGCATTCGCAGGCCAGTCGACGGACCTGGGGGTGGGCATCGAGGGTGGGGTCGCACCGCTGTCGCTGGATGCTGGCTGGCAGCTGATCATGTGGGCTGCGGTCACCGACGGTGACCGACTGCAGCTCGGTATGGGCCCCGGGCTCACGCTCCCCGCACGCATCGCTGCACCGGTCGCCGACGGCGTCGAGCTCGGCCTGGTGATGGACACGCTGGCAGACGCAACCGACACCGCCCGTGGCGACGGTGCGATGGGACTGCTGACGGCCGGCCAGCTCACCCGGACGGACGCACTGGCTGGGGCGGTCGCGACCGCTGCGGCGCCCTGGCTCGCCCCTTCTCACTTCTGAGTCACTCTGCGACCCCATCCTCTGCGAGTTCGCGGCTCTCGGCGAAGGTGCGGCGCACGGAGAGGTTGAGCGCGCCAAACGATCCGGCTCCTCCCACGATGGTGACGACGTTCTTCAGGGCATGATCGACGATCGCCGCCGCGAGTGCGGTCGCCGCGGCGATCGGGGTGAGTCCCACGACCAGCAGTGTGAACGCCCCCTCATACAGACCAATGCCACCGGGTGACAACGGCAGCACCTTCGCGAGGTTGCCGACGCTCACGGCCAGCGTTCCGACGACGACGAGCCAGCCACCGCGGACCGGGACACCGAACGCCTCCAGCACGAGGACCGCAGTCACCACATCGATGAGCCACACCACCAGGCTCGCACCACCGACGACAGCGACCCGACCCGGACTCGTCGTCACCCGCTGGAGGTCGACGAGCATCCCCAGCACCACATCGGCGATGCGTCGGCGGTACAGGTCCGCTGCGGCCCACTGCAGCGCATGCAGCCGTAGCCGTCTCTGCAGCCGCTTGCTCACGACGAGCGCCACCATCACGGCGACCACCACCGCCAGGACCACCATCGCCACCCCGACGGCGACCGCCCCCGCGCCGCTGGCGCCACCGATGACGCCCCCCAGCACCGTCGCCTCCCCCGTCACGGCGAATCCCAGCACGACC
>Ga0209937_1000743_pt1 | contig 10020 bp, 14 predicted proteins | sample SalPon1_B_H2O_MG_FD_185699 | JGI IMG/M metagenome (GOLD analysis project Ga0209937, IMG submission 185699) | Salt pond water microbial communities from South San Francisco under conditions of wetland restoration - Salt Pond MetaG R1_B_H2O_MG... | ecosystem: Environmental > Aquatic > Non-marine... | reverse complement strand
TGTATTACTAGCATCTTCTACGTGTGGGACGTCGTGTGTTTCAGCCCACTGCCTAAATTGTTTTTTAGGAGTTAATCGGAATGGTCGGATAACCTGCTTTCGGCGATAAGGAACAACTTTTGGATTACCGTGCATTGCCGACCAAATCCAAGTTTCAACACAATCATCTAAATGATGGGCAGTTACTGCAGGCACATCACGAGATTCAGCCACGCGGTCAATGATTTTATAACGCTCATCACGCCAGTGTTCTTCAGGACTTTTCCCAGCGGGGCATTGTGCTGTCTCAATCTTTTCAATTACAAGGTCTTGAATATCATTGTTAGTGCAATATTCTTGAATGCAACGCTGCATCATATTTGCTTGAACAGTTTGGTGATTAATATAAAGCACAGTGACTTGGTGCTTTCTTCGCACAAAGTCTAATACACTCATTGAATCTACCCCACCTGAACAGGCAAGGACAAATCGTGGCGGCAGTTCGCCTTGAATTTTAATCATTGTTAGTTCTACACGTAGCTGTTATGTTTTATAATATTACAGCATGTAAAACTAGATGTCAAGCAGTTTCGGTAGTTCCGTTGTCGCTAATGACTTTTTCTAAGGTAAGATAGGGAATTCGCTCGTTTGGTACATACCGCCAGAATTGTTTAACATCTGAACTATTCTGTTCAGTTTTGTATAAACCAAATACTGTGGTAGTCATACCAATTTTAATAATAACAGCCGAAGAACCATCAAGAATAACTTGGTCTCCTTCGTTAAAGTTTTTGTCTAACTTAAATGCCAAGCCCTTAGCCATTTTTGTTGCTAAATCTCTAAACCATAGGGTTAGTACCAAGATGAATAACCCAGATAGGTAGGGTGCTATAAGGTGTTCTAGTTCTGTTGTATCAGGCATAATTGTCGCTCCTATACATATTTATTGAATACCGGAGAAACTATGACCTGATTATTAAGTTATCTGTGCGGTGACCTGATAAAATTGCAACTCTGGGTCGGTACCGTCTCCAAAATCCATTACATCGCTTTGTTGCATAGAGAAGTTTAAACCACGTTCTTCTGCTTTTTTCTTTACGCCATTTAGCATTTGCATAGAACGCCTGTGAGGACTGGTGTAAAGTGTCTTGCCGCCTTGCATTGCTGATATCAACATATCAATAAATCGTTTCAAATCGCCTACATCTTCACGACGTATTTTTCCCTGTACTGTGTTAATGCCTACAAGAAATATTTCATCAGCGGTTTCATACCATTGGGCAACAAAATTTCCAGAACCCGACTTCATAGTTTTTAACTCACCATTTGGATAAAACTGTTGTAGAGCCTCTTTACTTTGTGTTGCCATATCCACAACAGCTGGGGATTTTTGATAAAAGTTTTTGCGAGTTAGTTCGTCATATTCTTCATCTGTAGCAGGGGAAATCTCTTCATCAAGTTGATTCAACATATAACGCATTTGTTCTTCTACGGTTGAATATTCACTTTCATTGGCATACTTGCTTGCACGATATCCAGCATACGCTTTCTCGGCAGTTTCTTTGGTATCGTACATACAATCACCTGAACCGATTCTCCATTTTCCGTTAGAGCATTTTTTAACCGGCACTGATTATTCCTCCTCACCAAAGAGTTCAGTAAGTTCATCTTTTAGTTTTTCTTTGGCTGCTTCTCCATCATAAGCATATGCATCTTCAACGCTTATAGTTGGCTCTTCAATATTAGTAATGGCATATAGTATATCTTCCCAATCATCAATATCAGAAATATTTTTAAACGCCCCGTGTGCCACCATATAATCTAACATTTTTTCAACAGGTAATGTAAGTTTGTAGTTTTCCGAATCTACAAATGCAACAAAATCATTTTCTACCAGCCACTCATCTAAATATTTTTGTGCTTTCGCTTCAGTTCCTACATATATTCCAATAAATAACGCACGAGAGAAGATGCGGCGAACCTCCGGTGCTTCTTCCACCATGTCTTCAAAATTGTCAATATCAGCCTCATCACCAGCATCTTCTCTTGCAAATTTTTTAATTTCTTCTTGGGTATCTTTATCTAAATCGTCATATAAGTCTTTTGCATACCCGTATTCTCCGAGTGTGTCATTTACCATAGAGTCTATGTTCTGAAGCATATCTGACTCTCCAGAAACGATATCTATAAGGTCTGAAACTGTTCTATCAACGGCCAACCTATCGCTAATACGGGTCAATTCAGAAAAGTCTTCAACAACGACATATGAATCCTCTCCGTTTCTGACAAATTCTTCATAACGCAAATCAGAACTGTTTAACTGAGACTCAACCATATCCAATACTTCATCAGTTGAACCATATCTTTCGTAAAACTCGGTTATCCCACCTAGTGCTGGTTTTTTATCTAATAATTGTTCTCTAATAGATTCATCCAAATCATCCATATCAAAATTATTTTCAGGCATATAACCACCACCTTTGATGCCTTTAACAAAATCTTTTTGTAATAAATCTATGATATAAGGATGATATTTTTCACTTGGCTTGTCGTTGCCACGTCCTTTCATCTCTCCTAAAAACCCATTTTTATCAAGGATAAATGTTAGATGTGGTCGTTGCTTCCCACCATCTATTTTAGTGCGGAAACTAAGCAATCTATCACCAGCTTTAGGAGAGGCAGTATTGCCACAGTGACCCATAGCACGTCCTTCTAAGTCGCAATATTCTTTGTCTAACTTAACCCACGCATACTTGCCGTAGTCAATGATGATTTGGTCATCGGGTTCTGGTTCAAGTTCTTGTTCTTGTTTTTTCCGCCATTCTTGTTCTGCTTCTATGAGTTTTATCTGTAATTCATTTGGTGGTAAGTTCGCTTCCCATTCTACTTGATTGACTTGGGGAGATTGTTCAAACATAGTAGACCAGTGGTTTTTTAATACTTGAGTATTAAACTCTCTTTTAAACTTACTAATTTCATTAGTGTTATTAACAAAAAAATCAAAATTTTTCTTGGTTATTTTTTTGTAAAGATTTTCTAATTGTTGAACTTGTTGTTGCAGTTCTTCCACTGATTGGGGTGCGTTTGAACCTGCATTTCTACCAGATTGTACAAAATCCCATTGATTTTCTAATTCTTGTATTTTTCCATCAATAACTAGACCAGTTTCTCCTATTCTCCACCACCGCAGCCACCATATAATACGATCTGCTCTTTTAAGAGAAGATTTAACTTCTTTCAATAAATCGTTAGCCTCTTCTTGACTGACAATATCAGCATTAACCATAGTATCCATGATTTGCTGATACTGCTGCTTGTTTTCAAACAGATGTGGTCTTATAGTAAATTTGGAGAATTCTTGAAATCGCATAATTTTATTTGTAGTTTATAGGGTATTTATCGGCAACTATGCATCAGGATAATCACGATATAAGAAGTGTTGAATGGTTTCAGTATCTACTAAAGAGTTAAACCCAACGTGTGATTCTTCAATGTGCTTTTCATCTTCTATAACTGCTGTCATTGCATCATCTAATTGTTGCATATTTTGAAACTCCATCATAATATGAAATTCTGGAAGATCCATACTTCTGAACCCTAACTTCATTCGTGTTATTCGGTAAGTTTCAATTTTGCCCATTGCGACCATTTGGTCCAAGAATACACGCATCTTAGATACAAAATACTTAGAATCTATGTCTTCTTTATGATCGGCAAATATATGATATATGTCCATTACGTTTTTTTCCTAAAATTTCAAATCCATCTATTTTCTTTTTGTACTCCATGGATTCGCCAATATAATAATAATCAAATCCCATGCTCTTATATAGAGAACATTCATGACGAAGACTTTTTATACCAAGATGCAGTGATGGTTTTGTATAATTCCATGCAAACTGAATTGCTTCTGCATTTTTGTTGTTATATTTCCGCACTAAGCTGAATGCAACAAGACAACCTTGATCGTAATACCCAATTACATCGTTTTTTGGGTCTGTATATTCCTCTGGAAAAATAGGCATTACACTCTTAAACTGCTTATGTATGCAATAATCATTGTATATTTTTTCTAATACTATTGGATCGGGATCAGACAAAATCTCAGCATTATCGAGTAGCGTATAATTTGTTTCGTGCAAATTTATCCTTGTGTATGTTGTCATTTTGCACTCGCTCTTGGGTCTTCTCTGTGCAAAAAAATATCAGTGAGATAATTTTCTGGCCAGTTATTGTAAAATCCAGCCTTTGCTACTTTTTTAGATTTGGTGTTCAAATCGTTTAAATTTTGAACTAAAACCAGTGCATATTTTCCTTGATTAAAATTTACACCATTAACTTCTTCTACCGTATTTGGGTGGTCACCTAGAGCAATCAAATTTCTGTTAGTCAATAAAAAATCATTTATTTCTTTTATTGATTCAAAAAATGCATCTGGATTTGAATACTGGTTTTTTGAATATGCAATGATGACAACTTCATCTGGTTTTAAACAATGTGTTGAAATGTCATTGAGGTCAGTTTCTAAGTCGTATCCGATAAATGTCTTATAAGACTGTTTGTTTATAGCAGCATGAGCATAAGGACATGGTGACCATCCGTTTAATTTTTCATTCGGAACCGCAAGAAAGTTTATTATCCATTCGTCTATGTCCTGCTTGACTTGGCTGATTTGCATATTGAATATACTTATAATCTCTATAAATAGATGTATGAAAATATTCACACCACTATTTTTAACGGTGTTTCTATCCGGTTGTTCTCTAATGGTGGTACCAAGTTTTTGGGATGCCAATCAAGCAGAGTCAGTTATCAATATTCAAGTTGCTGTTGAACAATTAGATTGTGAGAATGTCACCTACAAACAGATAGACAAAATTACAAGTGAGATAACGTGGTTTCAAACATACAGCGAGAGTTCTGGGTGGCGACACCAAGATATGATTGAGTTGATAGAACCCCTTGATGAAACTGTAGATTCATTTGCTGAGCGATATCATCGGGAAGGAACAGTAAATTCTGTTTATTGTGGATTAAAAAAGAAGAATATGATGCTGCAAAGTCAGCGGGTATCAGAAGCAGTTTTAGGAAGATTTAAATTATGAGTGTAATGGATCAATTAGATACAATTATAAATTCAGACAAGTGGTGGGCTAAGCAACGAGCAGAAGTAGCAAAAGCAATACATCAACAATATCGCAAAGGCAATCTTACTGATTCTGAATATAAAGAATTGCTAGAAGATTTGATACGAACTGACCAGTTAGATAAAGATGCTGATGATGTTGAACTACGCAGTGGCCTAGTATCTAGCATTAATGGTTTGTTAAGTTTAATTTCTTAAGTTATTGAGGCTTTTTGCCAACGTAGGCTTCTTTACCGTAGAATGCTGCAACAATAGCAGCAACTGAAACAAAATATGTTGGTGCCATATCACCAAGAATAGCAGGAGCCTTGTCAAGTCCCATCAGATTTGCAATAACAACTGCAAACGGATAGAGAAGCATCCCAGACAAACTAAACCACGCCATTTTTCTTTGGGCATCGGATTTTTGGTCTTCGTTTTCTAGTTCAACTAATTTTTCATAATGAACTAGTTCTTCTTCAGTGACTTTTCCATCACCATTCAAATCGGCTGATTTTTGAAAAGTGGTTTTGTAAGATTTGTCTGACAACTTAAATCTCCTTCTGAGTTTAAGTATTTATCTCACTTATTTGCTTTTTGCCATACCGTAGTGAAAACATCTGAGAATGCTTCATGCTGGTGCCAAGTAAGTTCGTGTTCAATTGCAAAATTTAAAATAGCATCATTTTGTTTTTGTATTTCACGCATCATATTTTCATCATCACGATACCATTCATAGTTTGGATACGTTATTTTCCATCCACCGGCTTCTTTCCACCAGTCAAAACTACTTTTATTATCACGATACACTAGTACAATCCAGTCTTTTGGGTATATAATAGAAATACTATCTAGCATATATGCCCATTCATGACTTTTTAAAACACGAGATTTATCGGTCTCAAAATGCCTTAATGAAAATGGTTTATCTAAGTTAGTTTCTGATAGTACCGCCCGAAATTCCATACCCGTTCCAAAATATGCACCAACGTGTCCCGAAAAATTTGCGTGAGCATAACTTCTACTTTCTGTGCGGTCAGAACAATCGGCATCTATAACGTCTTCAATTTCTTGAGCAATGCCACTCCACCGGCTACCGGGAACTCCGGTCAAAAATAATCGTTTGGGTATAGTATCGGTTGGTAGTTTAATCATACTTTAAAATGCGTCAGCAACAGTAGATGCTGCCCATGCTTCTGGTTTTACTTTTGCATCAACCTGACAAACACCCCGAACGTATCCAAGTGCTTCAGTCATAATTGCAGAACTTTTATATTCTTTTTGTGGGTTAATATCAATGTGTATTTCTATGTCTTTATCTAAACAATTATCTACATTGTCAATCAAGTCTAGGTACAACTGTGATACTTTATATACTTCAGTCATTAAACGAAGACTGGGTTTTGTTTTATCTAATCCTTTGGCTTCTTCGACTGAGTTTTCATAAAATAATTTTCCACCGTGTTGTCCATCAATATGAATAACTATTGCTGTGGTGTAAGAAATCATTGGTTTTCGTTGGCTGTTGTGAATTACCCGACTATCACATCCTACATACAATCTCGTCTTTGGACCACAAGTTTCCAAAAATTCATTTATTTTGTTAAAGTCAATCTGAGTTGTCATGGTAAATATACTTTACAGCGAATAATCTTCTAAGTTACTTTCTCTAACGGTATCTAATATACAACAGGTGTGGCCCTGATTTAAAAAATGAGTATGCTGAATATCAGCAAAAATTGGTATTATGTTGTTTTTTTCTAGTTGTTTTAAAACAGACTTATCAGTAAATGAATTAAGTAAAACGTGTTCTTGGTCTATAGAAAACATATTATATCCAAGAAATGTCCCCTCAAAATCATCATCTTGCATATTATCTGAAATTAAAAAATTGCATGATTTATTATTTTTTCTTGAATCTACTACTTCTGTACTGCCCAGTACTTCCCAATTATCAAAAAAACTCGGCAGAAGTGTTTTATCCACAACACTTGTTAATACTCCGGGTTTCAGTATGTTTATTAAACCATCGACATGTCCTGCCAAATGCTTAGGCAATGTGTGATATCTATACTCATCCCCCATATGTCGTTTAATCCACTCTGACCCCTTTTTATTGCCACTTAGGTGTTCACTAAGAATAATGTCTTTTCCGTATTTCATAATATTTGCTGCAGCAATCATTGGAAATTCATTATTAAAATAATCAATATCATTTTCTGTGTTTTCATAAACATGCTTATTTAAAGAAGAAAATGGCATTGCTGACACATGACTACCCATATCAAAATAATATTGAAGAATCTTTTCATATGAATGATGTTCAAAATATCTGTTATGTTCCATTGGTCCTGTTATTATTAAACTATCATCATACACAAAAAATATATCTCTGGGCGTAAATGGTAAGTGCCAGCCATGCGTTTCAAAAAATGGAGTTTTTATATTACAAGAAAAATCATTATTAGTGCATGGTCGATGTACTTTAATATCAAAAGATTCTAATATTTTTTGAATATTATCAAGATCTTCTTTTGTTTCATAGATAACATCTTCTAAAATGAATCGTTTATTTTTGCTCTCTATAGTATCTAATAGAGAGATATCAACTGAACCTAAAACAACCTCTTTGCATCGATCAAATGTATTATGACAGTTAATTTTCATATTTTTATCTTCGTTTTTGATATTAAATTATCAAAATTGTGTTGTTTGCTTGTATTGTGTAAAACACAATACTCATACTCTATGCTACCAAACCAGCCAAAAATTCCACCATGAGATGATAACTTCTTTTTCATTTGTTTATATTTGTTTGCCGACAAAGAATTCCAAAAATTGTTCATTTCGGGGAGATAGTAGCTATTGTTGATGTCAACAATTGAATTATTAATTAAAATATTTTTTACTTTCATTTCTTTATGTTGCTGTTCTTCTCCATGCAATACCAGCATTAAAGAATAATCTGTATTATTACTTTTTTTATAATCATATTCAAATATTAGGGATTGGTTCATTTCTGTTTTGGTATGTGTTGCTGAAGTCAACAAAATATCATTTATATATACATCAATTATAAAATTTTTATTTTTTTGATTTAAAATATTGTAGTTTATATTGTGTATTGTTGACATGAGTTTATGAATTATAGTTTATTAAAATTATAAGTTGTCTATAAAGTTAATTCTTTATAGTTTCTATCAAAAACAGATTGTGCCATTTTTTCAGCAACCCAAAAGTTATGTTCTAACTTGTCTCTGTTTTTCTTTATATAGTCACACAATTCAGCCAGTGGTATTTTAGATAATCTTTCAATTTCTTTACAAACAAAATCTATTCGTTGCTGTGGGTCTTCAATATCATCATATGATTCGTCAATTAAGTCTGGAAATGTTTCAAAACCCCAGCGACGCAAGTCTTTTAGAGTATGAGGCGAACTCACTTCAATAAAAGGTCTAGCAGTATTAGCACACTTAATCAACTTTTCAGAATAACAAGGTCCATGACCATGGAACACAGTTTCACAATTAATGGTAATGGCACTGTTAATATGAGGTTGAATGCTTTCATCGGTCATCAGTTGCCCAATATGCGAGCCGGGTTTTTGTTGCTCATCCAGCATTACATATTCTGATTCGTGAAGACCAAGAAAGCGATTAAAGTTATAATACCACTCATGATAATCACAATTACTATAACTCCAATGAGTTTGTGAGAGCAGTTGTCTTTCGGTTAAGAATTTATGAATGTAGTAGTTGTGGTCATGGCGACTACTGCTGAGCCGACAAAAATGTTTATCTATATTCTCAAGACGTAAATCAAATTTTGAATTGATTTCGTATATTGGTGCAACTAAGTGTCCGGGCCAATAACGAGTGACATTAAACCCATTTCGTTTAAAAATGTCATAGTAGTATTTGTCATTAACAAATATAGGAATATCTATAAAGTGACGATAGATTCGATTTAAAACAAAATTCCAGTCCCACTGCTTTTGTGATTCGCAGTTCTCTTCAAAGATAAAACAGATATCTTTTTTAGGTACTGGCGGGGTTTGATTAATAACATCATTATAGTTTTCAAGGATTCCTGCAAGAACCAGAGAGAATTCAGAACGGTCTATTTCTATAGCGTTTGGATATTGTACTTGGAAGGGGTAGGCAACAGTAAATTCTTCTCGAAATTGCATCAACGGTACTTATGTTGGGTACTGCTACATAATAAAAACAGAAGCGGTGAACGAGTAATGAATAATAACAAAAAACATATGCCGATTTAACGAATCAGTGACCTAGCATAAACAATGCACAACTCACAATCTACAATCTGCCTATACCCAAAGAACAATATACAAATATAATCACTTTGGAACACTGCAGACCAGTGAGACGCTGTTGGCGTTCGTCTGTTAAATAATAGTAAGAAAACTTACTAGGATTCATCCTCACTTTTCAACCGCTTCTGGATGGTTTACTCACAAAAGAGCCTAACCATCAAAACCTTTATACGATTTTTAATTCTCCTAAAATTTTCTCAGAAACTTCATCAAGTGTAATTTCTGTTTCTACGTTCTTTTTCAGAATCATATCCTGTGCGTCTTGCTTAACCCGCTTTAGATTTGCAAGTTCATCACGAAAATTACTGATTGTACTGGTATCAAAAAATCCAGTAGAAATTCCACTACGCACAAACCCATAGCCACTATCATTATCAGAATTGCGTACCTTTGATAGACGACCTTCTAACATTTTTTCAGATTCTTTGGGTTGTGCATTTGCGAGTTCAGAATATACTCTGATACGCTTATCAATTGCTGCAGCATCAGCAAGAAGATCTGAAATTTGATTGGCGGCATTGGCCTGATCTACACTTTTTCGAATACACAGTAGTACGCCACTTAACTTATCGTAAGTTTC
>Ga0209937_1000741_pt1 | contig 10041 bp, 9 predicted proteins | sample SalPon1_B_H2O_MG_FD_185699 | JGI IMG/M metagenome (GOLD analysis project Ga0209937, IMG submission 185699) | Salt pond water microbial communities from South San Francisco under conditions of wetland restoration - Salt Pond MetaG R1_B_H2O_MG... | ecosystem: Environmental > Aquatic > Non-marine... | reverse complement strand
CATCCGCAGAGCGAAAGCACGGTTACGATAGACAGTGTTCTCAATACAGGTTACATCAATATCAAAGATCGTGGCATAAGCTTTGACAAAATACAAGATTTGCCTGAAAAAACTGTGATCGGTCGTGCTGATATAGATTTTGACGGTGATGATGAAGGCGCAGGAGAAAGCGGAATTACAAGAGCTATTCCGTTCAGTCTAATTGTTGACGAAGGTGGTGCCTTACAGGACAAAGACTTCAACAACAGTAACATCCAGACCGTAGATGGACGTATTATACAAACCGCAGGCGAGATTACTCTTCAAGACGGAGACACTGTAACACAGTCCGGATCAACAGGCCAGGGCACGGTCCAAGGTGATGTGTTTACAGAGAACCAGCTGGTTTTAATTAACACTTCTGGCAGCTTTAACTTTACAGGGGAACTTGAAAAGAACGGTGTGTCTCTGGGCGCTGCCAGTGTTCCTTCATCGATTAGTTCTTTAACAAACCTAACAGGCAGTGCCTTAACAAGAATAGACGAGTCAATCTACGGATCTACGCCGATAACAAAGAACGGAAGCGGGGACAGCCTAGTCAGGACACTTGCTGACGGAGATACAATATCAGGCATTGATACTAACCTAAATCTAGCAGGTTGGATAAATGTGCGTGGCTTAATTGTTGACAGCGAGCGTGTTTTAGATACTGACGGTGGATCGTTGAATATCTATACACCCCGTGATCATCTAAGCATGTCTATTAGCGGCGCGGCGCCTACAGGCAGCAACCCAGACACAAGTAGAATTGTTGTACCTACTGCATCGCTTACAGTAGGCGACGTAGACGTTGAAAAAACCCCAGTAGGCGGTGATTACAACGGATTTGCTAGTAATTTTCAACAAAATGCCGAAGGAAACAATCCTGCAAACAGCAAGCCTTATATTGTAAGTCCTTGGGTCTACACGAACTTTATTCAATCACCCAGTGAATTGGGTTCCAACGGTACTGGTGTAGCAGTCGGCGGATACAGTTCATTCACAAGCAATGACGAAATAGCTATGATAGTGAATGGATCTACCGGACTGCTGACCAAATACGGCGAAATTACATTTAACACAACTGGTGAAAACAGAGTAACAATCAATGATGGCACTACAACACTTACAAATAACCTCAGTGTCACAGGCGCAAGCACGCTGACAGGCAATGTAACTCTTACTAACAACCTCACTGTGAACGGCAACACTTCACTGGGAAATGCCACAGGAGACACTGTTACATACACGGCTAGAATAGCAAGCAGTATGGTGCCAAATACAGACGGCAGCAGAGATCTCGGAACGGGGTCTCTAGAATGGGGCACACTCTATGCAAACGAAGGCATTTTTTCTAATGGAGTCTCTATTAACGCAAGCGACGCGATTGCATTTGAAGACGGCAAACATTGGATTACATTCAATGACGGGCAAGGAAACTTCAATCTCAGGGTAGGCCATTACGCAAACAGCTCCAATGACGAAGAATCAACAGAAGATGGCTATGCTTTCCATGACGAATGGAGTCAAAGCAGCGGTTCTAGGCAATTCAATATAAGTGCTGCTTCGTTAACAGCAGGTGACCTAGTTACCACAGCAAGCGAATGGTGGACACAGGTACGATACGATGCAGATGATGTTAGACTGTCCTATCGCGGTGACACAAGACTTACTACAACAAATGCAGGCATCAGTGTCACAGGCGACATAGCTGCCACAGACGGCAACTTCAGCGGTGATCTTAATGTAACTGGCGATTTAGCTATTGACGGCAGTATTTCTCTGGGGGACAACGCTTCCGTAGACACACTGACAGTTGACGCAATTGTGACAAACAATGAACTAACACTGTTTAGAGACAACAACGGCACAGAGGGCTTTAGCCTCTTGCTGCAACACAAAACAGACAGTGCTGCAAACAATGACCAGCTTGGGGAAATAGCATTCCGCGGCACAAACAACACAAACAGCAATGATGATGCAGTGCGAGCAAGTATACAAGCAGTTGCCACTAACGTCATCAACAGTATTGAAAGAAGCGCAGTAGATATTTTCACCGCGCAGGGCACTGAAAGCGAAACTAGAAGACTGCGGATAAGCAATGACATCACAGCCTACGAAGACTTTGTGTCCAGCGGCAGTGTGACGATTGGGCAAAGCGGTGATACATGGACTGCAGCATATATAGACAGAGTGTTTGGCGTGCACCGAGGCGATATCGAAGACAGCAACGGTAATGTAGTTGTAGAAGTAGGAACTGCAATCTCAGGGTCGAATGCTACAACTTTCAAAGGCAAGTTCGAAGGCCCGCTAACAGGAGGGGTAGACAAAGCAGACGAAGCTGATACTATAAGAATTGTAGACAGCGGCAACACAAATTCTAATTTCTTCCCTGTTTTTGCTCCTGACGTCAACGCCAGCGAAGACTATGATAGAGTATACAATCACGGCACGCTCTATTTCAATCCAAGCAGCGATACACTGCACAGCAACAACTTCAACGGCGATCTAAATGGCAATGTTACTGGTAACGTTACAGGGACAGTCAGCAGTATAAGTAACCATGACACAGGAGACCTAAGCGAAGGGTCTAACTTGTATTTTACAACTGCTAGAGCACGAAACGCATTCAGTGCAGGAACAGGTATTAGCATATCAAACGGTCAAATAAGCATCAGTACATCAACTGTAACTGCTAATACATCAAATAACATTAGAGTTGATAATACCAATAGCAATCAAACTTTCTTTCCAACCTTTGTTAACAGCACAGGCAGCGCAGAACGTCCTTTCGTGGACACTGCTAACTTCCAATACAACCCCAGCAGCAATACATTAACAGCTACGAATTTTAATGGTAATGCTTCAAGCGCAAATTATGCTGACTTGGCTGAAAGATATACTGCAGACAACGCATATACACCAGGAACAGTCGTAGTATTTGGGGGAGAAAAGGAAGTTACTGCATGCAGCAACAAGGGTGATAGAAGAGCAGCTGGTGTAGTGTCGACCAATCCTGCATATCTTATGAACAACAGTCTCCAAGGCAGTACTGTTGTTGATCTTGCATTGCAAGGAAGAGTGCCTTGCCAGGTCATAGGCAAAGTAGAAAAAGGCGACATGCTTGTAACCAGTGCAGTACCTGGATATGCAATTGTAGATAATGAACCAAAAATCGGCACTGTAATAGGAAAAGCAGTTGAACAAAAACACACAGACGGCAAGGGTGTAATAGAAGTAGTTGTAGGGAGAGTATAATGACTATACAAACAATAAATTTAGGAAACGTAGCAAACGACGGCACCGGAGACGATCTAAGAGAAGCATTTGCCAAAGTAGTAGCAAATTTCGCTGAACTGGATTCAAGAACTCCTGAAGCTACAACAGCAGTTAATTTAAGCACCGGCCAAGGCATATTTGCAGGCAAAGACGACGCAGAGCTTCAGTTTAAAAGTCTAATAGGCGGAACAAATGCTACGCTGACCAGCGACAGCGAAAGTATTACAATTGACGTTGATTCTGGTGTGACGCAGTTTTTGATTGCAAGTGACAGCGGCAGTCTTACTGTTACAGAAAATACAACAGTGACTATCCAAGGAGGCAACCTAGTTTCTACCCAGAGAGACGGCAATGCAGTAGTGATAAATTCAAGTGCACTGGGCAATCTATCAGATGATACTAATCCTACTCTCAGTGCCGGACTTAATGCTGCTGGATACGATCTAGCAAGCGTGGGTAACATTGATGCAGCTACAGTAAATGGAGTTTTCAACGGCAATTTGACAGGACTTGTGCACGGAATAGATATACGCGATCTGAATGAACCCAGAGAAACCAATAATTTTGACTTTGGAACAGTGTCGCCCAGTGCAATCGACAACATATATGATTATATTTTCGCTACTACCGATGTAGATTTTGGGGGCATATCGGGCATCCAGCCCAATGTTAATTTAGACTTTGGCTCTATTACCACATAGCTGTTTCGATAAATATGCTATATAAAGGAATTTTGTATGGCAATTTGGACATTATCTAATAACGCCACACTTGGCGTTTTCCAGGAGGGCAATACCCTACGGGAAGCAAAAACAGGAGAAAACAGAGATCCTAGTTTGTTGCCTATTGATCTCGGAGCCGTACAAGATGCCGAGATATCTATTATTAGCGGAGAATTACCGCCTGGTCTGCGAATAACAGATAATAACAAAATAATCGGCACTCCTCTCGAAGTGCCTAGAGAAAAAGAATTTAAATTTGTTCTACGCGCATCACTCAATGGCGAAATAGAAGACAGAACCTATAGAATGACCATAGTTGGAGCAGATGCTCCTGAGTGGATCACTCCCGACGGTCTCCTGCCTATTGGCAACAACAATACGTTTTACATTTTAGATTCCAGTCCAGTAGACTTTCAACTGCAAGCGCAAGACAAAGACACACAAGCCGGACAACAGCTAGAATATTTTATTGCTAGCGGCGACGGCGAGCTGCCTCCTGGCATAGAATTATCTAGAGACGGACGCATATCTGGTGTAGTTGATCCTGTGCTTGCGTTGGACAGATTGGCGGCAAAAGGATTTTATGATGACAGCCCTTACAGTGTTTACCCATACGACTTTGGAACTAGGCCAGCCAATGGCTATGACAGCTTTTTTTATGACGTAGAATTTTACGACCTCAGCATACCAACAAAATCACCCAAAAAACTCAACAGGAACTATGAATTTAGAGTTAGTGTAAGCGACGGAGACACTGTAGAGAAAAGGTTGTTTAGAATTTTTGTAGTAGGTGACGATTTCCTACGCGCAGACAATACCATTATGGAGGCAGATGAAACCACATTCAGTGCAGACAACACTTTTGTCAGAACTCCTATATGGTTAACTCCAAGCAATCTGGGATTCCGCAGAGCAGATAATTACGTAACCCTTTACTTGGATGTTCTAGATGCAAACACAATCAGCGGATTTCTTGGCTATAAATTAGAAGACTTCAACGATGATGGTACACCCAGTGAGATACCACCAGGATTAGATCTCGACGGATCTACAGGCGAACTAGCAGGCCGAGTACCATATCAACCAAGTGTTACTAAAGAATATAAATTTACTGTTACAGCAACACGCTTTGCTGGAGTTGACACACGTGTTCCTATTACAATAACCGCATTTGAAACAACCAATAGCGGCAGCACAGGAACGGTATTTCGTAACGGGGTAGAAACTGCGATTACTGACTTAAAAATAACAAAAAATCAAAATCTGCAGGAACTACTCAACGAAACATTCAAAATCAAAGGCACTGTTTATAGAATTATTTCTATTAACGACACAAACCAAAACTTCGATGTCATTCGCCTAAGCAGACCTCTAGAAAATTTTATATCACAAGGCAGTGAGTTCACAGATAACATACTCGTAGGTGGTACTACGCTGTCTGTTGCAGAAAAATCAAAAACATTTACAGTAAAACTGCTAGGAGAGGTGGACAGTACAATAACTTGGTTAAGCGACAGTCAACTAGGCGAGATAAATGCCAATCTCACAAGTGTTTTTAGCATAGATGCAGTGACCAGTGTGCCAGACGCTATATTAAGATACAGACTGGAAGACGGTAGACTACCTCCTGGCCTCAGTCTTGCGCTGGACGGCGAAATTTTTGGCAAGGTACAACAGTTCGGTGAAAATTTTTACCGCAGCCTGTGGAAGCCCAGCAGAGCATATAAGGCAAATGACATAGTAAAATTCGATGGTATCAAATATAAGAGTTTGATCGATCACACAAGCGCCTCAGATTTTTCGCAAGACAGAAACAAATGGGAGGAATATAATTTTACGGTCAGCGGACTTACAGTGTTTGATAGCAACGATCTAACTCTAGACGGCAACACAACATCAATCGACAAACACTATACTTTCACAGCAACCGTTGAGGATCAGTTCGGATTCAGCGCAGTTAGCAAAACGTTTACGATTGTTGTGAATGATCCAAATGACCTTACGTTCAGCAATCTCAAAGTAAAGCCATTTTTGCCTCAGGAACAAAGGCAACTATTCAATAGATTTATTAGTGATCCAACTATCTTTGATCCTGCGCTAATATATAGGCCAAACGATACCGAATTTGGCCTATCAAATGAAATCGAAATGTTGGTTTACGCCGGCATAGAAACAGTTGCGATAGATCGCTATGTTGCAGCAGCAGCAAAAAATCACAAAAGAAAATCTTTCAAATTTGGTTCTGTACGTAAGGCAATAGCAAAATTGCCAGGCACTGACACTTCTGTTTATGAAGTGATATATGTTGAAGTCATAGATCCTGCAGACACTACTAAGGGTAATGTACAAAATAGTATTAACGTAAGAACTAACAAACCCAGGCTGATTAACAGTGAAAATTTTGAAACTCAAGACAACAGTTTCAACACACGAGACACTAGCCCATTTAGATATAGACCAATTGATAATACATTGAAAATAGACAGCAACGCAATTAGCATAGACGAAGATCTCGAATCCAAAAAATATATCAGCAACTTAACAAATATGAGAAATAGGATATCACAAATAGGCTCTACAGACGTCAACTTTTTGCCATTGTGGATGAGAACACCGCAGGAAAACAACATAGAAGCTCTTGGTTACGTGCCTGCGGTTGTTTTGGCATATTGCAAACCTGGTTCAGGAGATCAATTGCTATTGAATATCAAAAACAGCACTTTTAAATTTAACGACCTGAACTTTGAAGTGGATAGGTATATTATTGACAGCACAAAAGGCACAAGCAACGAACAGTATGTCTTGTTCGCAAATTACGATTTCAATATTTAACCTGATAAATAAAACACTTAGAGAGGATTAACATGGCCAGCAACATCAACACCACAGATATTGATACAGAGTATCCTGTTCCAGGACAAGACAACGACAGCCAAGGTTTTAGGGACAATTTTACAACTATTCTAGACAATTTTGAAGCTGCAAAATCTGAAATAGAAACATTGCAAACTGATACTGTCAAATTGAATGCCGAGAATACTTTTCTCCTCGACGGCAACGACAATCCTACTCTGTTGATAGATGCCAATCTAAAGGCCCACTCACTTACTGTGTATACAGATCCTGCAGGTTCTGTGTCGTCTGCGACAACAGTGTCTTACGCAGACGGCGAATATCAAGTGTACGATCTAGACGGAGACACAGAAGTAACCATTGATAATTCGGGCTGGCCTCAGTCTGGCAGGTATGCGAAAATGACTCTGCATCTCACTGCTTCAACTCCTAGTGTGTTGACAATTGCAGGAAACATAAAGTATGGAGGCGATGCATTTTGGAATAATCCTGTTATAGACAGCTCGTCAGATCCGCATATTATAGAACTTTGGACGTATCAAGGTGGCACTACAATATATGCCAAGTATCTAGGAAAGTTTGAGTAATGCATCCTTTTGTGAACGACACAGCAGATCTAACAGACAGCGAACTAGAAGAAAAAATTCAAAGTGCCAGTAGAAATTACTGGCGCACAACAAACCCACAAATACAGTCGCAGATACAGATGATCATTGAGACCTACAAGCAAGAACTAGAGACTCGCAAGGTCAAACAGCGTTTAGAACAACAAAACAACGACGATCCTGATCTTGACAATCTTATTAATGTAAGTTAACATACAACATGCTTATGAAAACTGATGACCTCGGTATTCCACGATTCTCTAATCAGGATCTTATCGACATGATCTACACGGGTCATGCAGATAAAGTGCATGTTGTTCTCTGCGATCCTTGTGACGAAGTAGACAAGTTCAACGCCGCCATGGAAGAACAAGGCCTCGACAAACTGCAGAAGTACATTCCATTAGATGTAGACCAAAAGACTTTTGACAATGCCTGTCAGAGTGAGTGGTTTATGCCTGATGAATACAAACAAATAGATCTATCAGAGTATCTAATCCATCGAGTAGCAGAAGAATTAGATATAGACCCCAGCGAAGTTTGGAAGAAACGAGACTTGCCTGAAATACAAAGAGTTAACGAAGAGTTAGAGGCCTATCAAAAGCATGATCTTTTTGAACTTCTGCGTTATATGATCTATCTGGTAAATTTCATGCGCGAGAACAATATAGTATGGGGCGTAGGCAGGGGAAGCTCAGTAGCAAGCTATGTGTTGTATCTCATAGGCGTTCATAGGATCGACTCAATCCAATATGGACTAGACTGGCGTGAGTTCCTTAGATAAATACCCATATAATATCCATTAGGAGAACACAATGGCATCACAAAACAATTCGAGAAAAACCTATAAAACCATGCGTGGCAAAGTTGTCGACATGGACTTGCTTCAGCAGCGCAACGAACTTACTCCCGCAGTAGGTAATGCGCGTGTGAATGCTCGCGGAGACGAATTAGGTCCAGGCGGCAAAATTATTCGGAAAAAAGAGAAAGTGATCAAAGATTATTATAAAAACGACGACCGACCTGCCTCTGAAACAACTACAGAATCTTCTCAGCTAGAAACCAAAGCCAAAAACAATACAGGTGTAAAGTCTAACAAAACCACACGTGCACAAGAGAAGGTTGAATCTTCAGCAATAAAAGAAGATCCAAAAATGGCGGAAGAATTTGGCGACGACGTAGAATGGATAGAAGACGAACACGGAAACTTTGTACCAAAAGGTGAATAATGGCTCATAATATTAATGCTATAAAAGGTAGGCCTAGAGCAATAGGCAATAGAGTGCTTGTAAGCGACATGTATTTTGGAGAACAAAAAACTGCAAGTGGCATAATTATCGGCGACGACGACGGTAAGACACGAGGAATATACCCTAGATGGGGTAAAGTGTTTTCAAAAGGCCCAGACAATACAGAACCATACGAACAGGGAGAATGGATTCTGGTAGAACACGGCCGTTGGACTAGGGGAATAAAAGTAGAAACCGAAGACGATGGCGAAATTGAACTGCGAATGATCGAGCCAGAAAGCGTGCTGGCTATGTCGCATGAACGTCCAGAGACAGTACAGATTGGGTCTGAATATGCAGACGGTGAGCACGCTACAGTCGATCCCAGTGCATTTATAGATAGATAGGACAATATTATGAATCCGTTCAAAGACGTCGAGCATTTCCATGCAGCATCCGATCAGGTTCCTAGTGCAGATAATTATAAGATGTATCTGTCTCTCATCGAAGAAGAATACAACGAATTGAAACAGGCAGTTGAAGCAAACGATGAGATCGAACAGCTCGATGCACTCATTGATATTTTAGTAGTCACTATAGGGGCTATACGCACCGGTGGATTTAACGGCGAAGGTGCATGGCGTGAAGTTATGTCAACTAACTTTGCTAAAATTGATCCTGAAACAGGAAAAGTCAGCAAACGCGAAGACGGAAAAATTCTTAAGCCTATCAACTGGACTGCGCCCGACCTCAAACCATACATTAACTCGAGTAATTCAGACAAATAACCGATTGACTCCTAATGCTATAGACGTTAAAATACGTGTAAAGTATTAGGAGTTTTTTATGATGTTTCCAACCCCTCAGAGCAGCGGTATTGGCACAACAGGAGCAACAGGTATTGCTCTGTTAATTTTACATGTTACGGGATATCTATCAGGGTGGGCTTGGCCACTGCTGTATGTGTTCCTTATTATTTCTGGAATTGGGCAAGAAAATAGAAAGGCAAATAAGTAATGGCAACGCATGCTACAATAGACCTCGAAACCATTGATGTAAAACCGCAGGCTACAGTGCTGTCTCTCGGCGCTGTGAAATTCAATCCATTTTCTTTTGACGAACCGCATTCAGATCTGTATTTCAAGATTAGCATTGAAGATCAAGATAGCCTAGGCAGAACTGCAAGCGACAGCACACTAGAATGGTGGAGCAAACAGGATCCTGCTATCATGGAAGAAGCATTTGATCAAACGGATGCTATCACTGTAGATCAAGCACTTGCTCAAATTTCAAAGTTCGCAGTAGGCGTTGATGCGTTTTGGGGACAGGGTTATG
>Ga0209937_1000740_pt1 | contig 10053 bp, 4 predicted proteins | sample SalPon1_B_H2O_MG_FD_185699 | JGI IMG/M metagenome (GOLD analysis project Ga0209937, IMG submission 185699) | Salt pond water microbial communities from South San Francisco under conditions of wetland restoration - Salt Pond MetaG R1_B_H2O_MG... | ecosystem: Environmental > Aquatic > Non-marine... | reverse complement strand
CTCACTGGACCAGTTCTGCTTGGTTCCCTTGGATTTGCTTCCCATAATGGAAGTTTGGCTTGTTTGATTTCGGACCCTAGGACATAGAAATGATGAACTGGGAATGCATCATACAATTCTATACTTTCATGCTTGAAATAATCAAAAACCTCTAGATCTACGTTAGTCGGTACGGTTCTTGCGCCGTACTCGTGTCCATCTTCAGATTTCCTGGTAACAACATCTTTTTGCATAATTCCTCAGTGCAGTTATGACACATATATTCTTTGGCGATTTCTATTCTGTAACATACACAAGAACAAATTTAGAGCATATAAGGATATTAACAAAACTTGCATGATCAATTATTATTTCGTAGATAGCTCGTTTATTGTGGACATTTCGAATTATTGGTTTTTTTATGATGTCTAGCATGCATCTGACCTTTGAAATAAGAGTTAATCTGCCGTCCGCTGCGCCTTCTCGCGGACGTCGAGGTCGAGATCGCAATCAGCGACCGGCGCCAGCCGGTCGCGGCCCGTCGCAGGCCGGACTTGCCCAGCAGCACACACGTTCGCCCGCACGCTGTGGTCCGAGTCGTCGATCTCCGCCCAGGGGGTCATCGCAGACTGTTCATCCCCGGAGGTCGACCTCGGTGATGCCCGCATCCGCGAGTGTGGTGGGCGTGAGCCGCTCAAGTGAAGCGTAGGCTGTGATGCGGTGGGTCCCTACCGTCTCTTCTTACCTACAATGGCCATCCAGCACACCAGCTTCACCTCCTCCGCATCCACGAGCTCCGGCAGCGGCTCCGGCGCCTCGTACGGCTGCAGCCCCAGGTCCTCGATCGTCTCGATGAGCGCCTCCGACTTCGCGAGGGGCCCTAGACTCTCGTCGGTGAACACCGCGCGCAGCTCGCGCTCGTACCGGCGGGGCCACGGCGCCTCCACCGCCGCGACCGTCTCCTCGAGCTCTGTCTGTGTCCGACCGTCGGGCCAGTGCGCCTGCAGATGCGCGCCCACCTCGCGGAAGACCTTGCGCAGCGACGGCTCGACGTTCTGTGGGTCGGTCTGCTCCTGCCACTGCGCGTAGATGTCCGCCTGTGCGGTCTCCCATGCGGCGTACACCGCATCCTTGGCCGCATCCGGGAGGACCCGTGGGGTGTCCTCGGTGCACGCGATGATGCGCAGACACGCCAGCGTCTCACGCACCAGCGGGTCCTCCCCTGCAGCCGCCGCCTGCCATCCCCGTGGGACGAACCGCATGAACACCTCCTCGCCCACACGGGCACAGAAGAAGGTGCCCGGCCGGTCGCCGACGAAGCCCGAGCCCGCCGCCCACGGGAGCGACGTCACCTGCTCGCCGTGGCGCTCGAGCCCCTCACGCAGCTCCTGGCGGTACTCCTCACCCGAGTACGCCGCGGCCTGTCGACCCTCTCCGTCGAAGACGGCGGGGTCGCCCGCCTGCAGCCGCTCGATCGTCTCGCGCTTGTCAGCGAACGTCTGCTCGAGCCGCTGCACATCGGGGAAGATCTCGCTGTCGACGCCCACCACGCGTGCGGCCTGCGTGAGCTTGATACGCACGCGCTTCTCCAGCTCCAGCATCGCATCGAGGCGGTCCTCGGGGAAGAACGTAATCGGGTAGATCTCCGCATGCGGGGAGTTCACCCGGTCGATCCGCCCGTTGCGCTGGACCACCCGCATGGGGTTCCACGGCAGATCATAGTTGATGACCGTCCGCGCCTGCTGGAGGTTCACCCCCTGGCCGAGCACGTCCGTCGTCACGAGGATGTCGAAGCGGTCCGCGGTGTCCGGTGGGGCGTCGCCGGAGTCGGGTGCGAAGCCGTGGACGGCCCGCTCGCGGGAGACGCCCTCCTTCGCATCGGTCCCGCCGACCGCGGCGATCCGCCCGTCGTAGCACGCGAGGTCAGGGTCCGCGGCGACGACCTCCGTGAGGTACTCGTAGATCCAGTCGACGGTGTCCTCGTAGTACGAGAAGATCAGCACCTTGCGCTTCTGCCGGAAGGCCTCCGCCTCATCGCCTGCGACCGCCGTGCGCCGTGCGTCCTCCTTTGCGCGATCGACGACGTCACGCAGGGTGTCCCCGAGCGCCTCCAGCTTCTCATCGGCGGTGTGGCTGATGCGCTTGGCCCTGTCGTACCAGCGCTCGAGGATGACGATATCCTGCTCGATGGCCGCCTGCAGCTCCTGCAGTCCGTCAGTGGAGGCCTCGGGGGGGAGCGACTCGGCACCGCCGTGGGCCAGCAGCTCATCCCACGCCTCGTCGCTGTCGGTCTCCATCCACTCGCCGATCGCATCCGCATCGGGGAGGTAGCCCGCATCGAGCAGCTCCAGGGCGCTCTGGTTCTGCTCAATCATGCGGTTGAGCGTGTTCTGGAAGGCGTAGCTGGAGGACTCGAAGCGTTTGAGCAGCCCCGACCGCAGCAGCCCCGCGAGTGACAGCTCAGAGGCGTCCTCCTCGCCCGTGAGGTAGTACGAGGGCCGGTAGCGTGCGAGCGTCAGCGTCCGCTCGCCGGCAGCGTCGCCGGCGAGCCCCGCCTCGATGTCCTCGAAGTACGCATCGCCGAAGGTCTCGACGAACTCGTACTCCACCCAGTCGGGCTGCTGTTCGGGGAAGGTGATCCGCACGGCCTCGCCGGTGTCATCCGGCATGGTGGCGCCGGCGTAGCGCTCCTTGATGAACCGCCGGGTGCGCCGCACCGTCGTCTCATCGAGCACGTCGAAGAGGATGTCGGGGGTGAGCTCGGCGGGGTCGCGCGCCTGCGCCTCGTTGAACCGTTCGCGGAGCGAGGGGATGCCCGTGTGTGCGAACGCGGCATCGTTCTTGATGAAGTAGCCCAGCTGGTAGTATAGGTCCCACAGCGAGTTGTTCACCGGCGTCGCGGTGAGCAGCACCACGTCCTTCGGAGGGTCGCCGCGCAGCAGCTGCCGTAGCGCCTCCGCCTGCTGTGTGCCGGGGTTGCGGAACGCGTGCGCCTCATCGATGACGACGAGCTGATACTCGTCGGTCGCGAGGGCGAGATGGCTCGACTCACCGCCGAGCTGGCGGTCATCGCGCAGCTGGGCGTAGGAGATGGTCTCGAACTGGATGCCCCACTCGGCGGGCTTGCCCGCCCACATGCCATCCCGCAGGTACGCGGGGGCGATCACGAGCGCGCGCTGGCGGCGGTCATGGACGTACCGGTACAGCAGCTCACCGGCGATGTACGTCTTGCCGAGGCCGACCTCGTCGGCGATGATGACGCCGCCGTGCTCGTCGAGGAAGCGCTGCGCCCGGGTGACGCCGTCCTCCTGGAAGGAGGTGAGGCCGATGCCCCCGGACCGGTCGGCGTCCGCGAGCTCGTCGCCGTAGCGCGCGTGCAGCACCCGCAGGTATATGAGGTACGGGTCGTACGGCTCGAACCGCTCGGCGTACAGCCTGGCGAGGTCGAACGGCTCGCTCTCGGCCCACAGGTCCTCGAACCACGTCTGCACCCGCTCGGTCACATGGGGGTGGTACACCCCGAGGTTGAGCTCGAGGTTGCTGGTCAGGCCCGCACCGGTCAGGTTCGACGAGCCGGCGACGACGCCCTCCTGGTCGGAGAAGATGAACGCCTTGCCGTGGACGAAGTCCTCGGTGTGTCGGCGGACCTCCACGCGGTCGCTGTCGAGCACGTCGACCATCCCCTGCAGCCTTGCATCGATCTCGCGGGAGAACCCCAGCAGGTCGCGGTCCTGCGCGAGGTTCGCATCGAGGCGGATGAGCGCCTCTTCGATCCGGCTGCGGTCGTACGCGGCCGCCCGGGGCTCACCCGGCTTGCGCCACCGCTCGGTGCCCTCCTCCTCCGGCTCGGCGCCGATGAGCAGCCGGAGGTGCTCGACGCGCTCGATGCCGTCGGCGACCGCGAAGTAGCCGCGGGGATTGAAGTAGCCGGTGACGACATCAAGCGTGGGATCGGCGGCGAGCTTGGTGTCGAGACTGTCCAGATATGCGGTGATCGCCGCTGCGAGGGTGTTGCCATTGCGGTTGTCGATGAACTGCGGTTGGTCAGTCATCGGTCTCCGCGGTCTCTGTCTGGTGTGTGTGCTCAGGACCCAGCCGGTCTGCCCAGCTGTCGTAGTGCTCGAGCACCGCCGCGAGTCGCTCCTCGTAGTCCCACCCGTCGTGGAACGTCTCGAAGATCACCTCCACGTGCTCGCGGGTGAGGCCGTACAGGTGGGCGACGACAGCGTCGAGCTCGTAGATCATCTGCTGTTTCGTGTCCTCGCCAAGTGGGCCATATTCGACGCCGACCGCGTCAGCCCATTCGGCGTAGCGGTCGTCCACAGCGGCGAGCCGGCCTGAGAGTTCCACGACGCGCTGACGGAGGGTATTTTCTCGGCCGGGCCGGGGAATTGGTAGGGATTTAAAAATATGATAGTTTAGTCCGGTTTCGACGAAACGTCGGGCATACCAATCAAGAATGATTGAAGACAGTACTCCAAGCAAATATGCCTCATCAGTCTCGTTTCCACGTGGCCAGAGTAAATATGGTCCCTTATCTGTAAGCGCAATTTCCGGAGGCAACAGCGCTGCGAGTACTGTTCGTCGATTTGTCCGATTCGTCACATCCCGGAAAGCGATTCTTGGATAGTTACATGGGTGTGTGTCTGGGTTTTCTATCCACTCTTTGTCAAATTCCGAAAAGGAAGATCGTGATCCAGCATATTGGTAGGAGTTCTCTCTCTTTTCCTGAAGATAGTCGATCAGTGTATCCGGATCTGCCCAAGCGTACCGGATACCAGTATCCGGATTCCATATATCGAAAGATGCACCCTTGAATACCGGCCAATATCCTCCCGGAGGATCGTCGACAAAATGCATGATCCGAGTTCCGTCATCCGCCTTTTTATCCGTTCCAGCATTTAATTCGGCGCACGGATTTGTATACCACTGTCCATCCTCATTACCTAAAGGCGGTTTAGTTGCCATATTCTGGAACACCTCTACTGATTTTGGTTCTGAGGGAAGGAGGGGAAATGACGCGGACCCAGTCCAATTTTTAGCGTTTTTAATATTGAATTTGTAAGAACCCTGCTCAAGTCCAGCGTTGTAACTCTCTACATCCGGATACGGACCTCTAAGCGGTAACACATCATCATCAAATGGCTTCCTCATTTGATAACAAAGGAGAGCTATTGTGTATTGCTGGTGCATATTATCAAAGACCCACCCGCGATTATTTTTCAAGAATGTAAGGTCAGCTACTACACTGGACGTTAGAAGCTCTCGTCGAAATTCCTCCGACCCAGAGCCTGAAAAGGCACTACGTGGGAGAACCAATCCAGCATAGCCATCTGTCGAGAGTAATTGTCGAAATCGCCATGAGAAGGCTTTGTAACTATCCGGTGCGGAACCACCTGAGGCCGCCCCCGGATATGGACCATTTTTAATGAACTGACCCCGCTGCTGCTGTTCCTCTAACTCTTGAACATACTGGTCAACGAGATCTGGTCGAGACTCCCGAATCTCCTCAGTTTTCGATTCGATTTGAGTTTGTGACATCCCCTGTAACCCAGGAATGTATCTACTCCAGAACTCCTTTTTCTCCATAGTAGCTTCCTGCCATGGAGGATTACCGAGAACGGTGTCAAAACCAGGGTTATCACTGTCAAACACTTCGGGGAAGGCGGCGGGAAAATGAACTAAATTGGTGGAGTCTGATATTTTTCGGGATTTTTCATAGCTAATATGCTTGGTAATGTCGATATCTGTATTCGACACCGGATCTGTATCGATGTTGTCATCAATCCGTGAAGCCGCCATGATATCAAATTTAGCACGTACCTGTTCCAGTTTTTTCTCAATCTGGTGTCGGGTTTCACGTGCCTCCTGCACCTGTTCGGCACTGGCGTCAGCAAACCTTCCTAAATTATGTATGTCATCACGGATCTCGTTCATTACGCTCTGACCTCCGGCAAACATCCCTAGCGACGATTGCTCGATGTCAAGAATTTCGCTCACCTCATCCAGCGTCCCGATCCCCGCCAGCGAGTCACCGGTGATGAGGTTATACTCGAGGAACGTCAGCGGGAGCCCCGGCACGAAAGTGTGCACCCAGATCGACAGCCGCGCGAGCTCCGTCGCCAGCGGATTGAGGTCCACGCCGTAGATGCACCGACGGGCCACCTGCCGCCGGAGCAGCTGGCCGTCCTCGATGGCGGCACCGTACTCCTCTGATGGCAACGCATCCAGCGCAGCCTCCCGCAGCGTCTTTAGCTCGTCCTGGATGGGGGCCAAGGGCTGTTCGGTGAGGTACGTGTACAGCCGCGACTCGATGCGGTCGACCGCACCGACGAGGAAGTGCCCTGAGCCCATCGCGATGTCCGCCACGCGCAGGTCGAAGAACGCCCTTGCCGCCGCCTGCTCGCCCTTCTCCGTCCGCAGGCGATCGATCCGCTCGATGTGCTCGTCCAGCGCGGGCTCGAGCGAGTACTCCAGGATGTGCTCGACGAAGCGGCGCTTCGTGTAGTACGTCCCCGTGGCCTTGCGCTCGCCGGACTGCCCGTGCAGGTAGACTTCACCGGCGTCGACGACCTCGCGGTCGGGCTCCGCATCGAGATCGACGGGCTCGTAGCGACCGTCCGCATCCACGCCGAGCGGCTCGTCTGCGACCGACAGCTCCGACTCGAGCAGCCCCTCGTAGATCACGCCGAACTCGCGGACCCCGATGTTCCGGAAGTCGACCGGCCCCCGCACGCCCTCCTCGGTCTCGTCGATGAGCAGGTTCACGAGCACCGGCCCGAACGCCGCGTTGTCCAACCGGATCTCCGCGAGGCGTGCGCCCGCCGCGGAGATGTCGGGGTCCTCCGAGAGGAGTCGGCCGTCGTATGCGGGCAGCCCGAGCTCCTCGTGCCCGCGATGGATCGCCCGCGACAGGCGCATGACGTCGTCCCAGTGGTCGGTGAACGCGCTGTCGAAGCTGCCGCCGTCGGCGACGAACGCATGCAGGTCGCGGGCCTTGCGCTTGAGCGACCGCTCGGCGTAGCGCTCGTTGCGCCGCCGCGGGAGGAACTCCTCGTCCTCGGCGTACGCGATGAACAGCAGGCGATACAGCATCACGAGCGCCATCTCGTACGTCGCATCGAGCTGCTGCTTCGTCGGGTCGGCGATGTCCCGTTCCCGGGCGATCGCCTCGGCGAGGTCGGGGACGACGTCCTCGTAGATGCGGTCGCGCAGCCGCCCACCGAGGTCGGCGGCGTAGTCCCTCGAGCGCTCCATGATCGCATCGAGGGTCCCCTGCTCGCGCAGTGCACCCGCCGAGAACAGCAGCCACAGGTAGCCCGCCTGCGCATCGCCCAGTAGATCGGCGTTCACCTCCACGTACGTGTCGGTCTTGCCGCGCGAGCCAAAGCCCGCATCCGGCCGCGTCGTGTACAGCCGCAGCGTCCGCCCGCTGCTGCCGATGACGTAGTCGAGGTTACGCTTCTCCGCCTCATTGAGGGCATACGCTACCGGCGATGTGTCGACGAAGCGCTCCTGGGGGAGGTCGAACGCCTCGTCCTCCTGCAGGAACATGGCGACCGCCCGCTCATGCCCGTCACTGGCGTCTTTTAGGACCGAGCTCTGGTCGGTCAGCCGCTCGATCTCGTAGTCGAGGCCGCGGATGAGCGCGCGGGGATCGTCCGCACGAAGCGCCTGGGTCGCCCGCTCGGTCGCATCGGCCCAGTCGTCGCGCTCGGGCACGCCCACACGCAGCTCGTGTGTCGACAGCAGTCCCTGGTTGTGGATGCCCACGAGCGCATCGGCCAGCTGCGGCAGCACCTGCGTGAGGAAGCGATGAGCGGCGAAGCGGTCCGGCTGCTCGAGCGCGGCGGCGCAGACGCGCTCTGCCTGGCTGCGGTCGACGTCGCGGTACACCGGCGGCTCCTCACCGGTGGGCCCACACAGTCCCACCTCGTCAGCATAGACCGCCACCGCCAGCACGGGGTTGGCCCGCCCATCCCGCCGCAGGCGATACAGCCGCTGCAGCTGTGCCTTCGTCGGCCGGCCTTCCACCGTGATGACGACGACCTCCAGCTGGCTCGGCCCCGCACCGAGGTGGTAGGTAGCCGGCCGGTCGATCCGGTCGCTCTCCCAGGTACGCCCGTCGTGACCGGCGAGGAACGTCGCGGTCATCGCCGCGGTGCCTCCACCGGGGACCCGAAGCGGTAAGGTCTTGACATAGAAAGATATCGCCCAGCCACTGAATAAGTGTAACTCAGGAAGGACATGCAAGCGTACTGTCTGTCGAACGTGATTGTCCACTAGATTTACACTCTCCAGCAGAATTTGTTCGTCCATGAGCGACCTGCCTGCCCGCGGTGACCCCGAAGATCTCGGGCCATACTGCCGCTACCTGCTGTTCAACTCGGCGGCGACCACCACAGAGGTCGTCGATCACGCCGGATTAAAACCAAACAAAGAGCGCAGCGCCCGCCGCATCGGCCGGTTCATCGGTGCGGTGCACGTCACCGATGACGAGCTCATCCGCATCGCCCCCGAGGGGGTGCTCATCGGCTATGAGGCCGACGATGACGGGGCGATGCGCACGGAGGGATTCCTCGAGACGTTGCGGGGGACCGCACCGTACCGGTCGATCATCGAGCGCATCCGCGAGCAGGAGCGCATCGAGTACGTGCGGCACGACCCCGTCGTCACCCAGACGGCCTTCCAGGAGGTCGGCGCGCTGGTGACCGGCAGCAGACCATCGACCCAGCAGGTGAACGTCCTCATGAAGCTGCTGCAGGCGGCGGGCATCGGGGAGTTCCGCGTCGGCCGCAAGGGTGTGGAGACGCGGTTCATCCTCGCCGACGGCGACCCCACGGCGCTGGATGCGGTGTGCACACCCGAGCGCATCACGATCGGCCAGCTGCCGACCCGCAGCCTCCAGCCCCCGCTCGACGCGTACTCCGCACCCGAGGTGTCGACGCAGCTGCAGGTCGCCCTCGACGGCAGCGACCCCGAGGCGGTCGCGGAGCTGATCACGGCGATCGAGACGGCTGTAGACCGCGTACAGCTCGGAAATCAGCCCTGAAGCTCCTAGATGGAGTGCGCGGTGGTCACGTCACCTGAATGCTCACCACCCCAGCCGCCCCAATGCCCACCGCGCCTTCTCACGCACATCCAGGTCGGGATCGCCATCGGCGACCACCGCCAGCCGCTCGCGACCCGTCGCCGGGCGGACGTTACCCAAGAGCACGCACACGTTCGCCCGCACGCTGGGGTCCGGATCGTCGAGCGCCGCGAGCAGCCGGTCGGCCTCCGCGCGCACCGCCGGCGGGTCCGCACGGCCCGCCGCGAGCAGCGCGAGCGCGGCGTTGTGCCGCACGCCCGCATCGTCGTCGGCCAGCCCCGCGGCGATCTGCGGCGTGTGTGCGACGACCGCCGCGTCGTACACCTCCGCGGTGTCGCCGAGCACGCCCATCGCGCACTTGCGCACCGCACCGTGGGGGTCCTCGAGCGCGGCGACCGCGTCGGGGATGTGCTCGCGACCGACCGCGGCGACCGCCTTCGTGATGCGCCCGAGCGCGGTGAACGCGTAGGTGCGCACGTCGGGGTCGGGGTCCGACAGGCCCGCGGTGATCGTCTCGAGCTCCGCGTACGCCACATCCGGCGCGTGCTCGGCGACGACACTCACGTAGTGCATGCACCACATGCGACAGCGCGCGTCGCCGTCGGCGATCTCCGCGGCCACCCCGGGGGTGCCCCAGTGCAGCTCGGGGTCCTCGGGGTCGAAGCGGTCGAGCAGCCACCGCACGGCGTTGGTGACGCTGCCCTGCACGACCACCAGCCCCGCCAGCGAGGCGGCGGGTGAGCCGCGGCCGCTGGGGTCGAACTCTTTGTGTTCACGTTGTGACATGTCTCAGTATACTGCACCGTCATGTAAATAAGGGGAGGTGTCGGCGGAACCTGCCGACAGCGGCGGGGTCCCACTACCGTTGGGACCCACACTGGAGACCGGTCTGATGCGTCATGGGTCCGAGTGGGGATCACACCTGATGCCCCCTATTGTGTGGCCAGCATATAGCGGGGCTTGCCGCCGTCACGTTACGAACA
>Ga0209937_1000737_pt1 | contig 10069 bp, 9 predicted proteins | sample SalPon1_B_H2O_MG_FD_185699 | JGI IMG/M metagenome (GOLD analysis project Ga0209937, IMG submission 185699) | Salt pond water microbial communities from South San Francisco under conditions of wetland restoration - Salt Pond MetaG R1_B_H2O_MG... | ecosystem: Environmental > Aquatic > Non-marine... | reverse complement strand
TCTCGGGTGTCGCCGCGGGGCCACCGGACGAAGGAGGGAGAGGCGAGAAGCCGGTGTAGCGAGCGTTGCTGTGGCCGTTCGTGACTCTCGCGCTCGCGTTGATCTCGGGTGTCGCCGCCGCGGCACCGGACGAAGGAGGGAGAGGCGAGAAGCCCTTGCTACCGTTGTTGGCGCTCTTCGTCGTCCTGGATATGATTTCTCGAAGGGATGGTGGTTGTTTGCTCGCGGGGTATAAAGACATCTACGCGGGACAGGATGTTGGTTATTACAGTTAGTCTCGCAAAAAAAGTGGAGAGAGAGGCAGACCGTCATCAAAACAAAACAATGTACGACGTCGTGATTCCCTCCGCGCTCGAGGCCTCACGCAAGACCTACCACGCGATCCATGGCTACGTGGTGTACACCAAGAGCTTCGTGGCGCGGAGCGGCGCGACGGTGAACCGCGTCGTCCTGGTGGATCCGGTGTCTTCCGCGGCGAAGAAGACTCCGCAGGAACTGGCACGGACCGCGACGGCCTTCGTCACCCTCAAGGCCTTTCCCGCGCTGGACAGGATCCTCGGTCACAACATCCAGCTGACCCCCGTGAAGAAGGAGGCGCGCGGCGCCTTCGACAGCACGCCGAACCCCTTCGTGCTCAAGCCGGGCAACGGGTACGCCGTCAACGTCAAGTTCACCGACGCCTCCGTCGCGACCAAGAGCAAGAACGTGCACCGGATCCAGAGGGTCGAGCAGATCCCGTACTGCCCTCACTTTACCGACATCGCGGACTGCGTGAACGACACCTGCGTGAACGTCGCGGCGATCCTCGACGGCGTGGAAGAAGGGCCTTCCGGGGTCGTCGCGCGTCTGTACGACGCGTCCGGCTGTGAGGCGAAGCTCGTCGTCCGAGACGGAGGAGGCGGAGAAAAAGAAGACGAAACGGCGCGACGGACGGCCTGCGCTCTCCGCGGAGCCGAACAAGGAACCGTGCTCATCCTGTTGGACCACATGTTTTCTTCCGGCTTCGACGACGCCTGCGCGGCGACTTCGGGGTTCCGACGCGTCCTGAAGCCGTGGGGGGCCAGCGCGATGCACCTGGGCACATCCTCGGACGCGGTGCGAAACCGCTTGGACGGCGCGCAGCGACCTGCGGCTCGCGGCGATGCCACCGCCGAGACGCTCCAGACCATCTCGGAGATGCCGGACGAGGAGGAGCGCGACGAGCGTCTGAAGCGCATGTTCGGCACCCTGACCGACTTCCTGAAGAGGAAAGGCGGGATCGGCGGCAGAGGGACCGTCCTGGCGGACATCACCACGACGACGTCCTCGAGCGGGGGAGGAGCTTTCGTGAAATCGCGGTCTTCCTCGGGCGGCGACGACGACCTCGTCGGACAGCAGCAGCAACTGGTCTTCCTGGAAGAAGACGTCGGCGGCGACCGCGGCGGCGAACACCAGCATCACCTCCTGCGCTACGACTTGGTGACGGGAGTGAACCTGGGCTTCCACGAAGGCGAGACGGCGGTCTACTGGTCCAGCTCCGCGGTCGAGAACGTTTTGGGGATGGACGCCAACACCTTCGCGAAGGAGAAGGCCGTGTCGGAACGGGAGCGCTCGACCGTCATGGAGGAGACGTTCGCGATGCGCCGCGCCGTGATGACGATCTGGAAGAAGGACGAGGCCAACCTCATCGTGCTCAACGCTTTCCTCCTGCCGCGGTCTACGAACGTGCTCCCTGCTCCGTCGGGGTCCGACGGCGAAGAAGAGGAGAGCGAGGAGGAAGAGACGACGTCTCCGTTCGGCAAGAGAGGAGGAGGAGGTGGCGGTAAAAAGAACCAAAACAAGCGTAGGAAGATCGCGGCGTCTTCGCGAGAAGCGACCCCTGACTCTTTCGTGAACCATCCGTTTTGACCGTGTGATCGATCGTAAAAAGACAGAAATCCATTGTCGTACGGAGTCGACGAACGACACGTCGGAAGTCGGTCGCACCTGTCCATTCTCGAAAAGGGATTCGATCGACGCCGTAGTCGTCACCTTTCGAGTGCACGGGCTCGTCTGCTCGGAAGTGCTCACATATCCGGAAATCACGGTCGGTCTTCTGACGCCGAAGTATAAAAAAGGCATCGCGGCATGGCGTGTTCTGCCGTGCAACACACACGCGTGCGAAGCTTTGCGAAAGAAGTGATGTGCTCGAAAAAATTTATCGGCGGGACTGTGTATAATTCTTATTTTCGTGGGTGTAGATGGTGAATTTCGATAAAGCGTCGACGGCGTGCACCTCGGAGTGCGCAGGATCGTGTGCGTACATGGACGACATGGTTCGCGACGTTCCCGAGCTTCTACGCTTTATCCGCACTTACAGGAGATTCTTCCAGAAAGAGGTGGCGAAGACAAAAAAAACCGATGAAACGCACGTCGTTGCCCCGCTGGCGGTGATGCGCGCGCTTACGAAGCTCGTCGAGGACACGGACATGCTGTATGTGCTGTGGAGTTACCGCGAGAATTACGTCTCCCTCGTCGACGTGTACAAGACCGAGTTCCAGAGGGGAGAAGAAGCGGGAAACGATCGTGACCGTCTCGCGCAACTCATGGGGAAATTCATGGTGTGCGTCGTGAAACACGTCTCGGAAGCGGACGGAATTCTCCTGCTCGCGGCGTTCAAAATGTTCGTGAGCCTGTCGAACGCGACGGGAAACGTGTGGAGCACGCGCTTCAATTTTCTCGTCGCGAAACACATCGACGCGGAGCTCCGCCCCACGCCACGGCTGTGCACGAAACGCATGAAGACCGCCTTCGAAATGTTCGAGACTCGCCTGCAAAAAAAGCGGACCCCCTGAGCTGGTCCTCCGGTTTTTACACCGGACACCGATCCAGCCGCCGTCCCCGGGGGTACACGACACGAGAACACGTTCATATTCGTCTACGTCGACTGTAACGCGTCAATTGGGAGGCCTTCCGTTCCAGAAATCCGAAGAGGCGGGCGCGTGGATGGAAGCGGGATAAGCGGAGTCCCTCAGGATCTGCTCCTGCGTCCGCGGTACCTCCGCTTCGAAGGTCGTGACGTAAAAGTCCACGCCACCGCGGGGACGCATGGGACGCACGGGGTAAGTCAAGCCGCGATAGGGGATGCCGTCGCTGATCTTGATGGCCTTCCTCTTCTCACGTCCGTCCTTCACGTACCAGACGTGCACCGCGGGAGGCACCATGACGGTGCCCAGGCCGATGTAGTAGGAGTTGGGGGACACGAACGTTATAGTGAACGCGCGGTCCGGACCGACCGTCTGCACGCGCCCCACGTTCGGGGTGCCGTAAAAGGCCTGCGAGGGAGAGGCGTACGGGAGCCCGGAGCCGGCGAAGGAATTGCGCACGTCGGGGGGACAGGCGGCGTAGAAGTGGACGGCTCTGTCGTCGGGATCCTCGCGGACCTTGCCTTTCACCACGATCAGGGTCTCGTCGCGCTTGGACACCCCGATGCTCACGTCCGACAGGAGGGCCTCCTCGGCGATCGGCGACCTCTTACTAGTGGAGCGGCGAGCGCCGGCAACGGACATCTTCTTTCGCTCTCTCGTTTCAATACGGTCCAGAAATAATTTCGAGACCCGTGCGTCGTGGTCGCCGAAGGCGCAGGGCGGTGGGAATACAACCGCAATACCGGCAGGACGACGACGACGACGCTTCCTTCAAGCGCACCTCTTCGTCTCTGAATTCCACGTCGATCCTCTGCAGCTCCTTCACGAGGTCATCCGTCAGCCGGGAATCCGTTTCCCGTCCGGTGCGGTCTCGGAGACGGTTGAAGCGGATGGCCACCATGACGTCTTTGCGGTCGTTGGTCAGCTTCCGCAGTCGGGCGTACGCGTCCCCGTCGATGCGAGGGAGGGACGAAGACGTCGTCGTCATGTAGCGTATATTTGAACCCGTAAAAAAGTTTTTATGTCGTGAGGATGCCGCTGCCGTTGGACAGCACCACCGCGCCGTCGGGACGTCGTCGGTCCGCAGGGACGGCGTACACCGCGCCCACGTGGCAGCGCACCGTTACCTTCCCGAACTCGTCGTCGTGGTAACCGCCTTCGAAGACTTCCATGCAGTCCTTCTCGTCCAGGCTGACGCCGTAGCTCCCTTTCATGGCGAGCGAAGCCATCGGCTGCGCGTCAGCAGGCATGTCGGGTCCGAGGCTGCTCTCCACGCGCGCCTTGGGGAACTCCACGAACGTGCGGCCGTCGCAGAACACCTCCGTGCCGCACGCCGCTTTCACTTCGCAGGCGTATCCTCTTCCTCCTCCGATGATCGCAGAGGCAGGTCCGATGAACTCCATTCTTTCACGCTGTGAGAACGACGGGTCTGGTCTCGTCTTATGCCCGGTTTGCCTCCGCGGCGGCGTGAGACGCCATGCGCTCGATGTGCTCCCTCACCTCGCGCTCCCTGATCATCTCCGCCCACGTCCCCGCGAACGCCCCGACGTCGTCTCTTCTCGCGGCGTACGTGACAGCCGCGGAGCGTTCTTCCTGGTCTTCCTCGGGCGTGTTGGCCCACCTGGACCACACGGAGTCGAACTTCCGCCAAGGAGGGACGCTGAGGCCGGTCTCCGTGAGGTTCGTCGCCATCTCGGCGCACATGATGCCCACCAGGCTCCTCAGTTGCGCGCGGGATCCCACGAAGATTTCCGGGACGCGGCGCAGGACCTCTTTGTAACGCGGAGACTCGCGAGGGAGGGCGAAGTGCTCCCGCAGGCGAACTTCCACGACGACGACCGCGCTTCCCTCCAGGCGCACCTGGACGTATTCGTGGGACACGTCGAACAAGCCGCGCGTCTCTCCTCCTCTTTTTTTTTCCTTCACCGTCGCGTCGTATCCTGCTTCGCCACACAACCTCGCGGCGATCACGGGCACGTCCGCTCCTTCTCGCTCCAAGAAGTGCTTCGTGTCGAAGTACAGCATCCGCGCCGGACCCGCCGGCGTCGGAGTGCAAGCGCGGAGTCCGTCCAGGACCGAGCGGTACGAAGAGCGGTCTTCGTCCTTCTTGTTCTCGTACCGAGACGACAGAGGTGGTGGCGTCGAGGACAACAACAGCACGTCCTCTCCCGCGACAGCGAGGCCGCTCGTCATTTTATTATTTCTTTTTCTGTCTGTTTTTACTGTCGACGACGCAATACCGACCCGACTCACTATAGAACGCGGAGATCCAGGCGGCCGCTGGGACGGAAGTCGCGGATGGACCTCGGGACCACCGTCGTCGTGCTACCTCCGGGCGCCTGCCGTAGAGGAAGAGGAGCGGCGCAGGCGGAAGCGGGGGTTCCGGTGGACGACGGCGAAGGAAACGTCGGGAAGCGCGGTTGCTGAAAACAGGGGCGCGGACTCTTTTGCGCGTGCGGCAGCAGCGCTCCGTCCCTCTGTTGCTTCAGGTGTTCCAGGACGACGTCGGTGGGGCGGACCTGGGGGTCTTTGCGTCGGGCGCGGTGGCAGGATTGTGGTGGGAGAGGTAGCGGCGGAGGGCAGTACGAGGTGTGCGGCCGCGGAGGTGGTGGCGGAGGTGGTGTCTGTTGTTGGGTGGGAGCAGGAGCGGCGGAAGGGAGGGCGAAGAGGGGCGCGTCGGCGTCCGCGTTCTTCCTCTTGTCGGGGAACAGCTCCCAGGATATGGACAGCGACGTGGGCGGGCGGACGTCCACGCGGAAGCCGTTGCCGATGAGGTTGCGGATGACGAACTTGGCGCAGGTGTCCAGGTCGAACAGCGGCATGCCCATGATGACGCAGGGGATCTCGAAGACGCAGGAAAAATTCTGGGCCTGGCTGGACCGCCGGATGCGGGCGTAACAGCGCTCCAGGACGTTCATGTAACACTCGCGCTCCTTCTGTCTCCGCGACAGCATCCCACGGTGCAGGTCGTACACGTTCAGCTGGTTCGCCATGGTGTGGGGGTGCCGGATTACAGACAGTCGCACAGAAAAAAAGGAAGGGATCAGACAACATCCGCTCTCGTTTTTCCTCCTCCTCCTCCTTCACCTCGCGGTGGAAGAGACGGCCCGGTCTGGGCCGCGACGACCGTCATGGCCGTCACGCACTGCACCAGCGTCAAGGCGGGGCGGGTCGTCGCCAGGACGTCCGTCATCATGGAACGCGTGAGACCCCGGAAGGTTTCCAGGACCGCCGCGTTAGCGTCGCGCACGCCGGTCAAGGCCGCACACGTCCGTTTGCGCAGGCCGCACACGTAGGCCTCCACCCGTCGCGTGTCCTCCGTCACGGCCTGCAATCGTCGCCGGGCTTCGAGATTCCATTCTTCGCTCCGACGCACCATGTGCAGCAGCTGTTCGTTACTCCGCGACGCCGTCAAGCACCGCGTCTGCAAGGCGTGGCCCGCGTGCGACAGTCGAGCATGCCCTGCGATGATGTCCGCCACCTGACGCTCCAGGACCTCGACGTGCGCTCGTGCCGTGTCCCGACGGTACTCCATCCAACGTATCTCCCCCTGGGCCCTCTTCAGGAACGTGTCGTCTCGGATCCGCGAGGACACCCCCTGCTCCGGCTCGGGTTTGCGGAAAGACGTGCAACGCGTGAACAGCTTTTTCAGGAAGAGAGGGGAGAAGAACACTTGATCCCCCAGGGAGTCCACGAACGCCGCGGCGGCCTTCACCGCTCCCTCGTTCGTCGTGACCATCTTTCGTCTTTCTTTCTCTCTATCGATCGCTCCACGCTCATTTTATGTCGGACGCGAACAGTGTTTCCATTTTTTTCTGTTCGGAGAGTAATCCCCCCCACGAAGAAGAACATGGTGGCGTCCGTAGACGTCGCGTATTCGGACATGACGGGAAAGATGCGATTCGGCGGGGGTTCACGACGTCGCGAGAAAAAAATGCGGCGCCAGGCCTCCGATGGAGGAGTGAAGGACGTCGACGCGGAGGACGAAGAGCAGAAGAGAGCGGCCGGGCCCACCACGCGACGCGTGAATATGGCGCGCGCCATGGTGGGTGACGCGGACCCCAAACGTTTCGAAGCAAAGTCGCGGGACGACGACGGAGAAGAAGAAGAAGAAGAAGCGGAAAACATCATGGACATCTACGGCCCGGACCAGGTCAACGGCTTCACCGCCGCGGTTTCTTCGAAGAGAGACGGCAAGCCGCGCAAGGACAAGAAACGGCAGCAGCAGTATCAGGGACAGGCGCTGGCCGACCCCACGATGCGGCAGGTGTCGGGTTTCGACTCTTTTTCGTCCGCACCGGCGGCGTTCGAAGGTGACGGCGGCGGTCCGGAGCCGCCCAAACACGTCCCGCCGTTCGTACCGTTCACGACCGCCACCGTGGAAGACGACGAAGATGACAGCGAAGATGACGGAGACGGCGACGACGACGAACGCGACGTCCGGACCGAGAAGAGGTCGTCGGCTTCCCGGAAGTCGAAAGCCTCGCGGCAGCAGCGCCCCGTGGATCCGGGGTACCTGCTGCCGTCCAACGCACGTCAGCATCTGGGAAAAGAAGATCGGCGGTCTTCGTCTTCTGCGCGTTCGGGGAAAGCGGCGTCCGCCTCCGCCCCCGCACCGCACCATGATTATTTATCGGCGGCTTCGGAGGACGAAGAAGAGGACGAAGACGAGGGCGGGATGTCTCGTCGCGACGACGGAAACACCCTATTCTACGAACTCGCGCTGTACGTCGCCACCGGCGTCATCCTCATCTTCCTGACCGAGCAGTTCATCCGCATCGGCGTCAAGATGGGAGAGGCCAGCGCGAGATCCGCTGCCGCGATCGCGGCTTCGTCCATGTACGGCAGATGAGAGCTTACAGCACATCAAAAAGAGCTACGCGTCGGGACGGTTCATTTCAACATGCCGCGCAGGAGTCTCGCCGAATTCACGTGGCCCTGCATGAGAGACTTGTCTCGGAAGAACCGGAGGGAACACCTCCTCAGAGGGTACCGCATCAGCAGGACCTTCATGGTTTCGGAGTCGTCGCGCCGCAACAACTCTACCACGGTCCGTTCGAAAACGTCGGCGGTCATCGCGCTCTTCATTCGCCTCACCATCGAGCCGACGAGGGGCGCGTTGCCCGCCCTGGCGGCGACCAGGAGGACGCGCTGCATGACGCGAGAGAAGTCCCACGCGGGATGCCACAATTTGGAGACGAGTCCGATGAGGTACAGCGTGGCTCTGGGAGGGCTGTCCGGCCCCACGTGGTACGTGCACGTCGTCCTCTCGATCTCTCGCGCCACGTCCATGTCGAGAGCCGTCGACCGGCCCACCCTGATCAGCACCTTCCGCAGCGATCCTTGCGCGATGTCGCTCACGACTTTTTCGAAGTACACGGAGGACGTGGCAGCCACGGCCGTCCGCAGGGCGTTGATCACGAGGTCCCGCGCGTGCACACACAAGGTAGGGTCGTCTTCGTCCGTGCTCGAGTCGATCACGAAGTTCAGCGCGGCGGCGCTGCCTCCGCGTACGTTCGCCATCACTGCTTGCTCTACCTCCCGGAACTCCGCGACGCAAGGGCGAATCGTCCTCAGGCGCGCGAACAAGAAGTCGCAGATCCGACGGTCGTCGACGCGGCCGCCGGCGAGAAAAAAGAGGGACTCCGCGAGCGCGACGGACGTCAAGTGCGCCGTACCCTCCTCCGCGCTTTCCGCTGCCATGTCTTCTCGGGCCGTTCCGAGCGCGACGTCCAGCAAATACGCGTCGCCCACTCTCGCGAGCACGCGTACGAGGTCTTCGTGCGCTCCGCAGCTGCCACCGGCTTTCGCGTGGAGAGATCGGACGAGACGTCTGCGGTGATACAGGACGGTCGCCCCCGGTCGTCCTCTTCGGAGGTGCTCTCCGTCCTCCTTTTCCGCTTCGCGCAGCAGCGTCCACGACGCGCACTCGTCGACGGGCATCACGGACTTGAGACGTTGCCGCGCCCACGCGAAACCTTCCAAGCACTTCTCCGTCGTGCCGTCGCCGCCGCCGCCGACGTCGTTCTTCTTCTCGCGCTCCAGAGTGGCGTCCAGGAGGATGTACGCCGCGAGGAACGTGTCCTCCATCAACGCGGACAAGTGTGACGACGAAGACGTCCTCCTCCTGTCGCGGACGGGGAGGAGCAAGTGCCGCCACACCTGCACGCCGCCCGCCACGGTCCCGCACGCCACCAACAGAGGATTCATGCGCACCGAGAGGGTCTTCCCGTTCTCACGGATGTTCCTTGCCGCCCTCTCGATCGCGTCGCGGACGTGAGGGACATCGAGAAACACGTCGGTCCCCTCGCCCGTGATGAAGTCGACGCGCTCTTGGATCACCATGTGACGGATCCACAGCTCCAGCATCATCTTGTCCAGGTGCTCGTCCGGCACGACGGCGGAGGAAGGCGCCAGGTTTCGGACCGCGAGGGAAACCATCTCGCGGTTCCTGGCCGTCAGAGACACGTCCAGAACGCGGAGACGCTGTCTGTGGTCGATCAGCGCGTCCCCGACGGCGGCGACGCCGCACGTGAAGTCCTCCCAGTCGCGCAGGGTCAGAGCGTCGCCCTCCGTCATCAGTCTTCGGGCGCACTTCGCCGCGTCGCACATGAGAGGAAAGCGGACGTTCTCGGAGGTGTGTCGGATGAAGACCGCGGAGAAGGAGGGGTCGGCGGCTGCCCGGCGGATCTCTGCGGTCAGGATGCGGAAGGCGCGCGCCGCGACGGGATCCGCCTTCGACCGCATGGCCCCGTAGATGCCTCTGTAGATGGTGTGCAACGGCAGGACCGGAGCACGGCGACCCACGGTAGCCGTCACGGTCGCGGCCTTCCTCTCCAGGGATCTCACGCGTACGGCTTCGTACAACTCCCGGTGTCCTCCGCGGATGGCCGCCTCCATGGTCCGCGCCTCGTAGAAGTCCAGGTCCGGCTTCCAGTTCACCTTCTTGTACACGTGGTCCAGCACCGCCTGACACGCACCCAGCTTTCCCGCGCCGGCCGATAGCACCAGCGGACGCAGAAAGGCGTAGAACTCCTCCTCTCGCGTTTCCGGGGGCTGCGCGGAGGCGATGGTGGCTCCTCCGCAAGTCGCGGACATGACCCAGGGTATGTACAGGCCATCCTCGGACCCGGGAGAGAACGCCTGGTTCCACTCCTTGCAGACTTCTTGAGGGGCACACGCGA
>Ga0209937_1000735_pt1 | contig 10078 bp, 11 predicted proteins | sample SalPon1_B_H2O_MG_FD_185699 | JGI IMG/M metagenome (GOLD analysis project Ga0209937, IMG submission 185699) | Salt pond water microbial communities from South San Francisco under conditions of wetland restoration - Salt Pond MetaG R1_B_H2O_MG... | ecosystem: Environmental > Aquatic > Non-marine... | reverse complement strand
GACCACGCGTGTTGCCATACCAAAGCTCGGTGTGTCGGTCATAAAGCGGCTCCGGAATCGCCGACCTGGACCGACGCAGGTTTGAGCCGCTGCACCGATGAGATTGTGTGCAATCACTCGACTCTCGACAGACCCGAGCGGTGCTCGTCGGCATCGCAGCGGTGGTGGTGGTGCTGTCGATGCTCGTCGGATTCTTCATCGGACACAACGCGCAGGTGGTCACCGATCGGTTCACCATCATCGGTGGTGTGGTGACCGTCCCGATCACCCCACAGCACATGGCGGCGTACGGTGGCGTCATGTCGGCGGGTGTGCTCTCATTGCTGTACCTCCTGCTCAGTGTGGCCAGTACCGTCGATCCGCAGGCAAAGCGCTGAAACCGGTGGGTCGCCTACTGGAGGGTATGCCCACAGATCGCACCGGGTTCGACCCGTTCGACCCCCTGGGTCGGTCCGCGCGGCGTCATCGCCGCCGGGCGATGCTGGCGGTCGCGCCCTTCCTCGCGTTGGGGCTGTTGAACGTGGTGCTGCTCGTGGGCTGGGGCCTGGAGCCACTGTGGGCTTTCGCCATCCTCCCCCCCATCATCTTCTGCAGCGTTCTGGCGTACGTCGTTTTCGCGACGGACTTCTTGAACGACCGAGCCTAGCGCACATCGTACTTGTGGGTGGTCGTCTCTGGGTCGTACCCGAAGTCCTCGGGTGTCTCCTTCACCTCGATCGCATCATCGGCGACGGTATCGACCTGTTTGAACGCCCGCCGCGCCGATGGTGGCATCTTGAATCCATCCGTCGCGATCGTCATCGGTGCGGCTGCCTCCCGCTCCGCTTGGACCTCTGAGAACCGCTCCTGCAGCCCATGAGGCAGCGCTGTCTCCCCCAGAGGTTCGAAGCCGAAGGTACTGAAGTACGATGGTTGTGCGGTGAACGTGTAGACGCGGTCGTACCCCGCATCCCCCGCCTCAGCGATGAGCCGCTCGATGATGTGCGCGCCGACGCCATGGTCCCGCCACTCCTCCAGCGTGTAGACGAAGGCGAGCTCACAGTGATCCGCTGCTCCGTCCGCATGGACGCGGATACGACCGAACCCGACCTTCTCGCCGGTGTCCTCATCGAGTGCGATCACGTAGTCACGCGAGCGGAACGCGGGATCGTCGATCGCGGCGGCTTCGATCTGATCGAGCAACCAGACCTCGTCGCGATTCTTCGCATCCCGGACGTACATGCGATGACGATGACGTCAATTGGCAAGGACCTTCCGACCGGTCACGTGGAGAGCCTCACCCTGTCGCCTGCGGCCAGCGGGGCGATGATGTCGTCGATTAGCCGTCTACCGGCCGTGATGGGTCCCCGGACCCGGGTGGGCGGCCCTGCATGTTGGACCCGCTGCATCACCTCCGCATGGGTCCAGGTGCGTCTGCCGTCGGTGAGCACGGTCCATCCCTCCTCGACGGCCACGGGATGGATCGCGGGGTTCTCACTCCACATCGTGGCCTCCCAGTGGATGGCCGTCGGCGTCGAGGGGGCTGCCCCGTACACCGCGACACGGTCATACGGCGCCGGCGCCTCAAGTGGAGCCTGCAGCACCCCCACCGCCGCATCAGCCATCGCCTGCCCGATCGCCACGACCGCGCCCAGCTGAGCAGCACCCAAGATCGCCGGGACCGCCCGCAGGAGGTCCGTTGTATCGATGGCCACGCGGTCGCCCACATCCACACCCAGATACCGCAGTGCGTTGCCAGCACGGTAGGTGTCGGTGATCAGCGTGTGGTACGACACCGCCCGCTCGCGTGTCTGGACCGCCGGATCTGCGCTGCGGCGCTCGCGTGCACACAGCGCCGCGACCGTCCGGTCCCTCGGATCGGCCGGGGCGGTCACAGCGACCGACGCAGCTTCTCGAAGAGCCCCTCGGAGACGTCGATCTCCTCACCCCCGGCGGCCGCGAACGCCTCGAGCGCCTCGCGCTCCTCAGGACTCAGCGACTCCGGGGTCACCACCTGGATGTGTGCGATCAGATCGCCGTGGCCGCCACGACGCATCCGGGGCATCCCCGCCCCCCGGAGCCGCTTCCGCTCGCCTGACTGGGTGCCCGGGGGGACCTCGAGCGAGCGGGGCTCATCGAGCGTCTCCACATCGATGGTCGCCCCGAACACCGCCCGCGGGAACGAGATTGGGACCTGTCGATGGAGGTCGTCCCCATCCCGCTGGAAGACCGGATGTTCGGCCACCTCCACATCGATGAGGAGGTCACCTTGGGAGCCGCCGCTGCTGCCGGGGGCGCCCTCGCCTTGCATCCGCAGTGTCTGGCCCGACTCGATCCCGGCGGGGATCTCGACCGTCAGCCGTGCCTGCTCCCGGGAGACCCCTGAGCCATCACAGCGGTGGCAGATCTCACTGTATGTCTCTCCAGCCCCCTCACAGCGCCGGCACGTCTGAGTCTGCTGAATCCGTCCGAAGGGGGTGTTCTGCACGATCCGTTCCTGGCCTGACCCCTGACACTGTGGGCAGGTCCGCACCTGTGCATCCGCCGGGTAGCCGCGGCCATCACACTCCGGACAGCGCTCCGGGCGGGTGATCGAGATGCGCTTGCGTGCCCCGCTGTACGCCTCCTCGAGGTCCAGGGAGACCGACGTCCGGATGTGCTGCCCCCGACGGGGGCCGTTGCGCCGCCCTCCACCACCGAAGAACTGCTCGAAGATGTCTCCGAACCCGCCCATCCCCCCGAATCCGTCACTCCTCCCCGCACCGGTGGCACCGTGCTTCGCCGCCTGCTCATACTGGTCGTGACCCAGCTGATCGTAGCGCGCGCGCTCATCGGGGTCTGTGAGGACCTCCTTGGCCTTCTTGATCTGTTTGAACCGTTCCTCGGCGTTCGCTGCATCGGACACGTCGGGATGGTACTGCGCCGCCTGCTTGCGGTATGCTCGCTTGATCTCCTTGGTAGACGCATCACGGTCGACCCCGAGGATGCGGTAGTAATCCTCACTCATGACACGTTGGCAGATGGGACCTCCCGGTACTCACCGGTGATCAGTCCGTGTCCGGTTCGTCGACGTCCTCGACGTCAGCATCAACGTATTCATCCTCCGGTGCTCCGTCGGTTCCATCACCGCCCATGCCCGCCCCGGCGGCGGCCTGTTCAGCCTCGTACATCCGCTTGCCGATCTCCTGCAGCTCCTTCGACAGTGCCACAGTCGCTTCCTCGTACGCCTCGGTCGTCGCATCCTCATCTGCGAGGACCGCTTCGACGTCCTCCATCGCCTCCTCGATGGCCGATCGCAACGCATCATCCACATGCTCCTCATTCTCCTCGAGGAGTGTCTCAGCACGCTGCAGAGCGCTTTCAGCGCCATTGCGTGCCTCGATGCGCTCGCGGCGCTGGCGGTCCTCCTCGGCGTGTTCCTCAGCCTCCGCCTGCATCTGCTCGATCTCCTCATCACTGAGGCCGGCACCCCCCTCGATCGTGATCGACTCGGCCGACCCGGACGCCTGATCCTCCGCCTCGACGCTCACGATACCGTTCTCATCGATGTTGAACGTCACCTCGATCTGGGGCATCCCCGCAGGTGAGGGTGGGATGCCTGCGAGCTGGAACTCCCCGAGGAGCTCGTTCTTCTCGGCGATCTCGCGTTCCCCTTGGAACACCCGGACCTGCACGGAGGTCTGGTTGTCCGCAGCGGTGGTGAAGATCTTCGACTCCTCTGTCGGGATGGTGGTGTTCTTGTCGATCAGCCGCTCGAAGAGTCCGCCCTTCACCTCGATACCCAGACTCAGCGGGGTGACATCCAACAGGACGATGTCATCAACCTCCCCTCCGAGGACACCGCCCTGAATCGCTGCGCCCAGCGCCACTGCCTCATCGGGGTTGACGTTCTTCTTCGGTTCGGTTCCGAGAATCTCCTCGACCTTCGTGTGCACCTGCGGCATCCGGGTGGACCCACCAACGAGAATCACCTCGTCGATCTCATCGGCCGCATAGCCTGCATCGCTGAGCGCCTGCTCGGTGGGTCCCACCGTTCGGTCGATGAGGTCGGCCGTGAGCGCCTCGAACTTCGCCTGCGAGAGTTTCGTCTCGAGATGGACCGGTCCCGCATCCGTCGCAGTGATGAATGGGAGGTTGATCGTCGTCTCCTTTCGCGAAGATAGCTCGATCTTCGCCTCCTCTGCGGCATCCTTCAACCGCTGGAGTGCCTGCTTGTCCGACCGCAGGTCGATGCCGTGATCATCCTCGAACTCGTCGGCCAGCCAGTCGATGACCGCCTCGTCCCAGTCGTCCCCGCCGAGACCGTTGTCCCCGTTCGTCGCGACCACCTCATAGACCCCTCCACCCAAGTCGAGCACACTCACATCGAATGTGCCGCCGCCGAGGTCGTACACAAGGACGGTCTGGTCAGAATCATCATCCAGCCCGTACGCCATCGATGCGGCGGTCGGCTCATTGACGATGCGCTCCACGGTGAACCCCGCGATCTCGCCGGCATCCTTCGTCGCCTGCCGCTGTCGGTCATTGAAATACGCCGGGACGGTGATCACCGCTCGCTCGACGGTATCACCGAGGTACTCCTCCGCATCCCGTTTGATCTTCTGGAGGATCATCGCCGAGACCTGTTCGGGGGTGTACGTCGCATCCGACAGCTCCACCTCGTACTCCTGATCGCCCATGTGCCGTTTGATCGACCGTATCGTCTGGTCGGGGTTCTGGATCACCTGGTTCTTCGCTGGTCGGCCGATCAGCCGCTCGCCCTCATCGGTGAATGCCACCACCGACGGCGTGGTCCGATCCCCCTCCGCGTTGACGATGATCTCCGGATCGCCGCCCTCCATCACCGCGAACGCGCTGTTGGTGGTACCGAGGTCGATACCGAGGATCTTGTTGCTAACCATCTGTGGGATTTTACCGGGCTAAATCGGTTAAAGGTTACTAGACTCAGACGGCCCCACGGTCCCCCCAAATAACCTCTCCGCCCGTTTCAGTGCTCCAGCCACATCCCGTGGTCACTCGTCATCGCTCACCGTGACTTGGGCGGTCTGTATCACCTTCTCATCCAGCAGGTACCCCTGTCGGGCCACATCGGCGACGGTCCCCGGCTCGCTGTCTGCGGGCACCCTTGCGAGCACCTCGTGTCGGTGGGGGTCGACCTCATCGCCGGGCATCGGCGCGATCACCTCCACACCCATCGCCTCGAGCGCCCCATCAAAGGCCTCCAGTGTGGATTCGACCCCCGGGCGGATGTCCGCAGCCGCATCCTGCGCCAGTGCGCGGACCAGGTTGTCGCGCACCTCCACCACCCGTTCGATCGCAGCTGCCGTCGCCTGCTTGCGGACCTGTGCCTCCCGGCCGCCCATCCGCTTCTTGTAGTTCTGGAAATCGGCCTGCACACGCTTGACGGAAGACTCCAATTCGTCGATGCGCTCACGCGCGGCGGACAGCTCCGCTGCGACCGCCCGGAGCGCCTCCGCGCCCACCAGAGAGTCCGGCTCAACGCGGTCGGCGACCGCCTCATATTCGCCCTCTGCAATGAGGACAGCGGCCGTCGGTTCCTCAGCCGTCGCCGCTGATTCCTCCTCCTCCTCATCCACCTCGGGCACGTCCGCCTCCGGCCCGTCCGACTGTGAGGCCTCGTTGGTCATGACAGACGTCAGTCCCGCCGGCGGATTAAGCCTGACCACATCGCCGAGGACTCACTGGTACATGCCGATCGGCCGCGCCTGGGTCGACTCGTCCTGTGCCTCCTGCATCTGCTGGGCGAGTCGCTGCTTCGCCCTCCGGATCTGCTCTGCGGAGTCGATCAGGTCGTCCACAGGGATCTCCACGTCGACCAGCGGTCCGATCCCCGTGCGCACAAGCACCTCCGCGGCCTCAGGGTCTGGGAACCGTGGATCGGAGCCGACAACGAGGCCCACCACGGACGTCTCCTGCCGGATCGCTTGGTACAGCAGCACCCCCGTGGGTCCTGAGATCAGACCGGTCTCAGCAGGTGTGGGGATCCCCGCCGCCTCCAGTCGCTGCACCCCCTGGTCGTTCCCTACGCCGTAGAGGGTGGGCGACGCATCGTTCTGGTCGCGGGGGATCCCTGATAGATAGATGGGGTGGATCGACCGGCCGCCGGACCACTCCTCGAGGGTCTCTGCGATGTCTTCGGCTGCCGCAGACCCGACGGGCACGTCGCTCTGCAGGACCATGAGGTCGTGCGCATCATCGACATACAGCCGCATCGGCGGCCGAAGTGTCGCGTCCCCCTCGTGGTAGACCGCAACGGCCGGCAGGTCCGCACAGTAGATGTTTGCATGATGTCGCATCGCGAACACCTCGATCAGATGGTCCGCTGCGATTTTCCCCACAAGTCCCACCCCGGGGAATCCCTCGATCAGGGTCATCTCCTCGACCGCTGTTTCGTCGTCGACCTGTTCAATTGTTGCCATGACCGCACATCAGCGGAGATGGACTAAAGCCTCGTGGCAGGACCGACACGCACAAACACGCCCTCTGGATGGGGGTCACATGGAGTTGGTCGACCGCTACGCGCCGGTGACCGACGATCCCGATGCGTTCCGCGCTGCATGTGCGCGGCCGCTGCCAACGACGGTCCGGGTGAACGGGCTGAAGGCGGCGACGACAGCTGCGACCGAGGCGCTCAGTGCCGCGGATGTGGGGGCGACCCCCTCTGCGTGGAGCCCGATGGTCCTCCGTCTCGACACGAACGCCGCCGGAGGGACGTTACCGTACTACCTGGGGTGGATCCACGGGCAGGAGGAGGTCAGCTGTCTGCCGGCGCACGTCCTTGCCCCCCAGCCCGGTGAGACGGTCGTCGATCTCGCGGCGGCACCGGGTGGCAAGGCCACCCATCTCGCGGACCTGATGGAGGATACGGGGACGATCATCGCCAACGACGTCAACCTGGGACGCCTCTCGGCGCTGCGGCACAACACCGAACGGCTCGGAGTGACGAACCTGATCGTGACACATCAGGACGGTCGACACTTCTCGCTAAAGCCGCTCGGAGGCGACCGCCCGGTCGACCGCGTACTCGTTGACGCCCCATGTTCATGCGAGGGGACCCTCCGCAAGAGTCCTCACATTGTCGACGGGTGGGACCCAGATGGGTACCGGGGACTCCAACCGGTGCAAATCGACCTCTTGAGCCGTGCAGTCGAGCTGACCCGCCCGGGTGGTGTGGTCGTCTACGCCACCTGCACGTTCGCCCCTGAGGAGAATGAGGCCGTTGTCGACGCGGTCCTCAGGAGCCACGCCTGCAGCGTCGATCCGATCACGCTGCCGGCAGGGTTCGAAGGTTCCCCTGGGCTGGATCAGTATGACGCGATGCGGTTCGACGAGAGCCTGCGTGAGACCGTCCGAATCTACCCCCACCAGAACGACACAGGCGGCTTCTATCTGGCACGTCTCCGGGTGGATGGATGAGCGGAAACGACGGGGGACGCTTCGACCGCATCGCCCCCGATAGCACCCAGCAGACGGACCCCCACCGTCCGCACCGGGCGGCGATTTGCGCGTGGTGGGCCGATCGGTTCGGCGTCCCCGACAGCGTCTGGCGTGGCCACAGCTTCTGGGAGAAGGGGAAGGGCAAGCTGTGGGTCTTCGCAGGGGAGGTCGCCGACCCCACACCGGTCGAGGCGCTCGGGATGCGCTTCATGCGTGTCCGCCAGGAGCACTGGAAGCCGTCGACGAACGCCGTCCAACGCTTCGGTCATCACGCGACGCGCAACGTGATCCGGCTTTCCACTGCGGAGACCCGCCGGTTCGTCGCGGGCGAGTCGATCGATCGCCCTGCGTGGGAGGGCGATTGGGGGTATCTGATCGCCGCAACACCCGTTGCGGGACGGACGGTCCCCCTCGGGGTCGGCCTGTATCTACATGGCGAGCTCCGCTCGACGGTGCCACGGGGCCGACAGCGCAGTCTCTAACTCGGTGGTGGTCGCACCGTCGGGGTGATCTGGACGGTGCGCTCGGTCCCATCACGCCTGATGGTGAGCACGATTGGCTCGCCGGGGTGCCCGTACCGGCGCAGGAGCGTCCCTAGCCGCTCGTTGTCACGCACCGGACGGCCCGCGACACCCACGATGATATCACCGATCGCCGGCCGGGTGATGCCCTCGCGGGTGACGACACCCCCGCCCCCACCCAGCAGGACCTCAGCCGCGGGTGTGCCGGGGATCGTCTGGACCACCCCCACCCCCGTATGGTACGGTCGGTCGTTCGCGATCGCGACCGGCGCGGTCATCGGCACCGTCTCAACACCGAGGTACGGATGCTGGTACTGCCCATCGGCGATGAGCGCAGGCACGACCTCCGCCACTGTCGCCGCAGAGACCGCATAGCCGATGTTCTCCCCGAACGTGGCGCGGACCACACCGATGACACGACCGTCCGCATCGAGCAGCGGCCCCCCACTGTCACCGTTGTTGAGGGACGCCTCCGTCTGGATCATGTCGGTCACAAGGAACTGTGTGGGTGCTGCGTTCGAGCGGTTCAGACCGCTGATGACCCCTGCTGTCACTGTCTGCTTGGTCCCCTCAGGAGACCCGATCGCGACCGAGTGCTCCCCGATCGTCGGCGTGTCCCCCGCGAGTGGGAGCGGGACCGCTGCGGGCGGCATCTCCTCGACCGTCACCACCGCCAGGTCCGTGTACACGTCCGCACCAGTGAGGGTCGCCTCTGACCATCGGCCGCTGTGGAATCGGACGAAGAGCCGGTCGGGATCCGCCCCTGTGACGTGCTGGTTCGTCACGATGTGGCGGTCGTCATACACCCATCCCGACCCCTGTCGCTCACCGCTGGCGTCCATGACGTAGATCGTCGCGACCGACGGTGCCGCCTCTGCGTACACCGCAGCGGTGTCGGGGGCGCCCGCGGATGGACCCAACAGCACCCCTGCGATCAGCCCCCCATTGATCACCAGCAGTACCACCACGATGATCCCCAGTAGCCGACGGTCACCCGATCCTGCGGGGCCGCCGCGGCTCATCGGTGGGCCCCCTGCAGCCATCTGCCCCTGTTCATGACGGTCTGCTAGCCCGGAGAGCGCAAGAAGCCTCGCCTCCGGATGCCCAACAGCTATGCCCACCACCCCGCACCTCCCCGTATGGTCCAGTTCGCCCCGCGGGTGGAGTCCATCTCCATCAGTGCGATCCGGGAGCTCTTCGAGGTCGCCGGCCCCGATTCGATCAACCTGGGGATCGGGCAGCCCGACTTCCCGGCCCCCGCGCACGTGCGGGCGGCCGCCGAGGCGGCAATCGCCGCCGGGGAGGTCGATGCGTACACCCCCAACAGCGGGCAGCTGGCGACCCGCCAGGCGATCGCCGCGAAGAGCCGCCGCGACCAGGGCGTCCCCGTCGAGCCCGAGCGGATTATCCTCACCGCCGGCGGCTCCGAGGCGTTGCACATCGCGATCATGGCACATGTGAGCCCGGGCGATGAGGTGCTCATCCCCGACCCCGGCTTCGTCTCATACGATGCGCTCGTCCGGCTCGCGGGAGGGACCCCCGTGCCCGTGCCGCTGCGGGAGGATCTCACCCTCGACCCCGCGGCTGTCGCCGCAGCGATGACCGACGACACCGCGGCGTTCATCATCAACTCCCCGGGCAACCCCACCGGAGCGGTCTCACCCCCCGCGGACATCGACGCCTTCGCCGCACTCGCTGCGGAGACGGACACTCTCTGCATCTCCGATGAGGTGTACGAGTACACCGTCTTCGACGGCACGTTCCGCTCGGCACTCCAGGGGGGTGCTGCGGAGCACGTTGTGGTGGTCAACTCCGCATCGAAGCTGTTCTCGATGACGGGCTGGCGTATCGGCTGGGTCATCGGGGCCCCCGACCGGGTCACCCGCATGCTCCGGGTGCACCAGTACGCTCAGGCGTGCGCGACGGCGGTCTCGCAGGTCGCACTCCGTGCGGCACTGGAGGGGCCGCAGGACATCGTCGCGGAGATGACCAACACCTTCCGGCGACGGCGGGACGTCGTCGTCGAGCGGCTGGAGGGTATGGGCCTGTCGGTCCCCACGCCAGGCGGCGCGTTCTATGCGATGCCGCAGGTCCCCGAGGGGTTCGCGCAGGCGTGCGTC
>Ga0209937_1000733_pt1 | contig 10098 bp, 8 predicted proteins | sample SalPon1_B_H2O_MG_FD_185699 | JGI IMG/M metagenome (GOLD analysis project Ga0209937, IMG submission 185699) | Salt pond water microbial communities from South San Francisco under conditions of wetland restoration - Salt Pond MetaG R1_B_H2O_MG... | ecosystem: Environmental > Aquatic > Non-marine... | reverse complement strand
GGTGAATGGCTGTCTCGGGGCTGTCCTGCTGGTGCTGACCGGCCTGGCGATGGCCGCCTCGCCGGGGCTGATCACCCTCTTTGCCCCCGGGTTCGCCGACGCCCCCGCCCAGCTTGCCCTGGCGGCCGAGATGCTTCGCCTGACCTTCCCGTATTTGCTGCTCATTGCCTTGACCGCCGCCGCGGCGGCGGTGCTGAACACCTATGACAGTTTCGGCCCCCCCGCCTTTGCCCCGGTCTTGCTCAACCTGGCTTTGATCGGCGCCGCCTGGTTGGTCGCGCCCCGGCTCGAGACCGGGGTCATGGCACTGGCCCTGGCAGTGCCGGTGGCCGGTGCGCTGCAGCTGGCGCTGCAGCTGCCATTCCTCTGGCGCCGCGGTCTGCTGCGCTGGCCGAGCCTGCAGTGGCGGGACGCGCGGGTGCGTCGCATCCTGCGGCTGATGGGGCCGACGCTTTTCAGCACATCCGTCCAGCAGCTCAACCTGTTGCTCGACACGGTGCTGGCCTCTTTTCTGGTGGCCGGTTCGATCAGCTGGCTGTACTGGTCGGATCGGCTCATGGAGTTTCCGCTGGGCATTTTCGGGGTGGCGCTCGGCACGGTCATCCTGCCGCGGCTATCCAGCGACCATGCACGGGTCGACCCGGCGGGGTTCAACGCCACGCTGGACTGGGCCCTGCGGTTGACCGCGGTATTGATGGTCCCGGCAACACTGGGTCTGGTGGTATTGGCCCAGCCATTGTTGACCACACTTTTTCAGTACGGGGCGTTTGCCCCGACGGATGTCGCGGCGGCGAGCTACTCGTTGATGGCCTATGGCGCCAGTCTGATGGCGTTTGTGCTGGTCCGGGTGCTGGTGCCGGGGTATTTCTCTCGGCAGGACACCCGCGGGCCGGTTCGCTGCGCCATCGCGGCAATGCTCGTCAACATGGCTGCCAGCATCACCCTGGTGCTGATGCTGATCGGGACGGGGGTCGCCCATGCGGGCCTGGCACTGGCGACAGGCCTTGGGGCCTGGACCAATGCCCTTTTGCTCTATCGGGGGCTGCGCGCCCAGGGCATCTATCGCCCCGGCGCTGGCTGGTCCTGGTTATGGCCGCGGATCGGGCTGGCGGCGCTGGTCATGGTGGCGGTGCTGGCCTGGCCCGCCGCCCAGCAGACGTTCTGGCTGGCCCAGGGGGCGGTGGTCCGGGTGGTGGCCATGCTCGGGCTGATCGCGCTGGGGGGGCTGGTCTACTTTGCCGTGCTCTGGGCCGCCGGGCTGCGGCCGGCGGCGCTGGCGGAGCCGCGACCCGAGCATGGCTGATCAATGGCCGGCTGGCGTATACTCTAGGCCTTTTGCACCGGTATCCGGGAAGACCGTATGGAGCTCATAAGAGGCGCCCACAACCTGAGCGAAAGGCACCGGGGGTGTGTCGCGACCATCGGCAATTTCGACGGTATCCACCGGGGCCATCAGGCGGTGATCGAAGCGCTGCATCAGGCGGCCGCCCGACTGGGCCTGCCGGATATGGTGATTCTGTTCGAACCCCAGCCGCGCGAGTTTTTTGCCCCGCAGAGCGCGCCCGGGCGGATCACCCGGCTGCGCGACAAGCTGCGCATCCTCGAGGGGCTGGGGGTACAGCGGGTATTGTGTCTGCGCTTCGACGCCAAACTGGCGGCCCAGCCGGCGGAAGCATTCATCCAGACGCTGCTTCACCAGGCCCTGGACGTACGCTTTTTGATGGTGGGCGATGACTTTCGCTTCGGGCACAAGCGCCGGGGCGATTTCGCCATGCTCGCCGAGGCCGCCGACCGGTATGGTTTCGAGTTGTCGCGGATGCCGACGGTGCAGGAGGGCGATAGCCGGGTGAGCAGCACCCGGGTGCGGGAAACCCTGGCCGCCGGCGATCTGGCCACCGCCGAGCGCCTGCTTGGCCGCCGGCTTCGCATTTCAGGGCGGATCGTGCGGGGTCAGGCCCTTGGCCGCGAGCTCGGATGGCCAACCGCCAACATGGCCTTTGGCAAACATCCCCCGCCCATGCGCGGTATCTTTAACGTGCTGGTTCACGGACTGGGTGATCCGTTGCCCGGTGTAGCCAGTCTGGGCACACGGCCAACGGTCAACGGGGTGGAGACACTGCTCGAGACCTATCTGATCGACTTTGCGGGTGATCTCTACGGCCGCCATGTCGAGGTGGAGTTCATCCATCGCCAGCGCGATGAGTGGGATTTCGAGGGGCTGGATGCGCTCAAGCGTCAGATCGCCATCGACGTCGCGCAGGCGCGTGACTGGTTTGACAGCTTCGATGCAATGAATACGACGGCAGGATGAATAAGTGAGCGACTACAAGGATACGCTGAATCTACCCCGCACGGATTTTCCCATGCGGGCCGGTCTGGCCAAGAGCGAGCCCAAACGACTGCAACGCTGGCGTGAGGCGGGCGTTTATCAGCGCCTGCGTGACGCCCGCCAGGGGCGTGAGCGCTACATCCTCCACGATGGCCCACCCTACGCCAACGGCAATATCCACATCGGCCATGCGGTCAACAAAATCCTCAAGGACATTATTGTTAAAACCCGCAGCCTCGACGGGCTCGATGCGGTTTATGTGCCCGGATGGGACTGTCACGGACTGCCGATCGAGCACAAGGTCGAGCAGACCGTGGGCAAGGCCGGTGAAGCGGTAAGCCCCCGGGCGTTCCGGGATGCCTGCCGCGAATTCGCCGCCACCCAGGTGGCCGGGCAGAGCGAGGACTTTCAGCGGCTCGGGGTGCTGGGGGACTGGGATCAGCCGTATCTGACCATGGCCCCGGCGACCGAGGCCAATATCCTGCGCGCCCTGGGCGATATCGTCCGCAAGGGGCACCTGCGTCGAGGCTACAAGCCCGTTCACTGGTGCACCGACTGCGGCTCGGCGCTGGCCGAAGCCGAGGTGGAGTATCACGAGCATACCTCACCGGCCATCGATGTGCGCTTTGCCGCGCTGGATCCCGAGGCCATGATGCGTCGCTGCGGCGCGGCCTCGCCGGCGGCGGATGCCCCGGTCTCGGTGGTGATCTGGACCACCACTCCGTGGACCCTGCCGGCCAATCAGGCGGTGGCGCTTCATCCCGGGCTCGATTATGTGCTCGTGTCGGTGGATCACGAGCGCGAGTTCCTGCTGCTGGCCGAGGATCTGCACGAAGCGGCGCTGGCACGCTACGGCATCGAGCATTTCGGTATCGTCGGCCGGTGTCGTGGCCGGGATCTCGAAGGGTTGAGCCTGGTGCATCCGTTCATCGAACGCCATGTACCGGTCATCCTGGGCGAGCATGTCACCACCGAAGCCGGCACGGGGGCCGTCCATACTGCGCCCGGGCACGGCGCGGACGACTTCGCCGTGGGTCAGCGGTACCACCTGCCGGTGGATAATCCGGTGGGCGATGACGGGCGGTTTCTGCGCGGCGATTTTGCCGGCGCCTTCGTTTTTGACGCCAACCAGGACATCGTCCAACGGCTCGAGGCCGAGGACGCCCTGCTCGAGCATGCCCCTTACCACCACAGCTACCCCCACTGCTGGCGACATAAAACGCCCATCCTGTTTCGGGCCACGCCGCAGTGGTTTCTCAACCTCGAGGCCGGTGGTGTCCGCGAGAAGACCCTCGAGGCATTGTCCGGCGTGGACTGGTTCCCGCACTGGGGCGAAGAGCGCATGGCGGCGATGATCCGCAACCGGCCGGAGTGGTGCATCTCGCGTCAGCGCAACTGGGGCGTGCCCATTGCGCTTTTCGTTGACCGCGAGACCGGCGAACCCCACCCGGATACCGATCGGTTGATCGAGGCGGTGGCCAGCCGCATGGAAACCGACGGCATCGATGCCTGGTTCGAGCTGGATGCCTCGGAGCTGCTCGGCGACGAGGCGGGTGCGTACGAGAAGGTGACCGATATCCTCGATGTCTGGTTCGATTCGGGCACCACCCATGCGACGGTGCTGCGCGGGCGGGATGATCTCGCCTGGCCGGCGGATCTCTATCTCGAAGGCAGCGATCAATACCGGGGGTGGTTTCAGTCATCGCTGCTGACCTCGATGATGATCAACGGCGAGCCACCCTATCGTGGGGTGCTCACCCACGGGTTCACCGTGGATGAGCAGGGCCACAAGATGTCCAAGTCGCGCGGCAACGTGATTGCGCCCCAGACGGTCATGGATCAGCTGGGTGCCGACATCCTGCGGCTATGGGTGGCCTCGTCGGATTACACCGGCGAGATCGCCGTCTCGGATGACATCCTCAAGCGCACGGCCGATGCCTACCGTCGGCTGCGCAACACCGCCCGGTTCCTGCTGGCCAACCTGGCCGGCTTTGATCCGGCACAGAATGCGGTGGCCCCGGAAGAGATGCTCGCCCTCGATCGCTGGGCGGTGGATCGGGCCCGGCGGTTGCAGCAACAGATCATTGAAAGTGCCCATCGCTACGACTTCCATCAGCTCTACCAGCGGGTGCATCACTTCTGCGTGCTGGATATGGGCGGTTTCTATCTCGACGTCATCAAGGACCGTCAATACACCACCCCACCGGACAGCCTGGCCCGTCGCTCGGCGCAGACGGCGTTGTGGCATATCGCCGAGGCGCTGGTGCGTTGGCTGATGCCCGTGCTTTCCTTCACCGCCGATGAAATCTGGGACCACCTGCCCGGGGCGCGCTCGGGCACCGCGCTGGAGACCGAGTGGTACGACGGCCTCTTCGCACTCGACGACACCACCATGGATGCGGCTTTCTGGGACGATATCCTCGCGCTGCGCGAGGGGGTGGCCAAGCGCATCGAGGCCCTGCGCAGTGAGCAGGTCATCGGTGCCACGCTGGAAGCCGAGGTCGATCTCTACTGCCCCGAACCACTCGCGGCCCGCTGGGGCCAGCTGGGTGAGGAACTGCGGTTTGTGCTGATCACCTCGGATGCCCGGGTCCACCCGCTGGCCGCCGCCGGTGATGCCGCCGAGGCGGGGCATCTGGGCGATGGAACCCGCTTTCTGTTCGAGGTCCGGCGCAGCGAGCATGCCAAATGCGAACGCTGCTGGCACCGGCGTGCCGATGTCGGCCACCACGCCGAGCATCCGGATCTCTGCGGCCGCTGTATCAGCAACATCGCCGGTGACGGCGAAATCCGCCGTTTTGCCTGAGTCGTCGGGGTGGGTCTGAGACAGGCTTCGACCGGGCTGCCCCTGGGGCTGGGGGTGGCGGTAGCGGTGTTGATCGTCGATCAGCTGGCCAAACGTGCCGTCGTCGAGATGCTGGATCCTTATCAGCCGCTGGCGCTGCTGCCGGTGCTCAATCTCACCCTTGCCTTCAATCCGGGTGCGGCGTTCAGCCTGCTGGCCGACGGCGGCGGGTGGCAGCGCTGGGCACTGGCGGCGGTGGCCCTGGCGGTCAGCGCCTATCTTGTCCACTGGCTGAAGACGCTGCCTGCCGTGGATCGGCTGCAGGCGATCGGGCTCGGCGGCATCCTGGGCGGTGCCCTTGGCAACATGGTCGATCGACTGTGGCTGGGGGCGGTGATCGATTTCATCGATCTGCATGTGGCCGGTTGGCACTGGCCGGCTTTCAATGTGGCCGACAGCGCCATTACCGTGGGCGTTGGCGCGGTGGTGGTCTGTGTGCTGCGCGATCATCGACGCGAGCGACGGGCCAAGCCCTGAAGTTTGGTCGAGGGCCAACGGTCATGGGAGACTAACAGCCATGCAAGAGATACGACTCGCCAACCCCCGCGGTTTCTGCGCCGGTGTGGACCGGGCCATCAGCATTGTCGAACAGGCCCTCGAGGCCTTCGGCCGGCCCATCTATGTCCGCCACGAGGTCGTTCACAACCAGACCGTCGTCGACGAGCTCCGGGATAAGGGGGCGATATTCGTCGAAGCGCTCGAAGGCGTGCCGGCCGGCTCGACATTGATCTTTTCGGCCCACGGCGTGTCCCAGCAGGTACGTGACGAGGCCGTCGAGCGCGGGCTGCATGTATTCGATGCCACCTGTCCGTTGGTCACCAAGGTCCATATGGAGGTGCGCAAACACGCCCGCCAGGGCCGCGAGGTCATCCTCATCGGCCACGATGGCCACCCCGAGGTCGAAGGCACCCTGGGGCAGTATGTCGGCGAGCAGGCCGACCAGGGCGGAGTCTATCTGGTTGAGTCACCCCAGGACGCCGAGCGCCTTTCGGTGAAGGATCCGGACAACCTGGCGTTCGTGACTCAGACCACGCTTTCCATGGACGACACCGCCGAGGTCATCGACGCCCTGCAGCGGCGATTCCCGGGCATCGAAGGCCCGCGCAAGGACGACATCTGCTATGCGACCCAGAACCGGCAGGACGCGGTGCGTGATCTCGCCGGCGAGGTGGACGTCATGCTGGTGGTGGGTTCGGCGAACAGCTCCAATACCCGCCGGCTGACGGAGCTGGCCGAGCGGATGGGCGTGGCGGCCCACCAGATTGATCGGGCCGCCGAGCTGGATCGTCAGTGGTTGACCGATGCCTCGGTCATCGGGATCACCGCGGGTGCTTCGGCCCCGGAGTCGCTGGTCCGCGAGGTCATCGATCAACTGGTCCAGTGGGGCGCTAGACGGCCGGACACCAGCGGCCAGTACACCGAGGACGTGGTTTTCTCGATGCCCCGGGATCTGTTGCGGGCGATTCCGCGGCGGGGAGAAATCCGGTCGGTGGTCGACTGAACCGCGCCTAGCCCCGTCCGGGCGTTGCCAGCCGGGTCCGCCCGGCCGCGTTGAGAACAACCTCGAAAGCCGGCTCGCCGTCGGCGGCCGACAGGCTGAAGCGCCCCATCTGCAGCCCCCCGCTCGGGCGTCGTGCACTGCCAGCGGGCCGATAGAAAACCCGTTCGCCGATGCCGGCGTTCGGCTTGATACGAACCCCGCCGCTTTTCAGTCGGACGGTTTTGATCACCACCTCGTCGGGCTCGGCCAGGCCGTCGTCGTCCTCGTCGATGCGCACCTGCCAGCCGTTCTGCCAATCATTCCTGACGCTCGAGACCAATACCGGCCGGCCCTGGCTGATTGCTGTCATGCGGGCCTGGTCCAGGGACTGGTGAAGGGTGACAGCGGCATGCCTGACGCGGAGATCATCCACGCTCGCTCGGAGTGTCGGTAGCGCGACGCTCACCAGGGCGCCGACGACGCCCGTAGTGACCAAAAGCCCGACGAGTGTGACGCCGCGCTGCCGGGAAACTGTCGCTGATCGCCGCATATCCTGCAATTTAACGCGACCATCGGCCGGTTGTGGCGACCATCCATCGAATGCCTCAGCCTCTGGCCCATGGCGAGAGGAAACGGCTTTACCCTCATCGAAATGATGGTGGTGCTGAGCATTGTCGGCATTCTGGCCATGCTGGCCATCCCCGGATATCGCAGCCATATCGCGCAGGCGCAGCAGACCCGGGCAGCGGCCTGCCTGGTGGAAACCGCAGCCGCCATCCACCGTCAGGCCCTGGCCGGTGAATCGCGCAGCGATTGGACGCTGCCGCAACCAGCGGGTGGCTGCATCGAGGAGCTCAGCACGGTCTATGCCTTTGCCATCGCCGCCACGGCCGAATCGAACGGCGAGTCGACCTGGGGCGAGCGTCTCCCCATGTCCGAGCCCTGGCAGATCCGTGCCTGGCGGCGGGATGACATGGCAGCAACCAGCAACCGGCTCTGCCGCGGGTTGATCTACCGCCACGACGGGTTGCGGCGGGTTGTGGTGGCCCATGGCGAGGCGCAAGCGCCGGCCGGAGAGGCCCGCCGGTGCTGGCAATAGCCTTGTCTGACCCCCGCCCCTCGTCTAGTATTGCCCATCCGGATGGCCGGCGTAGCTCAGTTGGTAGAGCAACGCATTCGTAATGCGTAGGTCCGCGGTTCGAATCCGTGCGCCGGCACCATCTCCCCGCACCGGCCTGGCCGGTGGCTAGCTAACGCCCCAGTCCGAAGACCAGCAGCAAAGCCAGCACCAGGGCGGTCCACAGCGCCATGGAGCCCGTGGGCCAGCTGCGCATGGGCCAGCCACTGACACGCAACCGGCAGGCGGCGGCCTCAAGGCGTCGGAAACCGGTCATGAACTCCCGGCGAATATCCGCGTTGGCGGTGCTGACGATGTCCCGGGCGCTGCCAACCCAACGCCGACCCAGGTCCCGATAGAACCAGTCAAAATCCAGACTGATCTTGTCCTTGCCACCCAGGTGCTTGAGTAAAAGGAAAAAGGCAATGCCGGTGAAAAGCAGCAGCTGACCTTCCTTGATCAGGTGCGAGGCGGTGTAGGCGTTGTAGTCCACGGTATACGGCAGGATCGTGTAGAGCAGCTGCGGCATCACGCCGATGACAAAGCACAAAAGCGCTGCCAGCCCCATCGCCACGCGCATGTTCACCGGTGCCTCGGCGGGCCTCAGACCGGCATCCTTGCCAAAGAAGGTAAACCAGGGGAGCTTGAGCGTGGTGCTGAGGAAGGTGCCCACACCGGCGAGCATCATGAGCAAGAAAATCACGCCCCGACCGTCTTCGGCCGCCGCCTCGATGATGATGGTCTTGCTCACGAAACCGCTGAAAAGCGGGAAGGCCGAGATGGACAGGCCACCGACCATGTAGAGCAAAAAGGTAACGGGCATGTAGCGATACAGCCCGCCCAGTTCGGTGAGCTTGCTGCGGCCGGTCATGTGCAACACCGCACCCGCGCCCATCAGAAGCAGCGCCTTGTAGAGGATATGGGTAAAGGCATGGGCCGCGGTTCCGCTGATCGCCAGGGTGGTCCCGATGCCCACGCCCGCCACCATGTAACCCACCTGCGAGATGATGTGATAGGCGAGAAGCCGGCGGATGTCATTGACCAGAAACGCGTAGGTCACCCCGTAGAGGGTCATGCCAACGCCCAGCCAGACCAGAAACTCCGTACCCGGGAAGCCCCTCGCGAGCACATAAACCGCCGTTTTGGTGGTGAAGGCGCTTAAAAATACCGTGCCGGTCACCGTGGCCTCGGGATAGGCATCCGGTAGCCAGGCATGAAGCGGCGGGGCCGCCGCGTTGATCAGAAACGCCGCAAGGATCAGGTAGAAAGCCGTGCCACTGCCGGCAAGGGGTTCAAAGGCCAGGCTGCCGGTGTGCAGGTAGTAGGCGATGACGCCGGCGAAGAGCAGCATGCCGCCCAGGGCATGGACAATCAGGTAACGATACCCGGCCTGGTAGGCGCTGCGCTGCTGCCGGCGCCAGATCAGCCATACCGAGGCCACCACCATGATCTCCCAGAACACGTACAGGGTGACCAGATCGCCGGCCAGGGTGGCCCCCAGGGCCGCCGCCGCATACAGCGCGGCCGCTACATGCTGGGCGTTGTCCTCGACCTGCAGAGAAAAGATATTGCCGATCAAAAGGATCAGGGCAAATATGTAGGCGAATACCAGACTCAGCCCATCCGCGCGCAGAGGCGTGAGCTCGAGGCCGGCCAGATGCATTGTCACCAGGGTGCCGGATTCCAGCGAGGCCACGCTGGCGAGCACCAGCAGCGGCAGCAATAGCTGCCATACCTGGCGCCCACGGCGTTGCAACACGCCAAGCGGCAAGGCGCCGAGGGCGAGCAACAAAGCCGGATGGAGCCACTCAGTCATGACCGTCCGCCCCTTGCTCGTCCTGCCCGCGGTGGTAGTAATCGGGCCGGCGATAGACCAGTCCGTAACCGATCAGCTTGTAGAGGCCGATCAGCGCCAGTGCCCCCAGAAAGGCGTAAATGGCGGTGAAGGCGGGTATCCCGTCCCACGCAAACCGACTGTAGCCCTTGTCCTTGAGGATGTCCGCCAGGACCACAGCGCCGGCAAGCAACAGGGCGCCGCGGCGCAGCCAGCGGGCTTCGCGGACCAGTGTCTCGAGGACGCGGGCGGTGAAATCGACTAAAGCCATCGCTGCTTCGCCTCCAGGTCTCAGGACAAGGCCCCGTTCAGAAGTTGGTAGGCCGGGTCGGCCAGGACAAACAGCACCAGCGTGCCGGCGGCCGTGATCAGAAGGGGGATCAGGCAAAGCGCCGGTGCCTCGTTGATCCCGCTCGCGCGATCATCCGGCGGCGGTTTGAGAAAGGCCCGGGTGACCGGCGGCAGCAGGTAGGCGATATTCAGCAGGGTGCTG
>Ga0209937_1000729_pt1 | contig 10122 bp, 9 predicted proteins | sample SalPon1_B_H2O_MG_FD_185699 | JGI IMG/M metagenome (GOLD analysis project Ga0209937, IMG submission 185699) | Salt pond water microbial communities from South San Francisco under conditions of wetland restoration - Salt Pond MetaG R1_B_H2O_MG... | ecosystem: Environmental > Aquatic > Non-marine... | reverse complement strand
TGGATGAAAATGCTAAATTTACTGAAAAAGGTGTGAAAGCATCAGCCGCTCGTGCAAGAAAAGCACTGCAAGATATGGCTGGAGCAATCAAAGAACGCCGTAAAGAAATCATGGAAGAGAAAAACGCCATCGGCAAATAATCTACCAGATTAGAAACAGAATGCAGACTTTGAGTCTGCATTTTTTTAACAATAAGATAATAAATATTCCTGTGAATATAGCAAACAATATCCGAAACGAATTAAATCTAATAGAGGCTGTTGATAAACCAGCAAAACTCGAAACTGCTCCACTCCCATACGAGAGAGATGCACTTGAGCCTGTTATGAGCAAAGATACGATTGAGTATCATTATGACTCATTAGCGAAAGCATATGCAAAACGATATAATGCAGGAGAAGGTGATCCTGAATTTAATCGTGGTGGCAGCCTTCTTCATAACTTGTTTTTCACTCAACTACAACCACCAAAACGGAATAACCGTCCAACAGGGTCGGTATTAAAATTAATTCATGACAAGCACGGCAGTTTTGATGAACTCAAAGACAAATGGCTTGATACTGCTATGTCAATACAAGGTTCAGGATGGGTTTATTTGTCTAGATCGGGCGATATTAAAACTATCAAAAACCAAGCGGTGCGAAAAGATGTACTGCTTCCACTTGATATGTGGGAGCATTCGTTCGCTTTAGATTACCGAGCAGACAAAAAGAAATATGTTCAAAACTTTTGGCGAATTGTAAATTGGGATGCTATTAATATCAGACTCAACGACTACTAAAAACTATGAGTATTCTTCGCGAAGCAACACTCGAAAAACATAAACAAGTTGAGGCATTACCTTTCATCCAATATCTGATGCATGGTACAGTCACTGAAAAAAATTATATAATCTACCTAGCAGAAATGCTAGCAATCTACGAACACCTTGAATATCTCGCTGACAACGTCGAGTTATTTGACGGCATTGAAGAACTTCCTCGTGCGGAAAGAATGCGAGAAGATTTAGATGAACTTGCCCCCAATCATGAGTTGGAATTAACGCCAAGTACAGAAAAGTATCTACAATATCTGTCTGATTTATACAACTCTAATAGACATCCTTACTTGTTTGCACACGTATATGTTCGTCATCTTGGAGACATGTATGGCGGTAAAGTAATATCTAAAAAAATACCGGGTAGTGCTAACTGGTATAAATTTGAAAACCGTGGTTCTCTTAACAAACGTTTTACATCAAAACTTTATCCAGAATTAGCAGATGAAGCACTTGTTGCATTTGGACATTTTGAAAATATTTTCCGAGACCTCTACAAAAAAATAGATACTGAATGAGATTTCACATATTAGGCTTACCCCACACAGTTAGTTCAAAAGAATATAACGCCTGTGCATACACCCAGAAAATAGTTAAATTCGGCAAAATGATGACCACTCGGGGTCACGAAGTAATTCACTATGGACACGAAGATAGTGATTTAGATTGTACTGAACACGTCACCGTCACCACAAACGAAGATCTGCAGAAAGCATACGGCAATTATGATTGGCGACGTAACTTTTACAAGTTTGATATGGGAGACCATGCTTATCAAACATTTTTCCGAAATGCAATAGAAGAAGTTGGAAAACGAAAACAAGAGCATGATTTTATCTTGCCGTTTTGGGGTGCTGGTGTAAGACCAGTATGTGACGCACACCCTGATATGATTTGTGTTGAGCCCGGTATTGGATATGCTGGTGGGCATTGGGCACGTTGGAAAATATTTGAAAGTTATGCAATTTACCACGCTTATCTAGGATTGGATGCGGTTGGGTCATGTCGCCAAGATTGGTATGACGTAGTAATCCCAAATTATTTTGACCCCGATGATTTTGATTTTGAAAGTGAAAAATCAGATTACTTTTTATTCTTAGGTCGAGTATATAGCGGCAAAGGCATAGAGATTGCGGTACAAGCAACAGAAGCAATTGGTGCTACATTAATAGTGGCTGGTCAAAATCCAGATAATATGTCATTCCCACCACATGTTAAATTCGCTGGGTATGCTGATGTAGAAACTCGTCGCACATTAATGAAAAACGCCAAGGGTGCATTTGTTGCCAGCCAATACCTCGAACCATTTGGTGGCGTGCAGATAGAGATGCTGTTTTCTGGAACCCCAACAATTACTACTGACTGGGGTTCATTTACTGAAAACAACATTCATGGTATTACCGGCTATCGTTGTCGAACATTTGAACAGTTTTGTTGGGCTGCTAAAAACATTGAGTCTATTGACCCACACAATTGTCGTCGTTGGGCTGAAAACTTTACACTTGATAAAGTAGCACCGATGTATGAAGAATATTTTCAAAATGTTCTCAATATCTATACTGGCAACGGTTGGTATGAGCCTAATGAAAATCGTAGCAATCTCAATGCTTTATCTAGAGATTATCCAATCTAGATAATTTCAAATCAACCATAAAGACTTGTCCTTCGGCATAAATAATCCAGAAAGGAATTATTATTATGCCCCAAAGTTTTATCGATATTGGTTTTGCCCCTAATGACCGGTTAGGCGACCCAATTCGTGAAGCATTCGACAAAGCAAACCAAAACTTTACTGAACTCTATGAGAGACAGTTGGGTGGTATTGCAGAAAATGTATATTATGTTTCCAAGAATGGTGATGATTCGAATGCTGGCGAATCACTAGGACAAGCATTCCTTACCGTAAAAAGAGCGGTACAAGTGGTCACTGCGTTTTTGGATGAAAACCCCGACCGTCGTGCTTGTATTTTTGTCAAGGCTGGTGACTATACAGAAATCAATCCTGTTGTTTGTCCGCCACGGTTGAGCATTGTAGGCGATAGTCTGCGTAGTGTGACCATTCGACCCCAAAATACGGACGAAGATATTTTTCATATCCAAAATGCCGATTATATTGCGAATATGACATTCCGTGACCATGTCAGCCCTGCTGCTGCTATCGCTTATCCCGTAGGTGGTGCCGGTGTAATCAACACTAGCCCTTATGTTCAAAACTGCTCAAGTATTACCAGTACCGGAACCGGAATGCGGATTGACGGAAACCTAGCACAAGGTAATACTTCAATGGTAGCTGATGCATTCACACAGTTTAATTCTGGTGGTATTGGTGTCCATTTGTTAAACAGTGGATATGCACAATTAGTCAGTATTTTTACTATATGCACAGATATTGGTATTTTGTGTGAAAGTGGTGGATTGTGCAGTCTGACAAATAGTAATACTAGTTTTGGAACATTTGGATTGCTATCCAGAGGCAAAGTCGATATACAAAACGATGGATTCACCAATGGCGTGGATCAATTCGGTAGCAATATTATCATAGATGGCTTAACCGAACGACCAAACATTGACCAATCAGTGAGTTTTGATGGTGGCACAACATTATTCAATGTCATTGATACAACTGAATTAGACAGCGGTGAAGTTACGATAACTATAGGTGATGCAATTGCAACGCCACTTTCTGACAATACCCCCGTTAAGTTTTACAAAAGAAGTGTAATTACAGCAAGTTCTCATACATTTGAGTTTGTGGGAGCCGGTAATGAATTAGCAACTGCACTACCACAGGCTGGTGGTATTGCAATTCAAGAAAATGAAGTAGTAACCGAAGATGGTGGAACAGTAATATATTCTAGTACAGACCATAGAGGAAACTTCCAAATTGGTGATGAACTTACTATCAATGGCAGAACCGGAACAATTGAAGGCGATGCTTTTGATCGTGCCTTGTTCGCCGTATTGACACCATACATACTATCGATTGAAGGATAACAAATGGCAATTAACAGATTTGAAAATGTTAGACATAGTGTAACAGATACAGCAACAACAATTTATACTGCCCCCGCTGGGTTTAGTGCGATTGTAATTTTAGCACAAGTTACAAATGTAACCAGCAGCACATCAAACGTAACACTATCTCTTGATGATGTTGGTGGTGGAACTACATATCTCGCTTTTGAAAGTGGCGTTCCTAGTAATGACTCCTCGGGGCTTTTAACTGGTAAACTAGTTTTGAAACCGGGTCAAAGTATCGCTGTTTCGGGAAGTCAGACTGATGCCTTACAGTTGGTGTTAAGTATATTAGAATCAGAAAATTAATAGATTATGTCAAAATTATTATCAGGGAAAGTCAAAAAAGTAGCACCGACCGAAGTTGGTGAAGATCGCTATGAATTTCTAGAACTTGGTGAGGCAGAACCAGATCTTGGTGTCCCACCCGGTGCTGGATATTTCATTACAAGTGATACTGATGGTAATAGATCTTGGGTGGTTGGTGTTGGTGCCACTGGTGCGACTGGTCCGCAGGGTGCCACAGGCATTCAGGGTGCTACTGGATTACAAGGTGATATCGGTGCCACCGGGTTCGAAGGTCCAACTGGTGCCACCGGACCAGATGGTCCAATAGGTGATCGTTATTCAACAACATCAACTACTTCATTAACAATTGGAACAGGCTCAAAAACGCTAACTGTAGATACAGATTTGGCATGGACAGTTGGACAACCAATCATATTGGTTCATGATTTGAGCAATGATATGACTGGCGTTGTATCAAGTTATGACGAGACAACCGGGTCACTGGTTGTTGATATAGACACAACGAGCGGGTCAGGCACATATGCCGACTGGACCGTCAATCTATCAGGTGCTGCAGGCGTCCCCGGTGCAACCGGGCCGCAAGGCATAACTGGTGCTACTGGATTGACCGGTGCCACTGGATCACAAGGTGCTACTGGAGCACAAGGTGCTACTGGATTAGGAGCAACCGGACTAACCGGGCCACAAGGTGCTACAGGCCCACAAGGTGCCACAGGTGCTGGTGCCACAGGTGCAACTGGGCAAATAGGTGCCACGGGGTTGATAGGTGCAACCGGACCATCTGGCGACGATGGTGCAACTGGACCACAGGGCGATCCGGGTGGTGCTACGGGTGCTACAGGTGCCACTGGATTAGGTGCAACTGGTGCAACGGGACCAATCGGTCTTACTGGTGCCACTGGTATTCAAGGTGATCCGGGTGGTGCTACGGGTGCAACTGGACCGCAGGGTGCCACTGGTCCTGTAGGTGCTACGGGCATAGGTGCCACAGGTGCCACCGGACCCGAAGGACCACAAGGTGACCCCGGTGGTGCCACAGGTGCTACAGGTGCTACTGGACCACAGGGCCCACAGGGAATAGATGGAGAGTTTGCGGCTCAAGGTGCAACTGGTGCCACTGGTCCAACAGGTGCTACTGGTGCCCAAGGTTCAATAGGACCCCAAGGTGCTACTGGTGCTACCGGGCCCAGTGGTGATGACGGAGAGCTAGGACCAGTCGGCCCAACAGGTGCTACAGGTGCTACTGGAGTCATAGGTGCTACTGGTGCCACAGGACCACAAGGAGCAACTGGTGCTGGAAGTGAGATCGCGATAGAAGATACAGCGTCAACAGCAAACTTCCTTATTCCATTTTTGTTTGGTTCAAGTGGCGATGTTGATACTCTATTTGTTGATAGTCCCGGATTTTCGTATCAGCCATCTACATCAACGCTAAGTGCAAGTGTGTTTTCTGGTACATCATCTTCTGCACAATATGCTGACTTGGCCGAGAACTATCTTTCAGATAAACCATACCCAAATGGAACAGTAGTTTGTTTTGGTGGTAGTGAAGAAATTACAATGGCACAAACCGAGAGCGACAAGGCAGTTGCCGGTGTTGTATCAACAAATCCTGCATACCTAATGAACACTGGCATAGAGCAGACTGATACCAGCGAGGTTCTTCCTGTTGCGTTACAAGGGAGAGTTCCGTGCTTAGTTACTGGCAACGTTGAGAAGGGGTCTATACTTGTATCGGCTGGCAATGGTCACGCACGTGCAGAAGAAAACCCGAATCCCGGAACTATTATTGGTAAATCATTAGAAAAATTCCAAGGCAATAGCGGAATAATTGAGATTGCAGTCGGGAGAACTTAATGTCTGCGTCGCTGAAATGGCTAACAAATGCAGGTTCATTGGGAACAATTCCAGAAAGTGCAAGTTATAACAAAACTTTAGAAGCAGACGCCGATACTGAAATTTCTTATTCTTTAATTTCTGGTAAGTTGCCAGATGGTCTTTTTATTAATGCTAATGGCGAGATTTTTGGAACCACTGCATTGATTTCAGAAGAAGTTATATCGTCATTTGTAGTAAGAGCACAAGATGATTTAGGCAACATAGCAGATCGAACATTTAGTTTAACTGTTCAAGGACAGGATACACCAGAATTTATTACTCCAGCTGGGAGAATAGGAACATTCTATGACGGCAGTAGAGTCAAATTAGCGATAGAATATACAGATAGAGACCCAGCAGAAACTTTAACAGTGTCATTGCTGTCTGGTGAATTGCCACCGGGGATTTTTTTAGATTCTAGTGGAAATTTAAGTGGGTTTATTGAGCCGTTTAGACGCCCTTCACAAGAAGATGGTTATGACATTACTGCATTTGACGAATTTGATTTTGATTTTGACAGTGGTAGCATATCTAAAAATTATGCATTTACATTAGAAGTAACTGATGGCAAAGATTCTAGTATAAGAACGTTTGAAATATTTGTTTATGCAATCGATGCAATGTCAGCAGACAATGAAAATATTTCTGGTGATAATACATTTATAACCGCTGATGTTATTCCAGAAAGACCACCTATATTAACTACACTTGAAACGGATTTAGGCACGGTTCGTGCCGATAATTATTATGCATTTAAATTTGATGCTATAGATTTTGATGGTGATCCGATTGAATATATTATCGATGGAATCATACCAGACGGCCTAGAACTTGAAGGTTCAACTGGTTGGTTGTATGGATATCTACCCAATCAGGGTGCAGTAGAGCGTAATTTCTCATTTAATGTTACGGCAGTTAAAGCGAACTCTATTTTCTATGAAATTATACTTGATGATGATCTTGTTGTTGACGCACAAAGTGGCTATTATGTGTCGCAAGATGGCGTTACGGTTTCAGGAGAAACACCAACGGGGATTGTGACTAGCAGCCCAGAATTTAACACACTCGTTGTACAAAAAACATCAACAGTCGAGTTTGTTTCAGGTCAGCCACTTAAAATTAGAAAAACAGAAAATGACCCAATTCTAGACAGTGGGATAATTATTAGTTCTGAAAAATACTTTATTACACCACGTGTTTATAATGGTGAAGAATGGGTTGATGCTGAACCAAATACATTTACGCTAAGAGTTATTGGAGAAATAGACAAGTTTGTTACTTGGGTTTCCCCTACACAATTGGGAACTGTCAAGCAAGGTGAAACTAGTGAATTATTCACGATAGCAGACTCATCATACAATGAACCACTACGGTATCGGATAAACCAAGGCAATACACCGCCCGGCACAACTTTGCTATCAACCGGCGAAATAGCGGGTATATTTAATGGGGTCGGATCAGTTATTGACCCTGACTCATCATTAACCAAAGATTATGAATTTACGGTAGAGGTTTTTACTAGAGACGGATTTGTATCTACTTTAAAAGATTTTGTAGTGACCGTTGATTATACAAATCCTGTACCACAGAACTCAATTTATATTAAAGCAATGCCACCAAGGTCTGATAGAGAAATAATAAATGATTTAATATTTAATAGAGATGTTCTTCCGCCAGATTTGATATACCGCCGTAATGACCCGAACTTTGGAGTCGCAGATTCTGTGATTTACCAACACGCATTTGGATTAAATCCAAAAACGCTTGATGAATATGTCGCAGCATTATCAAAAAATCATTTTAATAAGCAACTTGTTTTGGGTCCAATCAAAACAGCAAGAGCACTAAATTCTGATGGTTCAGTTCGATATGAAGCGATCTATAGTGAAGTTGCTGATCCCGCGTTAACAAAAGACCTGACCAGTATCCCGAAAGAAATAACATGGCCAAATACGGTTACTCAACGTGACGGAAGCACGACAAATACTCTATTTCCAAACAGTTTGGTGAATATGCGTGACCAACTATTTGATACGATTGGGGTCCAAGAGTTTGTATTGCCTGACTGGATGACAAGCAAACAAAAAAATGGCAGACCACTTGGATTTGTTCCTGCTTGGGTGATTGCATATGTTAAGCCGGGCGAGGGCGAAAAGTTGGCATATAGAATACGCGAGTTTATTGGTAGAGAACTTAACAAAATAGATTTTGAAGTCGAAAGATATATTTTAGAGGGAGTTACTACTCAATTCTGGAACACAGAGACACAAGAGTGGAATGAAAATATTACGCTCGAAGATGTTTCATATATAGATGATGACCGACTGGATAAGTATTTGTTATTCCCGGATCAAACAATTTTAGGATAAAAGAATGGCAAGCAAAATTAATGCTACAAACATAAACGGTAACTACCCAGTTGCTGGACAAGACAATAATAGTCAGGGATTCCGAGACAACTTTACAGGAATCCGAAATAACTTCTCTGCTGCTGCTGATGAAATAACCGACCTTCAAAACAAGGCTGTTTTAAAGCGTGCATTAGAAAATGGTGAACTTAGTAATGATTTTGCGGGTGCAGTGGTTGAAAATGCAGAACTGCGTGGCACAAGAGAAACCTTGGTTTCATTAGGTACAATCTCTGGAACAGTTAATATAGATTATGCAAGTGGTTCTTTTTTTACATTAGCAACATCAGGCAATGTAACGCTTGAGTTCAGCAACCCAACACCCGCAGACACCGTAACTAGTTTTAAAATTCAAATTGTAGTCAGCAATGTATCGCACATAATAACTCTACCAACCGCTGTTACAATTGGCGTCGATAATATTCGTGGTTACGATACAAGTACGATTGAATTTGATCAAACCGGCACCTATGAGTTTGAGTTCCGTACAAATGATGGCGGAGATAATTATCGTATCCAAGACCTTTCTCGTAATACTACTGATAATATTGTGTATTGGAGCGATTCCGAAAACATTGATAATGGTTCTGCCGCAACCGTAGGCACGACTGTCAGTTATTTTGATAATGCAGATTCTGAAACCGCTACACTGGCTGCTGGTATAAATGGGCAGATAAAAGTATTCGCCAAGATCAATGATACTGACGATATGACTATTACTGTTACTGATGCTGGGTGGAAAGCAACGGGCACTGGTACAATAAGTTTTGATTCTATTGGTCAAGCATGTACCTTATTATATACAAACTCTAAGTGGTATTGTATTGGTAATAACGGTGTTACATTTGCATAAATTGATTGACAAAATACTATTTTTTCTGTATATTATGGGTAATAGGAGATGTCAATGGAACACCCATTTATAGGAAAACTCGACGACTTAAGTACCCAAGAGTTATCTGAAAAAACAAACGAACTTTATCAAAAGCTTCGCATAGCAATGTCAAGTGGCAATGGTCACCTCTGTAACCAAATTAAAATGGCTATATCTACATATGAAGCCAAATACCAAGAACGTATAAGACAAGAAAACGGTAATGACGATAGTGATTACCAAAACAATGTTGATATATCATGAATGTAAGAATAAATTCTGACTTTACAATTTTCGCAAACACTTTTCATAACGACCGTTTACAGGCTAATCGCTATAAAATAACGGTTGCATTTTGTACCAAAAGCCAAGACCCAGATGAATATACAGTAGCTATAGACAGAGCCGTATATTTTATTCAGGGAATGTGCGACAATGCCATTTTTGTCGATGAATATGGTATTGAAGCATATCCTGAACTGGACAACATGGGCAATGATGTTATTGTTTTACCAGAGGAAGCAAGTGACCAAATCATTGGATTGATGCTTTTCTGTAAATTAAATGCCATTATGGAAGATAAAATTCAAGTTACTGATGTTGCTATCAAAAGCCACGTTGGTGGAGAATATGAGTATCTCCACAACGAAATGGAAATGATTGGCCCATTTGAAGAAAAGGGCTGGTGGCATGAGTCTATTCCAAGCATACGAGATCCGGAACAATTATCTGATGAAAAACGAGAAGTTTATCTTGATACGTTACCAGACTGGAGCACATTAGGTCTTGATTGGGAACAATTCACTCCAAGCAAAGACAGC
>Ga0209937_1000724_pt1 | contig 10162 bp, 21 predicted proteins | sample SalPon1_B_H2O_MG_FD_185699 | JGI IMG/M metagenome (GOLD analysis project Ga0209937, IMG submission 185699) | Salt pond water microbial communities from South San Francisco under conditions of wetland restoration - Salt Pond MetaG R1_B_H2O_MG... | ecosystem: Environmental > Aquatic > Non-marine... | reverse complement strand
AGGAACAATGTATCAATTTGATTGTGATGTCGAAACCGTAAAAGCCGAAATTCGAAAGCATACAGATGATTCAATGGCAGACGAGGCTAGAATCTGTTTTACCTTCGCAACCGAACTATTTAAAAATTTAATGGAGTTAGACTGTGAGCGTTATCTGGAACAACCTGATTGACTGCAAAGACGAAATAATTTCCGTATTCGATGAACAGGCAACAGAAGTTGCAGAAACTGGCCTCGACTACTTTAATCAGCCTGAGAACGGTTGGATCAACAGAGTATGGGCAAACGATTCAGTACGCCGCGCTCATATCGACGTAGTAGATGCTAGAGACTCAAAAGGCCTCTGGATGATGCATGTATGTGTGTTTCCTACACTGGACAACGGCGGCCCTATCTATGGCTTTGATGTGATAGCAGGCAAGAACAAAATGACAGGCGCCTTTCACGACTTTTCACCCTCTTCCGGCGGTGCAGATCATCCTATGATTGAAGCCTATCGTGATTCTGTAGAAGACTATATTCCATCCAAGCAGAGAGAACTGCCTGAGTGGGCTCAGAACATATTCACTGGTTCAATGCTGGCCGCAGGCAATGTAAAAACAGAAGAGGAAGCAGTTGAAATTATTCGCATAGCAGTTAACAATCTACGAGCATACTTTGATGAGATCAAAGACTTTGCTGATACTGCAGACAGAGAAGACACTATCCGAGCGCAAAACTGGTATTGCTATAATCAAACACAAAATCCTCACACACCTCGCACAATGAAGAGTCTAGGACTAGCAGAAGAGGACGTAGAACGCTTCTGCACAGATATGCTATTTCCTAGCATTGGATAAATATTAGTTATGCGTTTTAAAGAATTTCAAATTATTACAGAAAGTAATCGAGGCATTATTGGCACAGTCATTGATACGCAAAACGGTAAAGGTGCTAGATTTCTCAAGCCAGACGGTACTGAAGTAAAGGCAATAAACTCCTGGATATTCCCTGCAGAAAATGGTAAGGCAAGATATACGCCCGACCAAGATCCGGATGAAGACGGTCTAACCATGGAAAATGAATTAGAATTTGATATGCAGGATGAAGCGAACCTTGTTTTAGACGATGTGGACTGGGTAGGAGGACGACGCCCTTCTACAGGATTTGCTGCTCTCATAGTTGAACTTGAAAGCCCTACCGGCAATCAGTTTGTTGGAAGATACTTTCAAGCAAAGAATTCTGCAGGCCACCTATTTTGGCAGGTAACTAAATTTATAAACGATTGTAAAAGCATTGGCTTAAACTTAGAATTAAAAAGTGCAGAGGGTTCTAAGGCAGCTTCTGGGAGTATTGTTTTATATCCAAAAGAAGTTGGAATCGCAGGCAGAACATTAGAATTAACTAATATAGTAGGTGAAATAAAACAAGGCGTTGAAAAAAGTGAAAAGATACCTGCTGAAGAAAAGAACACCGTTTCAGAATTAATAGAAAATCTAGGGGGAACTGAGGTAACTTGTAATCCTCAATACAAAGCTAATTACGAAGTACAACTGGGAGAAGTAGCAGCACCAATTGCTATTACTAGAGGTATAAATCTGTCTGGACAAGCAGAACAGGCAGAAAACATTCTTCTTGATTCTCTAGAACCTGGATTAAAATTTAATAATATCAGTCGAGTAGAATATCCTGATAACATGGCAGAAAAATTAGTAGATAGTTATCTTATTACTCCGGCAAATAATCGTATAGGAATAAGCTCTAAAAATCGATCAGGCGGCGCAAATGCCAGTATTTCTTCAATAAATGAAACTATTGAAAATAAAATAGATAGAATTGAAAACAGAATGCCTGATTTTAAGTCACGTTTTTCAAAATATCTCGATTATATGGCGATAATAAAATCCTCAAAAGGAAAGACTGTGGCTTATAATCTTGCTGCAGAAATGGGAATAATATCGAAACCAGTTGCTGAAGAAGCTTATAAATTAATGCAAACAGATCCAGGTAATGTTGATAAACTAAAACAAATAGATAATGGTAAGTTTTATGAGTTAACTATAGGCTATAAAGGCTATCGGCCAAGACCCCATCAGATGTATAATGTTAGTTATCACGCTGTTGCAAGTTTAGCACGTCTTGCTGCAGAAGTATTCAACGAGGATGCAAAGGAAACTACAAGATTTTTTACGACTGTATTAGAAGCATCAAATATGATACAGGTTTTGACCACATTTAACATGTCAGGAGAAAAAGGAAAATTTTCTAATTTTAAAGTAGTATATCCTCCTGTAATCGAAGGAAAGGTTTTTCTTGATGCAACTTCATACTTTGGTGCAACTATGGCGCCGGCTGGTTATACTTTCAAAGTCGATCCTAGAGCTGCTTAGAATCTCGAAACACTGTTTCAATAAACCCACTTAAAAAATCAAAATGCCGTGCTAACTGCAGAAACAATTCAGGATGCCACGATTCACTTAACATCTCATATGAAGTTGTTCCCATATCTCTATAGTAAGATCTGTTTATGCCTCTTCTCTCACCTATGTAAGGGAATACCCCACTTACAAATAAGCAGGTGTCCGCGAACTCTTTTTTCTTGCGAGGAGTATTAGCAGTGAGAAACAGTTGGGCAAAAGAAGTTTCGGGTAGGAAATTGGGACGGTCTGTATTGTGGCTGAGCAGCATTACAAGGTACACTTCAATGTTCTCGGGCAGTTCATAACCGGTGTTTGCTCGAGTTTCACGAACAATGTCATAAAAGGCGCTGGTGTATGCATCCTTCATATACATATTTAGTCAAGGAGAAACAATGATTGAATACGAACTCTACGATTGGAACAGTCTACTAGATCAAACAGCACGTGAGTCAATGATAAGAGATATCAGAAGTCTCATAGACAACGGTCAGTATTGGAAAAACTCACCTAGATATCAAACTGATGTTAATGTGTTTGGTCTAGAAGGGGAACACTGGTGCAATATGAAAATGAGTTTTATCTGGAGCGTGTTCGCCTATCTCAAAAGAGACGTACAAATCAAAAGTGTCAAAAGTTGGAGTTACATGACTTCACTGAAATATACCAATGAAGACCGAGACACACTTTGGCATACTCATACTCGCCCAAACTCTAAAACTGTGAGCGGAGTGTACTATTTGCATTTGCCTGAAGGCGTAGACGAACTAACCAGCGGAACGGAATTTTCTCCTAATGGCCCTGAGAACGAAGCAGGTAGATTTTTTGTGCCAGCGAAACAGGGCTACTGGGCAATATGGCCCGGCACTACATGGCACCGCCCTGGGGTCTTGCAAAGTGAACAAGATCGTTTTATAATAGCAGCAGACTTGGAATTTTAGGAAACACAAATGAGCAACGAAAAGCATATATACAAAGCAGAAGACATTTTTGAAAACATTCCAGATGATCCAGAGAATGTAAATCTCAAAATACCAGACGAGATTGCAGAGCAAGCAGGTTTAGAACCGGGCGACCAGTTAAAAATTTCTTGGGGAGACCAAGGAACTATCGTTATAGAAAAACTAGGAGACGACGAAGAAACAAATGGCTAAAGAAGAACTATTAGAAATGGAGGGCACTATAGTAGAAGTTATGCCCAATCAGATGTTCAAGGTAGAACTTGATGGTGTGGGCAGTGTTATCAAAGCCTACACAGGGGGCAAGATGCGTCAGTTTAAGATACGCATTGTACAGGGAGACAGAGTCAAGGTGGAAATGTCGCCCTATGATCTTGAAAGAGGCAGAATCACCTTCCGACTCTAGCCAAAACTCATTGACTCACCCGTCTAATTATAATATACTGCAAGTATGCAAATTACATTTCATAGAGGCAGTAGGCAGAAGCGCGAGGATGCAGAAAGTCTTGCACAGTTTGTCGCATATAAACTCATGCCAAGGATGGCTCCTAAACTCTCAGTTGAGATCTGTTTTGTAACAGGCCTGTTTAAGCGTGAGGGTGTGTTCGGAGATGTTGGATATTACGAAGGTGACAGGACACCTAGAGACTTTGTTATCCGAGTAGACCCTGGCATCGATACTATCGACCTACTTAAGACTATTGCACATGAAATGGTGCATGTGAAGCAGATTGCAAGAGCAGAACTAGTAGAGTTAATTCGCAGACCCTACTTCCGTTTTCACCGAAATTACTATCACAAAAACACAGACTACTTTGACAAACCGTGGGAAATCGAAGCTCATGGCAGAGAAGAGGGTTTGGTTATTCGTTGGCTAGAATCAAATACACAACAAAGGTAATGTGCTATGGAATACGCTGAATTTTTCAAAAGAATTGATCATAATACTAAAACTTTAAAAAAAGCCTTAGATAATAGTGACAACTTATTGACAATCGCAGATAAATTATATACATGGGAACATTGTCCTGGTGAATTACACTTTAGTGTTCTTATGCGAAATTTGCACGACATAATTCCTTGTGCTTTTCTAGGCGCATTAGCAAATACCAAAACAAATGGTGTAGACGGGTATATTGTTAAGGAAAACGGCACCGTTGAGTACTTAGAAGTAAAAACCAGCGAGATTGCTAGCAGCCGAGTGTGGAAAGGAGCAAGAGGAGGCCTAAACATAGGAACAGGGACGAAAAAAACACAACAGCAAGCACTTACAAGTGCATTGTCGGCAAAATATAAATGTTTCTCCTATACAAATCTCAAATCAAAAAATTTGCGCACTATACTGTTTATTGCTGATACAGACAATATTATGGGTGATAACAAGTACATTGATGCATGGGAAATGCACGGAAAAACTGTTTTAAAATATCTTCGACTAAGTGATAATGTAAGCAGAAGCATAAAATTCGGAAGTTTTCAATTACAAGGTTTTAAAACAAAAACTGTTGTTCCCCTAGTAGGCTTTGATAAATTTAAATCTAAACTAGAAAAGACTGCTTCTACTAGAGATGTTTGGTTAAATAAGGCTTCCTGATTATGACGAATATAGGCAAAGAAGAATTTTACCATGACTTTTTACTTCTTAGACAAATGAAGTCGTCTACCTCAAAGAAAGTAAGAATGTTAACAGAACTGATGTCACAGAACGAAAACCATTGGCAGGTTGTTGGTATAACGAAAGATGCTCTGAATGTATTTGCCAGTTACAACTTTAGACTAGTTAGTCGGATGGGAATAAACCGTTCTCATATCGTAGATAGGCATAAAACATACACTATGCTGCTAGAAGGTCCTTTGCTAGATATAGAATCATGGTGGAAATTATATATTGATAATGATAAAACAATTTTAGCCACAAGCACTGAAAACAAAAGAGAAACTTTTAGTAAAATTTATGAAGTTGACGAGACTCTAGGCCTTTTTAAATCAAAAGGATTTGCTTGGTCCCACAAGGACCCTGAAATTACTTTTTTAAAGGAAACTTATAAAAAACTGTAGAACGTTTATGCAAATTAAAATACTAGACACAAAAATTTCAGAATACGGTATGCGATATGCCACAGAAGGATCAGCAGGCTTAGACCTTAGAGCCTCTATCTCAGAACCTTTCAAACTGTATCCCAAACAGCGGCAGTTGTTCAAGACAGGTGTTGCTATTCATATTGCTGATCCTTCCTTAGTGGGCATGATTACTTCGCGTTCGGGACTTAACCTCAAGCACGGTGTTCGAGTAAGTCAAGGCGTGGGCACAATTGACTCGGACTATCAGGACGAACTGGGTGTAATCCTTTACAACGATGGACAGAATATCTATACGGTTGAGCCTTACGAGCGCATTGCGCAGATTGTGTTCATGCCAGTTCATCAAGTGTCATTGGACCTCGTAGAAGAGTTCGACTCCGACAACAATCGTGGCGGTGGATTCGGCAGCACCGGCCGAACCTAGGTTGACTTTTTTGCGCAGTTAGTCTATACTAACACTATGATCAAACTGCAAGGCAAACTACCTCGAAAACTAATCGTAGCCTGTTCCGGTGGCGTTGATTCAATGGCGGCGCTTGATTTTTTATCTCGTCGCCATACTGTAGAGGCTCTTTATTTTGATCACGGAACTGAACACGGGCGTCGTGCAGGAATTTTTCTTTTGGAGTATTGTCGACAGAGAGACATTGACTGTTGGTACAAAGTTATCAAAGCAGATCGACCCCGAGGCGTCAGTCAAGAAGAACACTGGCGCAACGAACGCTATAAAGAGTTTGATATTATTTCTGATTGGTATCCTGTTGTAACCTGTCATCACCTTGATGACTGTATGGAAACTTGGATTTGGAGCAGCCTTCACGGTGAAGGCAAAATAATCCCTTATCGCAGACGAAATGTCATCAGACCGTTTAGACTAGTAGAAAAACGCAACCTTCGTCTGTGGGCAGAAATGAATGACGTGCCTTGGATAGAGGATGACAGCAATCAAGATACCTGTTATACTAGAAACTATATTAGACATGAACTTGTGCCCCGTGCGCTGAGAGTAAACCCTGGCTTGTCCAAAGTCGTAAAAAAGAAGGTGCTGAACGATGACTATAAAGCATTCACCTGTGTTTGACACAGAAAAAGCCGTTGAACTATATGAAAAGCAGGACGGTGTGCCTGTAAAATATGTTTGTACAACAGACATTTATCACAGCGATGTACCTGTAGATGTGTTCTATCGTGACACACCGCATCCTGAATTCGGCAATAGATACTTTGGCTTATTTCGCAGGCCCCATACCGGCGATCTCATGATTACCAATGCTGATGCTGTGGAAGACTTTGAGTTTGGCATGGTGGTAAACGACGAAGGCGACTGGGAATATTCGCAAAGTCATCATGATTACAAACAATTTTCTAACGGATCAATGATTGACGGCGGTCGGCAGTATATTCGTTCGTCGGGTCATCATGTGGTTTATCGCATCAAAGACGGGGAGTTTGTGAAATATGAAGATTAACATTGAAATTGACCTAACACCAGAAGAAGCCAAAGAACTGTTTGTGCCTTCTGAAAAACAGGCAGAACTAGGAGCGCACCTATACCAGGGTTGGTTAGAGGCTGTGCAGAAAAGCACATGGGATCTTATGAATCCCTCAAATTACTCAAAAGGACAGGACCGTGACTGATAAAGATAAGGACAAACTGCTGAAAACAATCTCAGAAATAGGCGAGTCAATGCGAGAAGCAATGGCAGAACTTGATCGAGAAAACGACGACTGGTGGAATGCGCTTTCTGACAAAGAACGCGAAGATGCCTTCTATGCTGTGTGTAAAAGAATCTGGCAGGCAGATGGCAAAGACGGTGGCACCTATCGTCATGCGCTCTACTCTGTGTTTGGTTTCGACCCCAGCATGTATGCGTTAGGTATGGAGTGCGGGTATATGTCAATACATAACGCTATCTTCGACGGTGAACAGTTAAACAAGATGAAAGGTGTTGATAGAGTTGAAGTCATCGACAAGGAAGGTAGAAACTATGTGCGCTATCTTGACAGAGGTGAAACTGTGAAGTTTTCTCTGCAAGACAATGATAACACTCTAAAAATCTTTATAGACGATAAAATCACAGGATAAAAATAATGCCATATATTAAATTAACAGAACGAAGCAAATTTTATTATAGACCACAAAAACTGGGGGAAGGGATTGTGATCGATATTGCTGAGCAAACTGGTAGAGTCTGTTCAAGTGCAGGAGACCTAAACTATGCGTTTACTGTAATGGCCCAGGCCTATTTGAAAGAGCAAGGCTTGAATTATCAACACATCAATGATGTAATTGGCGCACTGGAAGGCTGTAAGATGGAACTGTATCGCAGGATAGCAGCACCTTACGAAGATCTCAAGGTTAAAGAAAACGGTGATGTAAAAGAAGTATAGCATGGACAACGACATCTACTACAAGAAAAACGCTGACGGAGAATTTGAACCTGCTGCTATCTGGGGCGACGAATTTGACAGAGTGTATAAACAGGGTACTACTTTGGTAGTTGTAGATGGCAATTGGAGCAGCCACATATATAATGTGCGTCCTGATGATGCTGCTGTTATTGCTTCTCTCAAACTGTATAAAGAAAAACTCGCTAAAAAACTAGCAGAGAATATGAAACTGCGTCCAAGACAAAAGTCGTTAACCGCAGAACAAAATGCAGCATGGCAGACATTGAATGAACTGCTTGACGATCCAGTCTTGGAATATCCTTCCGTAGTAGAAGCAGTTGACACAGCACTAGAAGACTTTGAAGAAAAAACAGCAGATCTGTTAAAAGACCCCAGTATCCGCAAGGCATATGAAAAACTGGAAATGTTGATTGCTCTCAAAGAAACTCACAGGGAAAAAGAAAGTCAATGACCATAAGTTATTCTACAAATTGGATGGGTCCCGTGAGCATGGACTGGTTTCGAGATCGAGGTCTAGTGAGGCACACCAAAGAGACTCTCACCGAAGAAAGCGTATTGGTTCAACTTGGCATAAAACAAGCAGGAGACGTACTGGAGAGCGACGAAATTGTCACAAACTACGCAGGTGGTCGTATTGACATCTATGGAGTTCCTGGAGAACACTATCCCCTAGAATATGCCATATCTCCGATGCACGGAGAAGACTGGAATGACTTTTCAGGATGGCTTGATGATTTTGAAACAGAGGATCTTTGGGAGTTAGACGACCTTGTTGAACAATATGAACAAGATTCTGGCCGCAAAATACGCTGGGCAAAGGATCTTTGAACCGCACGAAAGTAACATGCATAAAGTAAAAATTATCAACGATGAGATACACGAGTGGGTTGCGTTTAGACTGGGAAACTTGCCTGGCGAAGATCCAATGCCCGAAACCGAAGACATCATATATAATGCTTGGCTTCGCACTGATCTAGGCCAGTGGGTGCGGCCGCGCATGCACAACATAGACATGCGAACACAATTTGACACCGTACGATATGAAACAAAAGCAGCCATTGTGGGATATATGAAACCACAGGATATTTCGTTTATGGCATTAAAGTTTGGAGCAGATTGCTGTATCATAAAACAGTAGAGAGTTGACTATTAGATATAATGGTGCTAATATTAACACATTCTTAATGCTACTGAAGAGGCAAAACACAATGCATACTGAAGGACTTTTCGATACAAATACCGAAATGGATGCTTTTTTGGACAATGCTGTCAACGGTCCCAAGGCCACTGAAAAACACAACATCTATGTTCGCACTTACTCTGATCTTCGCCCTGCAACACTGATCAAAGAAAATCCCAAAAGTTATCTAATTCGTAATTGGTTCGGTGAAAAGTATAGAGTACCCAAACATCGCTGTGCATGGCCAGATGAAGAAATTACTCTTGTGTTCGAAACCTATCGCGGCTTTGAAGGTACTTATAGAATTGAAAGAGAACTATATCCAGAATGGCGTCTTCCTGCTCGCGACATTCGAGGAGCAATGTATCAAGCCAATATTCCTGGCTATATCAGAGAATCTGCCTACGGTGTTCTTGATACAGATTATAACGAACGAGGCCAGTATTATTACACATAGTAAAAGAGGCATAGAAAAATGAAAGCAGAACAGCCAGCGCAAGGTATTAGCAAAAAGGCATCATATTCGGACGCTGTATGGTATGAAGTGGACTGCGAATGCGGCAGCAACGATCACTATCATTCAATTTGGATCGAACGAGACGCAGAAACAAAACTAGTCACGGTAGAAATCACAACAGAAGCAACTACAGACTTTTGGACGCAAACTGTGCCAGAATGGATTGAAAAAATCGACTCACCTTTTGTAAATTGGATTTGGCAGACTATGGCATATGCTTTCAACGAGACGGTTCGGAGGGTACGACTTATTGGTCGCGTTCTATTTAAGGGCTATGCAAAATACGAATCAACTGTTATCATGACAAAACAGCAGGCGTATAATTACAGTAAAGCACTTGAGAATGCTGTGAAAGAATTGGAAAGATGAAAATCCCCAATTACATACAAGTTTCTCAAGAAGGCAGCATTTATGTTGATTGGCAGGAATTTCAAAAATCCCCTCAACACAAACGAGAACTAGAAAAGACACAAGAATTAGTTAGGTATTTAAAAAATGAACGAAAACATTAAGAGAATTATGGAAGACGCCGGCATATATGACTTTGTTGTTGAAGCAATGGGCATTGATGAAGAGATACAGAAATTTGCAGAATTGATCATCCGTGAATGTGCTG
>Ga0209937_1000723_pt1 | contig 10165 bp, 19 predicted proteins | sample SalPon1_B_H2O_MG_FD_185699 | JGI IMG/M metagenome (GOLD analysis project Ga0209937, IMG submission 185699) | Salt pond water microbial communities from South San Francisco under conditions of wetland restoration - Salt Pond MetaG R1_B_H2O_MG... | ecosystem: Environmental > Aquatic > Non-marine... | reverse complement strand
CCTAATTCAAGCATTATCGTTACCACCAAAAAACCCCGACATAATGCCGGGGTCGATTATCTCATTGATTATGTAGGTGGTTATTGGTGATTATTATCACCCTCAACCAACTTATCATAAATCCCACCCAAATCCTGAATAGCGTCGTCCGCCTTGCCAGCAATCAACGGATTATGCGAACAAATCCGGCTTGTCATTTCATGGTTAGACATAGCCCGCGCAACTAGCGACTTTAGAACCTCGCGCTCTAGCTCGGTGAATTGGTCGAGCGGCGGGCGCTGCTGATATTGCGCCCCGTCTAGGTCGAGCGCTAGTTGCGTGATTTGCGCAGCGTATCCATTCATACGCAAACAAGCGTCATAATTGCCCGCGTTATTGTGCTGCGCTCCGACCTCCCGGTAAATCCGGGCCAGTGAATAAAGCGCCTCGCGTACCTTCTCAAGTTGTTGGGTTTCTTCGTTCATGGTTTGCCCTCTTCGTTGATTGCCCCCATACCTTAGCACCAAAAAAGCCCCCAATCAAGGGGGCCAAAAACAGCACAGGAAAAGGGCAAACAAAACCCGCCCGTTTTTAGTTTACGGTTTCATGGCGCGAAGCAGGACGGGCGCGCCAATGGCGACATATGTTAGGTTTTCAAATGTCTCCACGTAGTCACCCGGCATTGCCGCGATAGCCCCCGCGATAGCGTGCCCCTGCTCGGGGTCGAACATTGTCACGACGACGGGCGCCGCCCAAACCCCGAACACAAGCGCGACAACCCACCCCTCGCGCCCGGTTAGCTTTTCGGCCGTGTATTCCTTCACTCGGTTCGCGGATTCTTTGCTTCGACTCCACGACTTGGCGACCGTCTGCGCAATAGTCGGCGCGATACTTGCCAGTACTGCTCCTATTGCCATGCCTTACTAACCTCGATTTGCAGGGCGTTAATCTGCCCGGTTTGTTCTCGGTTAGTTTTGGCGCACTCGTCCAGACGTTCCGATAGCACAACGATGGTATCAGCGTTATTTGCCACGGACGTTTTGAACCCCTCCATTGCCCCGCGAAGGTCGATCAAAATGGCGACCGCCCCAACAATACCAGCAACCGTGATATTTTGCGCGATTTTTTCCCAACTAAAATGTTCCTGCATCATTGCCCCCAAGTAAGCCCCATTTCCTGTTCATGCAGCATATAGTCCTGCTCGGTCATCCACACGTTATCAGTAAACGGGGTTGCGCTATACCCGCCCCCAAGCGCACTACCGGAATAGGCGTCATATCCCGCGCCCGCCTGATTTGATTTTGTCGCGCTCGTTTTTGCCTGCGCATCCATGTACCGGGTGATAACGTGGACAGCAACGCCGCCCGCGACCACGTAGGCCAATGTTTTTGCTCCACTCATTCGATTATCTCCTGTTGATTATTTCGCCAGCCAGTCCAGTACACTACAAAGCAAGGGCCGTGGCAAGCCTTCGGTGCCGGGTCGGTGGCATTGGTCATAAGTCCAAGTACCTAGTGTTTGATCGGGATCCCCATCCCCATTCTCGTCATCGAAAATCGCGGTATTCAATGAAGTGTAGGCATAGTTGTCGGGGGAAATTGGGTTTAGCTTTGCCCCCTCAACTTCGGGAATGGCTTTATTCACCAAATAAGCCACCCCCAAAATCCCGCCAATCATTAACCCGTCGCGCATTGTGAAACTTTCGAGCATAATCACGCCGCCATAAATAGGGTTTGCTCGGCGTCACGTCGCCGCGCTAATCCTGTAAGAATTTCGCCCCCGGCTTTGTTCCAGCGCGGGAACTCGTTCGCCGCTTCGATATAGCTGCCCCCGTTCAAAAGCCGCAGCATAGTCGAATCCCGAAACGCGCCACAGCCTACGTTAAACGCGAACGAAACAAGCGCATCAAACTGTGACTGGGTAACTTCAACCGTTACGGCGTCCCGAACGCATCGAACAAAGCGCGCCACATCGTCGCGCAATATCGACTCCGCTTCGCTGGCGGTAATATCGCGCATAAGGTTCTCGCCTTCCTGAATCAAATGCCCATACCCGATAGTCCAATATCCGGCCGAATCCTGATACGGCGAAAGCCGCCGCCCTTCAAACCGTTTAATCAGGTCAAGCCCAGCATCAGATAACGAAAGCGATTTAGGTTCCATGCGAATGTCCAACCAATCCAGCGAAGGGGGAGCGATTATCTCGCCGCGTTCGTTTTTCTCGGGCGACTTTTTCATGATAGCCCGCCCGCCGATAATCATGGCGATACTACTACCGATAATCAGCGCAATGGTTTCGGCGGTATCCATTACTCGACCGTATAGCCCATGCGCCCGAGCATGTCGGCAATAAACCCATCCGTCATCCCGTCCGTCGCGGCCGGAAATTTGGCGCGCAAATCATCGAATGTCGGAGCGCGATTATTGACCGCCTCGTTTGCTAGCCAGTCATCGACAGCCGTTTTATAGTCCGCCGCTTTAACGTCAAGCGGGTGCTGATAGTGCGGGTTTAATACTTTCATGCGTTGCGCTCCTCCCATTCAATGCTACACCCAAGAAATGCTCCGGCGCTTGCAGACCAAAAAACAATTGAAGCGCCCGGCAGCAATTCGATGGGCGTGTTGTACACCAAATTGTGCTCGCCGCTAGGTCGGTTTTGCACTCTGGCCAGTCTGCTATTAAGGTCAGGGTCTGACACATGCAAGTTAGTAAAATGATCGGGGTCATCGCTGTGGCGAAAGTACAAAGCCGACGCAGTGCTTTGGTCATTTACCGCTTTTTCCGACCACGGGCTGCCTAGGGGGATATTGCTTTTGCCGATGCTGATATTGTTAATATCGCTCGCACTTCCCCAAACATTTACCCGGCGAATATACGCTATTTTTGTGCTGTCCGGGGGGTTTGTGTAAGAAACCGTGGAGTAAGTACCGGCCCCCGCGGTCGTGCCTAGGCTATTCGCAAAAACAGGGTTTGGGATGCTCGGCACTTGGTCAACCTTAACGGTGCCTGTAATTTCCGTCAAAACCTTTCCATAATCCGCCCATTCTTCACCGACACCAATCTGCACGCTGTTATCAGCGCCAGATACGTCAGTGATTTTAACGTGCTCAAAAACCTTAGGGAGCGTTCCCTTAAAACTAGCGCCCACGTCGATAGCTTGCCCAATGGTGGTATTACCGGCACCGATAAAATCAATATCAACGTTGCCGGTCGCTTTCATTAGCATAAAAAACCGGCCTTGGGTGCCGAGCGTAATTTGCCCGCCTGCCGGAATGGTTTGTTTATAGGTTCGCATTTTGCCCCCTTACTTGTTCGCCAGATAAAGACCGCCGCCCACGGCGACCGCCGCCACTCCAAGCGCGGCCAGCCCCATGGTCGTGGCCTGTTCGCCCACGTCCGTGACGCCTTGCGAATACTGAAGCGTTTTGTCGGCAAAATCTTGATTGCGGTCGGTTTGCTGCAATGTTTCGGCGTATGACTCGCCCACAAAAGATAGTGCCGACTCGCCAAAATCAAACGCGGTTTCCTGCGATGTGTTCATTTCATCAATGGCTTTTTCGCCCAGCGAAAACGCATTATTAACCGCGCCGTGATCGGTGGCGCGAATACTAACCCGGTTTCCCTCACCAACCACTGCGTTGGTATCTTCTACATCTTCAAACCCCGCGTTTAGCGTATTCCACTCTTGGGTTCGTTTTGTGCTTTGGCTGCTAGAGCTTGAACCGCCCATTATTTCATCCTCAATTCATGCCTGTTATATTCGCCGCGTTCATTTTCGATATTGAATGGACCAAATTCGCGGGCATAGCGGACAAGGGCGGGGCGTTTCGACCAGAACCGAATACCTTTATATCCGGCCATTTTTGCGGTCGAATAAACAAGCCGCAGCGCGGCCAGTGCATCCTGCCCGCCTACCGCCACGACCTCAAGCCATTCGCCCGCCGCCCTCAATATCACGTCGCAACGCCCCATGCGATAAAGCGCCGCGCTACCTTCGGCCAGTTGATCGGAGGGGTCGAAGCCGTCAAGCGCCCGATCTAGCCTTGCCCAAGCGGTCGTATCCATGCCGGCCAGGCGTTGCGGCGTCACTTTCGGGCAACCCACCAAACAAGCCCGCCAAGCGCCACCACCCCCGCGACAACCGCAAACGTGGTGGGGGCATCATTGCCCATTACCAGTCCGCCCTGCGTCGTCACGGCGCTACTGTAATCGTATTGGCTGCCCGTGCGGGAAACCGCCGGGCCGCCGCTAATTTGCCCGATCTTTTCCAGACTGCCGAAGCCGGGAAGCATTAGAGCACCTCCCGAACCACGATCAGGGCCAGAATACCAAGGCCACCCCCAACAATGGCTTTTTCCGCCGTGCTGAAATTGGCCCAAATATCCGAAACCATGGGCAAGGTTCCCGCTCGCTGATATTTACCGTCTGACGTTTGATAATACGGCGTTTCTTTTTGCTCGGTCGTTTGGTTGTCCGTTGGGGATGGTACAGTTTCAAACTGCGAATCGATCGCCCGCGTTGCGCCATATTTCAGCACGTCGCCCCATCCATCAAAAATGGAATCGCCGCCGCTGCTATCACTGGATGCCGCCGAAAAATCCATTTCGGATACGCTTGTTCCCCACGTTGGTTCGGAAAACATAATTTATCTCCTGTAAATGGGGGCCGAAGCCCCCCGGCGGGTTTATACGCGGTCGATGGTGGAGCGCAGACGCGAATAGCAGGTTACGGCACCCGCGCCGCTGGCGGTATATTTCCACTGGAATGACGCCATGGAACCATCGCGCCGCAGCGTGGAAACTGCGTCGGATACGTTGCCGGTAATTTCAGGATCGAAAACCACCAGATCGGATTGCGGCGCTTTCAGGCCGGTAGTGGATTGCAGGAAATCCAGCATGGCGGTTTCGCCGTCTTGGCCCAACCAAAGGCCATCCTTCGTCACTTGCAGCTTGGTGACGACTGTCGAGTGAGCAAACACCCGATCAATCATGGAACCGCGAATGGAACCCAGCGGCACGTTGACGTTGTACTCACCGGCCCCGCCAAAGGTTTCGTTGGCCTTGAGAATGGCGGTAAGGGCATAACGATCATCGCGGCCCTTCGGTTTCGGCGGGGCCAAAAGCGCCCAAGCGGAAAGCGTCGGGTCAGTCGCGCCACCGATGTCTACTTCAATATCCATTGCGCCCAGCGCCACGGTGTCGATACCGCCCGCCATTTCGCCGGAAATAGTGCGCGCTCGGAAATCGGAAAACGGAATAAGCAGATAACCGGCCGCACTGCCCAGCCCTTCGTACTTGTTCTGCGCGTCGAGGTGCGCGCCGGTAATGTCCACGATTTGCTTACCGGCAATCCGAATCCGGATACCGTTGATATCGGACTTGGCAAACGTGCCGCCAAGTTTCAGAGCAATGCCCGCGACCGTCATACCGGGGTTCACTTGCGGCAGGATGGCGGTTTGGTTTGCGCCCACGTTTTGAAACGGGGCCAGTTTTTGGTGTACTCGTGCCATTTTTAGCTCCTTATTAACCGTTAGTGACGGCGTTAGTCACGTCTTTAACCGGGGTCGTCACGGCGTTGCTCGGCAATTTCTTTACTGCCCAAACAGCCGCGCCAAACGCGGCAATACCGGCCATAACGCTGATTGTGGTTTTCTTGTCTACATACATGGGTTATCCCTCGTCGGTTTGTTTCTCGGTCGATACGCGATCGACATTACCAGAATCCGCGCCCTTTGCAACCATTTTAGGCGGATACTCTGAATAATCAAGTTTTCCACGCATTACGTCGAATCCATCCGAAAAAATGAACTCGTTTTTGCCCAGTTTTGCCGCTTCTTCAAACGCCGGATGGTATTCGTCCGCTAGGATTTTAGCGTCGGCCAACTGCTGGCGAAAGGCGAAAACCTTTGTACATTGGTTGCGTGCATTAGGTGGAATCATGCGCGTGCGTTGCGCGATAAAATAGACCAAAACCCCGTCGTGTCGTTTCACGTATCCCAATTTGTTGAATTGGTTCTGATCGTGATCCGCGAGAATTTTGCACTCGTCCGCGAATACGTGCGCTTCAATGAACGAATCCAGCGATTCGAGAAACGGGGCCGCGCCCCCGAATTTTTGCGCGGATTCCGGCCACCCTGCCGAGCGCGTCGGGTCGTGAACAATTACGTTATTGTGCTGCGCGCCCTGTAACGCCAGTCGTTTCGCCAGATTCGTTTTCCCGCTGCCCGAATTCCCCACTATTAAAACGTGCATTATCGCCCCCTTTTTCCTGTTCCTGTTTCTGTTCATTTTGCGGCTTTCGTTTCGGCTTAACAATTTTCAGTTTTTCACCCAGCTTTCGGAAAATACCGCCGATGCCGCGCATATACTCGCGGGTTTTTTCCATGTTCGATTTTCGCGTTGCGATTGCCTGCGTGTACATGGCTGAACCCAAGAGCGCGCCCCAACCGGGGGAAATGGGTATGCCACCTTTTTGCTGGACATACGCTTCATAAGCATCGACCAGTCCCGCCAACTCTTCGGGGTCAGTCTTTGCGCCCTCGCCATACAGGGGCGCGTGGAGTTGCGCGTAAATCCAAGCCAGATTTTGCGCCTGCTGGCGGTAATTTGCGTTGCCAGATTCCGCTTGCGCTTTTTCGTCAGGTTGGCCCGCGTCATCTTCCAAGCCGTGCGCCTTGCGTTGCGCCTTGGATTTTTTGCGCCAGTATCCGGCCTTGGTTTCACTCGGCGGGCATTGGTGAACGCTGGGATCGAACGCGACGCCCTTGCGCGATAGCTGCCCCCGGTACGCTTTCCACTCATCCAGCGGGTCACCGGACGATGCGCCAGAATCTTGACGATCAGCGCCAGAAATTTGACCGATGCCCGTGTCATCGTCAGGTGGTACACTGTCACCGGGCGCGCTGTCATCCTCGCCGGTAATAAAGCCGGTCGATTTTTCGGTGACAGGCGGGAGGTCAAAACCGGGGTTTGCGAAATCTAACGGTTTTCCTACTTCAAAATCAGACATTTCAACAGCCCTTTAGAATGTCAAACAAAACGAGGCAAATTATGACAGCTTGCGAAATGACCAAAAACCAGACCGCTTTTTCCAGTCGATTTTTTGCCCCCTGTACCCGCTGAAAAGCGAGAGCCAAAAACACGGCGATCGCCGTTTGTTTATCCATCATTCACCCTTAATTAAACGGACAAGGTGAGTATATGGCGCGTTGGGGTTATCGTCAACAGAAGCTGGCAAAGGCAGGGATAATCGGAAAAAATCAATATACCGATTTAACCAGCTACCAGAAACGCAAATTGGGGGAGCTTTGGAAAAAATATGGGGAAGTAGCAGAAGCGCCGACAGACTTTGTTAAGCGCCGCGTAGGCAAAAAGACCGCCGCCAAAATGCGCGATTCAGGCTATGCCGTGAAAGGGCAAACCGTCTACGCCCCAAGGGCCGGGGCGCGAGCCGTGCATATCAACGGCAAACGCGGCGAAATACGGCACACCTACAACGATAAACTCGTTGTTTATCCGTTTTCCGATCAGTCCAGCGACTTAGGCCACATTGAGAAAAAAGCCGCTGAAATTGAGCGCCTACAAAACGAAGCCGCCGCAATGGGGATTAATACATCCCTGACAGCGCGTTTCGGCGGTGGGGGTATTTTCAAAAATCTAATTTTCGAGGATGTAACCGGGCTGCTTTTTTACATGCAAAACTTCAAACCGAAGGATGCCGAGAATTTGTCGCCGCAGGAAGAACGCGAATTACGGAACGAACTTTTTTCATCCGTTGGCATCGTTATCCAATACGACGACGATTAACCAACCATCAAAAGGGCAAACACGATGGATAAAAAATTTGCGGTTATCGACTTCGAAACCGACCCGTTTACATTCGGGCGTGAACCGCGCCCGTTTTCCGCTGGATTTTATGACGGTGAGACATACGTTGATTTTTGGGGGCCGCAGTGCGGGCGCGACTTAATCAACTATCTGGATTCGCTGGAAGAGCCTCACATAATCTACGCGCACAATGGCGGCAAATTCGATTTTTACTATTTTCTAGAATTGGAAGCCGTCGAAAACCCCGCTTTGATTATCGGGGGGCGAATCACCCGCGCCCGCATGGGCATACATGAATTGCGCGATTCCTACGCGATTTTGCCCATCCCTCTTTCGGCGTACTCGAAAGACGAGATTGATTATTCCAAATTCGAGCCGGAGTGCCGTGAGCAGCACAAGGCCGAAATTCTGGCCTATCAAAAATCGGACTGTATTTACCTTTGGGAATTGGTCGATAAATTCCTATCGCGTTTCGGCGATAACTTAACCATTGGATCGACCGCCGTTAAACGCTTGCGCGACCTTCACCCGTTCGAACGCGCCCAGCAATCCGACGACGAGAAAATGCGGGAGTTTTATTTTGGTGGGCGCGTAGAGTATTTTGAGCAGGGCATTTTGCACGGCGATTTTAAGGTGTATGACGTAAACAGTATGTATCCCGCCGTTATGCGCGACCGATTGCACCCGAATTCATTGACCTACCTTTTCGCCTCGCCTAGAGCGTTGGACGCCGCCGGGCATTTGCATAGCTGGCCGGAGGGTTGGCCTTACTTTATTACGTTTACGGGAGCCAATTATGGGGCGTTGCCGACGCGGGAAAAGACCGGGTTAAACTTCGGGGTTGAATATGGGACGTTCAACACTACGTCCCACGAATATCAGACGGCCCTGAAATATGGGCTGATTCGCGTGGATAAGGTGGAACGCGTGTTAATCCCGAAAAAGGCAACCACGTTCGCCGAATTCGTCGATACCTACATTCAGGACAAAATCCGCGCGAAACGGGAAGGCGACAAGGCGAGCGAATTGTTTGCGAAACTGCTACTTAATTCGTCATACGGTAAAACCGCGCAAAATGGGGCCAATTATTTCGACTGGGAATTCAGGTTGCCCGGTATGCCCCGCCCTGACCTTTCCGTATGGGAACTGTACGAGTTCGAGGGCGAAATTGAACTATACCGAAAGCCGGTAGAGCGTCCCGTCTATTACAACGTCGCAATAGGGGCCAGCATTACCGGAGCCGCCCGCGCCGTGCTACTTGATGCAATCCAGAACGCAACGCGACCCGTTTACTGTGATACCGATTCCCTGATATGCGAGCGGCTAGACGGCGTAGACCTTCACCCGACCGACCTCGGGGCATGGGATTGCGAGGCCGAGGGCGACACGCTCGCCATAGGCGGTAAAAAACTGTATGCCCTACAGTCAGACGGTAAGACTGTCAAAACCGCCACCAAAGGCGCAAGACTCGACGCGGACAGCATTTTTCGGGTTGCCCAAGGCGACGAGATAACGTGGCGCAATGATGCGCCGTCATTCAACCGCGCGGGAAAGGCGACGTTTATAGAACGCACGATCCGCGCAACTTTTTTGGGCTAGGGGCTTGCATCCCTCGCTGGGTTTGCTAGTATCTCAAATGTCGCAAGGGCGACACTTCAACCACCCAAAACGAAAGGGCTAAATCATGTCTCAAGCACTCGTCAAAAAACTTGCCACCAAAACCATTGTTGGCACTCTGCCGAAAAAGATCGACGCAAAGCAGACGCTTTACCGTATCGTTGGCATCTGCCGCAAGGTTGAACTGAAAGAAACCACCTACGGCGACAGCTACAAATTTTCGGGCGACTTCAAGGCGACCAACATGGAAACCGGCGAGATTTTTCGCTCGTCCGTGGCCTTCCTGCCGGGGGCCGCTGAAATGGCGCTAGTTAATGCCATGGCAAACGCCGCCGACGCCGGCAGCGATAACGTTCAATTTGGCTTTGATGTATCAATCAAGCCCAGCGACGCGCCGACCGGTTACGAGTACGAGATTGTACCGCTCGTCGAAATGGGCGAAAACGATCCGCTCGCGGCGCTGGAATCTTCGATGCCCGCGCTTGGCAAGCCGAAGGCTGACAAGTAATCTATCTGCTTTCGCAAGTGTTACCCCGTCTTAATGGCGGGGTTTTTTATTGGTTTGATAACGCACCAATAACCACCTACATAATCAATGAGATAATCGACCCCGGCATTATGTCGGGGTTTTTTGGTGGTAACGATAATGCTTGAATTAGGGTTAGATAATGGGGGTGATAATGGGCGCATTTGAGTGGTCGATTTTTGGCTGTCGTTTTGTGAAGGCTGAACCCCCCTACTCCC
>Ga0209937_1000721_pt1 | contig 10189 bp, 20 predicted proteins | sample SalPon1_B_H2O_MG_FD_185699 | JGI IMG/M metagenome (GOLD analysis project Ga0209937, IMG submission 185699) | Salt pond water microbial communities from South San Francisco under conditions of wetland restoration - Salt Pond MetaG R1_B_H2O_MG... | ecosystem: Environmental > Aquatic > Non-marine... | reverse complement strand
AACATGGGACGGTGTGGTTCTTGTGGTTGCAGGATTGTCATTCTTCCTGCTTAAGCCGATTGCATCACTTATAGCAGTCTTTGCTATTATCTATGGTGCATGGACTATTATACAGCCTGATTTTTAACTACTTTCGCCCATTTCATCATAGCTGATGTTTTTGCTCTTTAAGAATTTTTTAAACTCTTCTTTTTCAGATGGGTCATAAAACATTACTTGAGCTCTGTCACCAGCTTTGCTATATGATTCTTGCTCTGAACGAAACTCTTTCATTAGATTTGTCAGTTCATAGGAACTAATATCTAAAAGCATGACATTTGGTTGTGTTATTAATTGTTGTTCTAGTAAATCAATTGTTTCACGAATTTGATTAGCGGTACTTTTGGACATAAAATTATTTATGATAACAACAAAAATCTGTAATGATAAATTTATTGTGCAGTGCAAAATAAAATGATAAATAAATGCAGTTGAAAATTGCTTTTAATAGAGTTCTCAACTACAACTCGCTTAATAAGGAGAAAATTATGAGTTACAACCAATACATTTCAGCAGATTCTGTTCTTGACACCATCGAGAAAAACGCCACTTCAGTAGCACGATTCATTCAACCAGAGTGGCTACGAACATACTACCAAACAGTCACAGATGCTAATCTATCTGTCGCACGAACTGTAGTAAGTGAAGTAGAAAAGGCTCTGCCTACCAATACTAAGTAAAATCTAGTTGACACGCATATCCGGTTATGATACGCTTCTTACAAGTTTATCAGAGCCGGATTTTTTTATGAAACGCATTATCATCACAAGTGTATTTGCATTGATGATTAGTGGATGTGCTGGGTTAACATCGCAGTCACCACCAACCGATGTGGCACTTATTCCAAATGATTGTGCAAACAGTCATCGCGTGATCCCGTGGTTAAAAAGCCAACTAAACACCCCCAAAGGCGTTCTTCAAAGTAACGCTCAATATCAGGAGAGTATTCGTGCAATCAAACACCGTATTTGGAGTATGCGTTATCATTGTGAGCCTGTTGATGACAACGGCATGTAGCACGACGAGTAACCCAACTTATTCAATGAGTACAAAACAACTCAATCATTATCAGGTTGATTGTTCAATTAAAGAGGAACAGGTTCGGTTCATCCAAAGCATGCGACCATCAAATGCGGAACGGAATATGGCAGATATTATTGCTACTGTTCCCTTTGCTTGGATAGCCGATGTTGGTAATTACTCTGGTCAGCGTGAAGTATCGTCTGGTCGTAAAGATTGGATGCTAAATCAAATCTTGATGGAACTTAATAGATGTCCATAAGCAAAGATACTTGGATTATTTCGGATACTCACATTAATCACCGGAATATTTTGAAATTTACTGACCATTACACTGGAGAGTTGGTTCGACCGGGATTTGATAATATTGAACAGATGAATGAATATATCGTTGAACAGTGGAACGCTCATGTTAAACCGGGCGATCATGTTATTCATCTTGGTGATGTGACACTTGGACCGAAAGCGGAATTTCTTCCACTATGGAAACGGCTAAATGGTTCTAAATCCTTAATTGCCGGTAATCACGACGATATCAAATTTTTTGCTAAAAATGAATTGGTAAAGAAAATTTATATTTGGAAAGTGCTACACGATTTTAAAATGGTGTTATCACATATTCCATTGCACAAGAGCCAACTGCTAAGGGGACCAGCAGGACACGAGCATGATTCTGATTACTTAGAGAATTATCTCCTTAATGTTCATGGTCATATCCATCAACAACAATCGCCACCGGGTCCATATCGTTGTGTTTGCGTAGAGCACACAGATTATAAACCGGTACATATTGAAGATTTAATGGCTTCCCAAAATATCTAATAAGTGTAAAAAATAATTGCACAGGAAATATTTTCACAATTATGCTTGACAAACATATGGCAAGTCCGTAGAATGCTAATCAATCGGTAATCAACAAGGACTTAACAATGAATCTCAATCACGCAGAAGCCATTGCTAAAGAACTTATCAGCGAACATCTTGATTCCTCATGGAGTTTCCAGTGGAACAACCGTAAACGTGCATTCGGACTTTGCCATTATGGACGCAATACTGTTGAATTGAGCCGTGTTCTCACCGAGCACGAAACCGAAGAGGCAACCCGTCAGACAATCCTTCATGAGATTGCACATGCACTTGCTGGATATCGGGCTGGACACGGGCCTGAGTGGAAAATGCATGCTCGCCGTGTAGGTGTTAAAACCCCCAAGTGCTCGCGTCGACGGACGGGTAGCATAGCACCAAAATATACGTGGGCTGTGAAGCATGATGGCAAAATTGTTAAGGGCTACTTCAGGAAGCCAAACAGTCGTGTCGTTAATAATATTGCCAACCTATGGCTTGTTGGCCGACCAGAAACAAAAGGCGAACTTTACATCGAGCGTGTGTCATGAAAGCATTGATTTTACTTGCAATAGGTGCTACAGCAGGATATTATATGGGTATGGAGGATGTAACAAGTATCGGTGAATTTACTGATATTGTTGCCACCCTCTTACAAGCTATTACTGACAAGATTGGAGAATACAATGATTAACATTCAAGGCGTTACTCAAGAACAAGCTGATATTCTTGACCAACTCTGGGCATGTGAAACAGAAGAAGATGTTCTTGAATTACGAGAGGCAATGGATCCCAGCCAGTGGCATACTCTTGATATTTTAATTGAAGCAATTGCATTGGGAATGATTGACGACGCCGTTGAAACAGAAGTTGATTGTGCCGAAGCACGTGACATTCTCTCTACATTCTAATTTGGTACAACATGAAAAGCACTGAAGCGTTACTAAAAAGCATTGAAGATTCTCGTAAAGAGCGAGAAAAATCTTTGCGTCGTCTTGACCAATTAGAACGCGACCTTCAAACATTTAGAAGTATGTTGTTGAATAATAAAAAATCAAGAAATACTAAAACATTTAACGATGTCGAGGATTGACACCATGCGTTACATTATAGCTGTGATTTTAATTGTCAGTGCAATGAGTGCGGTGGCACAAGAGTGTGTCTATCAGTCGCGAACTGTGACTAGTAATTCTACTGAAATCAGTGAACGCTCACAAATTGTTCGTGATGTTACTGATGTCGGTAATGGCAATCGGATTTGTCGGGTAAATTTTAGTGTTCGTATTAACCAAGATTGGCATATGGCTACTGGAGAGTGGGAATGGTCAGGTAACCGACCACACCAGCAAGCGTGTGCAAAGGCTGTTCAGTTAGCAGAACAATCGGTTATTGAGCGTGTGTCTGACCGTTCTGTCAATAACCAACAAATTCTTGTTTGCAATGATGATGAACGGTATGAAGAATTACAAAACATTAGTGTTGGCACAGTGGGTTCTATCGAACAATTTCGGCCACATCCAGAGTATGATCGTGCTTTTTATCATAATGGTGCAAAGTGTCGGTGGTTCATTGATGCTGCATTTACTGGAGTTGATATTCGCCGATATGAAGGTGTAATTTGCCAGACTAGACCCGGTAAATGGGTTGTGATTGACCAATTTTAGATTGACAACAAATAATAAATTTAGTACAATAGAGAGACTCGACCAAGTGAAAGGAAAAAATATGGATTGGAACAAAAAAGGTCACATTATTAGTGGATTTTATGGGGGCATTGCCTATGCTGGTAAAGTGGTCTCATCATACAAAGAATTTGACGGACAAGTCCGCCACATTATCGACCTGTTTGAATCAATCTATATCGATGACAAAAAGCTTGACAACATTGTAGTAAATGATTTGCTAACTGCTCCACTATCCAACAACCGACTGAGTGCCTAATAAATGAAAAAGTATTATATTGACGAATTTGTTAATTATACTGCACCTACCAACGGTCGTTGTATTGATATGAGTGCAGAAGTATCTACAGACGATCCTGAAGTACTATTTGATGAGATTCCATCTGAATTTGCAGCACGATTTGAATGGGACACCCGCATTGATGGGTTAGGACCAATAATGCTGTGGGAGAATAAAGGATTGCCAGTAGCATACTGGGATTGTGAATACTGTTGTGGATATTTTGTCTAATATGTTAGATGAGAAAATCGAATATTACCGAAAAAACTTTGACATGGTTCGTGAAATGTCAGGGAGTAGTACAGCTGTATTTGAATATATTATCGACCTTGGTAAGAAGCTACAAGCAAATCCATTATCCGAAGACAATCGCACAGAAGATAACCGTGTAAGCAAGTGTCAGTATGATTTATTCGTAGATCGAGAGGACGAAGAGTGGCGAGCATATTCTAATGGGTTGATTTCTAGTGGATATGCGTATATACTCTTAGATGTGTTCAATAGTATTCCGGTTGAAGAAGCAAACAAAGTCACAACAGAATCATTTGAACCATTAGGAATAAGCCAACTGTTATCGATGAATCGTTCGGATGGCTTTTACCAAATGATTGAAATTATGAAACGAAACGCAACAAAGGTATAAAAAATGTTTAACAAATCTACGCGTAATATTGCTGGAATTGCTGCTAGTGCAGTGTTTCTCGCAGCCTGTTCTTCGACCGGTGATGTATATCAAGACCGAGTAGAAAAGCAGTATGAACTTGAGAGTGCAGGTGTAGAGTCAGTTCTTGATAACATGCCGGATTGGATGACAGATGTTCCTGTATCAGAGTCTGCCATTTATCAAACTGGTTCTGCAGGAAGTGGCAACTTGTCTATGAGTCGGGCGAAAGCACGAAATATGGCATATGGTCAAATCTGTGTTGCCGCTGGTGGAACGGTAAGCCAGCAGAATCAGACATTTATTTCAGACACTGGTAGCACTACCGTAGAAAATTCTGAACTGGCTATTCGCAGTATGTGTACTGCAACTGACATCACTGGTGCAGAGGTAACAGAAGAAGTTGTAGTGCAGGAAAATAATCGTTATCGCACTTATGTATTGGTTGCACTACCAATCGGTGAAGCGAATGTTCTACTAACTGAGAAAAATGACCAAATTCTTCAGGAGAAGGCACTAGACCGTTCTTCAGAAGTATTTGAAGAGATTAATGTGCGAGAAGAATCACAACAGTCTGAATAATAAAAAATCTAACCAGCGGCCATTCGGTCATTGTCCCAGTCAGCGTCTGTCTCCTTTTCCCTTTCTTGCCCTGTCTACGCTGACTGGGCATTTTTTTGTCTATAATTTAATAATGATAAATCAACCAGAGGATAATTAAAAATATGCCAAACTTAGTACCCATTGTATTAGAAAAAACTGCTCAAGGTGAACGCAGTTATGATATCTATAGTCGCCTTCTTAAAGACCGCATTATAATGCTTGACACAGATGTTAGTGAGCATTCTGCCAGTCTTATTGTGGCACAAATGTTATTTCTTGAATCAGAAGATCCAGACTCTGATATCTTATTTTACATCAACTCACCGGGTGGTAGTGTTACTGCTGGAATGAGTATTTACGACACTATGCAATTTATCAAGTGTGATGTTTCAACTATTGTCATCGGACAAGCTGCTAGTATGGGTTCTTTGCTGTCAGCAAGTGGAACGGCTGGGAAAAGAAAAATACTATCACATGCTAGGCATATGATTCATCAACCACTAGGTGGTGCATCAGGTCAGGCATCAGATGTAGAAATTCAAGCAAAAGAATTATTGCGTTGGAAAACAATATTGACTGATGTTTATTCTCGTCATACGGGCAAGGACATTGAAACTCTTCATCATGATATGGAAAGAGATAATTTTATGAGTGCTCAAGAGTCAATTGAATACGGATTGGCAGATGAAATTCTAGAATCTAGATAGACACACACAAGTGTAGTTCACACTTACTTCAACACACATTCATATATCTTTAAGATTGGATTTAATTTGTGAAAAAATCAAATTAAATACAGACAAGGATATATTTATGTGTGTTTTACCAAAAAAACTTTTAGTAATTGCAATAATTACAGGCATAGTTTTGTCTGGTAATTGGGTGATGGCATCTCCCATGACACACCAATTTAAAAGTCCTGCTTTCACTGGGCAAGGATATAGCAATCATGTTCTTTCTATAGAACAGCTTGAACACAATCGCTCTAAAGATATAGCGGATAGTCGACGTGCCGAAGCAGCACGCATTGAGCGTGAGCTTGAAAACTCTACACTAAACAAGTTTGTTAAAAACTTAGAATCAAGAATCTACGCCACTCTCTCCAAGCAGATGGTTGATAATATGTTTGCCGGTTGTGAGGATGGTGATGAGACATGCTCCAATCCACAAGGTGGCACAACTAGCGTGGAAGGGTCAGAGATAACTTGGCGGCGAGATATTTCAGATGGCATCACTTTAACCGTAGATGGACCTGATGGATTTACCGAAATAACCATACCGGGGTCTGGAGAATTTAACTTTTAATGCGATTGTTAGTTTTTATAATGCTTGCAACACTTTTAAGTGCATGTGCAATGCAATCTAATGGGGATGCAATGGTTTCTTCTCCAGCAGAGCCGCAGTTGGCCCCGATGAAAGAACGGCTAGGTAGTGTTCCTGAATTAGATGGAGAGATAATAACAGTAGCGGTTTATGACTTTAGTGATAAAACAGGACAAAGAAAACCAAACGATAATATTGCCAATTTGAGTACGGCGGTTACACAGGGTGCAGAGGTTTGGGTAATAAAAGCATTGCAGGATATTGGCAATGGCACATGGTTTGATGTTGTTGAAAGAGTTGGATTAGATAATTTAGTAAAAGAAAGACAATTAATAAGAAACACTAGGGAAGTGTATGCGGGTTCTGAATCTAGTCAATTAAAACCTATGCGATTTGCAGGGTTGATTTTAGAAGGCGGAATCGTTGGATATGATAGTAATATTATAACAGGTGGGGCAGGAGCAAGATTTCTCGGTATTGGAGCACAAACCGAGTATCGACTTGATAATGTCACGGTTGTAATGCGATTGGTGAGTGTTAATTCTGGCCGTGTCTTGTTGAGTGTAGCTACGCAAAAATCAATTGCTAGCACACGCTCATCAAGTGATGTGTTTAGATTTTTGGACATGGGGACACAAGCCATCGAAGCTGAGGTAGGGTACTCAGTAAATGAACCAGTGAATTATGCTGTAAGAGCGGCCATTGAGGCAGGCATAATTGAACTGATATACCAAGGGCACCACGAGAAGTTGTGGAAGTTCAAGGAAAGGGAAGACAATGAAAAAAATAGTAGCAGTAATATGTTTAATACTGGTTAGTACGGTATTTGCAAACGAAATATATGTAGATCAGATTGGTGACAATCTTGATTTGGATATTACACAAACAGGAAGTGACAACGTAGCAGGCACGTCACAGGCACCCATGGTGCTTAGTGGCGATGATATGACGTTTGATATAGACCAAATTGGTGACCAAAACGTAATAGCAGCAACCATTAATGGTAATACGTATTCTGGAACAATTGATTTAACAGGCAATTCAAACAATGTTGATTTGTCTTGTGATTCTGCTGCAGCCGCAAGTTGTGAAACAGTGACTGTTGATATAACGGTTAATGGTAGCAACAGTGATATTGATGTTAGAGTAGGTGAAAACTCTGATGCATCAAATCTAGTAGCAACGCTGACAGTAGATGGTGATGCCAACGTAGTAGATGCCGAAATAGATGGTACCGACGCAGATGCAACTGTGATTATTGACAACTCTGCTAGTCTGGCTAGTGGAAATACAGTCAATGTAGATATAGACGGTGATGGTGACATAAATGGTCATAGTCTTGGTCTTAATATCACAGGTGGTGGCGGTGTATATAATGTCACACAAAGCGGCATCAATGATAACACAGTGGATGGTACATTTGTGGGTGATAACCAAGCGGTTGATATTATTCAGTCTGATTAAATGAAATCACTTAATGCGGTTCTGTTCCTGATATTTTTGTTTCCCACTGTTGCTGAATCAGCAGTGGGGTCTATTACTGAAATCACAGGGTCAGGTATTATTGAAAGAGGCTCATCTAAAAATACAGGTGAAGTCGGCTTTCCTATCCAAATGAATGATACTGCAGCAACTGCAAACGGACGAATGAGCATTCAATTTGAGGATAATACTCGTGTTGATGTCACGGAGCAAAGCCGTCTCTTTATTGATGAGTTTGTTTATGACCCAGCAACCAATGAGGGTGGGCTATCAATAAAGGCAACGCTTGGCACCATTCAATATGCATCTGGGCAAATTGCAAAAAATAATCAACAAAATGTAAAAATACAAACGCCTTCTGCAACTATTGGGGTTCGTGGCACTGACTTTATAATGATTGTTGATGAAATTGGCAGAAGTTCTATAACGCTGCTGCCAAGCTGTGTTGATGATTGGGCTAGTAAATCTACACGTTGTTATGTAGGAGAGATATCTGTAGGCACAGGTGCTGGGTTTGTTGTATTAAACAAAGCATTCCAAACGACTGTCACCGACACAGGAAACCGAGCACCAACTAAACCAGTTATCCTTGATGTTGATGAAACAGAAATAGGCAATATGTTAATTGTTAGCCGTGGTACAGAATATGATATTGCACTTGATAAATCTTCACTGCAAGATAGAGCAAATAAATTAGATGTTGATTTCTTAGAATATGATGAACTTGATCGTGATTATCTTGCTGAATCATTGGAAGGCATTTGGACAAGTGGATTGGATAAAACAGAAAATCTATTAGAAATTAAACTTTCTGATGTTATGGATGAACTGCTTGCACAAATCAATAGCGAATTAACAGATGTCCTAACACAAAATACAAAATCTCTATTTGATAATCCGCCGAATGGGTTAGACCCAGAAACTGGCATATTTTATCAAGATGATGCACCCAAGCATTTTATAAGTAGAGATGACGGTGCTGGTAATCGTTTTGAATTAACACTGGATCAAGACTATGGATATAATATTGATATGCAACAAGGCAGTTTTTCGTTTTATGGCTTTGGCTTGGGTGATAGGACTAATAGCATTTATATCAACCAATCAAATTAGTTCGGCATCTGAAGCAAATATAATCACTTCTGGTGACCATTTTGAATTAGATTTAATCCAAAGCGGCGATAATAACACAGCCACCATTGAAAGCACTGGCAATAATATGACTGTGACCGGCTCACAAACTGGCAATAATACGTTTGATTTAGTGATAGAAAATACTGGTGGAAGCGTTGATTATACGGTTAATCAAAATGCCGCTGGAAATTCACACACTGCTACATTAATTTGTACTAATCCAAATGGTTGTTCTGTCTCTGTAATTCAAAACTAAATACCTAATGAAGTGGATTACACATTGGAGCACGGCAGTTCTAACAGCAGCCTTGTGTATATGGATACAATTAAACGACGATACAATTACTGAAACCGCACGTTTAAAACAGTTTGACTTACTACAACAAACTGACCCCACGCGAATTTCCCAAGACATAGGTGTTATCACTATTGATGAAGCCGCTATTCAAAAATACGGACAATGGCCATGGAGCCGCAGTGTTATAGCAAATATTGTCAATCAACTAAGACAAGATGGTGCTGGGATAATTGTCTTGCCTATATTATTTTCTGAGGCCGATAGACTTGGTGGCGATGATGCATTATCTCAAACTATCACACAAAATGGCGTGGTGCTATCACAAACTGGAACCACACAAACAAATAAAAACGCTGTTCCACGAGGCGTTGCTAAAATTGGAAATCCTATTCCGTATTTGTATGAGTGGCCCGGTATGATAGGACCTATCCCACAACTGGGAACCGCTGCGGGCGGTGTTGGAGTGTTAAACACTGTACCTGAGATTGATGGCGTTATAAGACGAGTTCCGCTTCTAATGCGTGTTGGTGAAGAAGTCTATCCATCATTGGCAGTTGAGACAATTCGTGTAGCCACTGGTGCACCATCATACCAAGTTAAAGCAAACGCTGGGGGCATAGAAGCCCTACGAGTTCCCGGCTACCCAATTATAGAAACTGATGCTAATGCACGTATATGGCTGCGGTGGAATACCGAGTTTAAACAAATTAGTGCAGCCGAATCTGACTTTTCGGAATTTAGAGGAAAGACAGTTATCGTTGGTGCAACTGCTGATGGGATAGGTGGAATGATTGCCAGCCCAACTGGTACCAAATACAATTTTA
>Ga0209937_1000720_pt1 | contig 10193 bp, 10 predicted proteins | sample SalPon1_B_H2O_MG_FD_185699 | JGI IMG/M metagenome (GOLD analysis project Ga0209937, IMG submission 185699) | Salt pond water microbial communities from South San Francisco under conditions of wetland restoration - Salt Pond MetaG R1_B_H2O_MG... | ecosystem: Environmental > Aquatic > Non-marine... | reverse complement strand
ATTGGATTTAACCGCTCAGCAGGGTCAGTAAGCTCAGTACAACCGGCAGACTCAGCGCCGCAATGGCCGTTTGTACGGTCAGCATGCCCGCCACGAGCGTGTGATCACCGCCCATTTGCCGAGCCATCCACATCAAGAAGCCATAGACGAAGGCAATGGCGTATCCCGCAAAGCGCCATAGGAAATCCGACAGGGGCAGGGTGGCAAGACCGATGATCACGAAGACGGCGAAAAGCGCCCAGACGGTCGCATTCGCGATGCGCTTGTACTTCATGTCTATGTAAAACGTGAGAACGCTGATGGGCACGCAGAACAGCGCAAACAGCATGGCCTGAAAGGCGTCGATTTGCATGCCCAGACTCCTTTGCCCGTACCGAAGGGTCAGCCCTCAAGGGCGCGCAGCGACCGCACAGCTTCTTCGAAATGCTGCGGATGGGTGTCGATGGCGTCACGCAACAGGCCCTTGCCGATGCCTGTATCGCCCTGCTTGATGGCGGAAAGACCAAGGGTGTAGAGAAGTTGGGCGCGCTCTTCTTGTGACGTGGACATAACGGGCAGCGAGTATTTCTGTTGCGCGCCGCGCGCCAGAATTAGGTTATTCTTGGCGGTAAAAAGGCTTTCGTCTTGCCGGATCGCGTCCGAGAACAGCCGTTCGGCCGCGGCGAAATCCCCGCGGGTCAGTTTGGAATAGCCCCAGTTGTTCATCACACCGGCCGGGCGGGTCGTGAGGCCTACGGCAGTTTCGTAGAAACTGTCGGCTTTCTTCCACTCCTGATTGCTATCGGCGATCATGGCCTCAAGCCGGTAGCGTTTGAAGGTTTCAAAGGTGGGTGGGATGCTATCGAGGAGGGTGGCGGCACGCTCCCATTCATTGTTGCGGATCAGCGCATCGGCCAGATCGACGCGGTCATCGTCCGTGGCCTCGTCATGTTCGGTCACCTTTTTCCACGCCGGGACAGCCTCGGTGAAGCGCTTGGCACGGATCAGTGACTTGGCCAGGCCGCGTTGCAGATCGATCCGCTTGGGTTGTTCACCGACGGCCCGCTGGAAATAGGTGACGGCCTCGTTCGGATCGGCCACGGATAGCATGACCTCGTTGAGGTTGGTCTCATCCACAACATTCACGCCCTGAAAGGCGCGGTCCACGTCTTGCCCTTCGGTGTCAGAGCACGCCGTAACGGAAAATGCGCCTGCAACGCATATGGAAAGAAGAATAGGGTGGCGCATGTTTGCGTCCTTTTACTGCCTTCGCCTCGATCATGGTATCTTGCGGATCAGGTAGTCGCTGCTGCCCCGCCGTACCAGTTTGTAATCCTGTTCTTTCTTGTCACCATAATCGGAATCTTCGGATTTTGCGAGGGCCAACCGCAAATTGTCGCGAATTGAGTCACTTTGGCCATTGTCTATGGCATATGCGCGACGGAATACCTGTGCCGCTTCGGCGGTTTTTCCGCGCTCCATGAGGACCACCCCAAGGTTGTTCCAGATTTCGGGGGCCTCTTCATCCTTTTCTGTGGCATCGCGGAGCAGGCGTTCGGCGGTGCCGAGGCGGCCGAGGGCCAGATTGGCGCTGCCGATGCCGGCGATCACATCGGCGGTCATGCCCTCGGATACGGCGGCGCGGGAGTAAGCATCAATCGCCAGCTCGTATTCCCCGGCATCCATAAGACGGTGCCCGACGACCATACCATCAACGGCCTCGCCATTTTTGGCCACACCAGGGGCGTAGGGATTGTCATTCGAAAGGGCGTCACCCTGATCGGTACATCCGGTCAGGGTGAGGATCAGAAGAACACTGGCACTTGCCCGTAGCATCGCACACTTCGCATAATCGATTACTTCATTTGCCCGAACAGTTCCATAATCCCGAGGACAGATGGGCCGACCAAAATGATAAGCAGTGGGGGTACTGTAAGCATCATGGTGGCCAATGTCATCTTGGTTGGCAGTTTGTTGGCCTTTTCTTCGGCGCGCATGACGCGTTTGTCACGCATTTCCGCTGCGTACACGCGCAGGGCGTCGGCGATGGATGTCCCGAAAGACTGCGACTGGATCAAAACCGTCACGAAACTGGAAATGTCCTGCACCCCGCAGCGGTCGGCCATTTCGCTGAGCACCGAATGCTTGTCGCGACCGGCTTTGATCTGGTGCGCGACAATTTCATATTCTTCGGACAGAGCGGGAAAAGAGACACGGATTTCACGCGCCACCCGGATGATCGCTTGATCCATGGATTGGCCGGCTTCCACGCAGGTCAGCATCATGTCGAGACTGTCGGGAAAGCCGTTGGAGATTTCCTCCTGACGTTGTTGCAGGCGTTTGTTGACCCAGTATTTCGGGATAATATAGCCAATGGCGCCGGGGCCGAGGATATACATCAGCGTTTGCTGAGTGGTGGCGCCATCGCCGGATACGAAAAGCAGAAAATACAACATTCCCAGCACAAGAAACCCAAGGCCCAGTGCGAACTGCGCAAAATGGAAATAGCGCACGGCATCGCGATTGCGATATCCTGCCTGCATGAGAGTCAGGCGGATTTGGGACAGTTGCTTGGCATCTTTGGGTTCAAGGAAGTTGGCGTATTTGTCCAACTTCTCGTTCCGGTTTCCGGTACGAAGTTTTTTCTTGGGCTGTAGATCGCTTTGAGTGTCGCGCGCGTTTTTCTTGAGCTTTTCGAGTGGGTCTTTCGACTCCTGGATCAGAAGCGGGATCGTAACGAGGATCAGGATCACGCCGAGTGTCCCGACCGCAATAAGCGGTCCGAAGGGGCCCATCAGGTCGGTCAGCATGGCTTGCATGTTGGAAAGGAATTGCATGACTGTGTCCTTTTAGACCTTGATGTTCACAAGCGCCCGCATGACGAACAGATTGACCGTCAGGAAGGCCCCCACAACCAGACAGGCCGGGATAAACCAGGGATGATCGATAGAGGAGTCGTAATAGTTGGGATCCAAAAGCTGGATACCGACCAAAGCGAGGAGCGGGAAGCCGGACAGGAATTTGCCTGACCACTGGGCCTCGGCGGTGATGGCTTTGACACGACGGAACAGGCGGAAACGCGCCCGGATCACCTTGGCCAGACCATCGAGAATCTCGGCAAGGTTGCCGCCGGATTGCTGTTGAATGGTCACGGCCACGGCAAGGAAACGCAAATCCTGCATTTCCAAGCGTTCGGCCATTTCCGTGAGCGCCTCGCCCATGTCACGGCCATATGCGGACTCGTCGGCGATCATGCCGAACTCCGTCGCGAGTGGATCGGCGACTTCGTTGGCCACGATACTTACCGCCGAGGCGAAGGGATGGCCGACCCGAAGGCTCCGCACCATGAGTTCGATCGCATCGGGGAGTTGTTCTTCCAGAAGGCCCATGCGTTTGTTGGCCTTCATGTTGATCCACATGTAAATGCCGCCAACCCCCATGACCACGGAAACCAGCGCGCGGACCGGAACACTGGTCGCCGTGCCGACGGACAAGCCGATGAAAGCGATGACGCTGACCCCGGCCATCAGCATGACAAGCTGCTTGGGCGTGAAGGCAATGGCGGCTTTTTGGGCTTTTTCCGACAGGATCGAATAGAGCGGGACCTTGCGCGCCTTGATGTGCTGTTGCATCTCCTTGCGGAGTTTTTCCATCACCTCTTCGCGATTGCCGGCCTTGTCGAGCATCTCAAGCCGCCGGTTGACACGGTTGTTGAGGCTGATCGACCGGCCGAAAACCGTCAGGTACAGGCCCTCGACGAGAACCAGCACCCCGATGAAGATCAGGCCATAGATAATCGGTTCTGCACTGAGACTCATTTGTCTTACTCCGCGGCGATGGGTTCATAGATGCTGGGGGGAAGGTCGTATCCCCAAAGGCGGAACCGTTCTGAGAAGTTCGACCGCACGCCGGTCCCGGTGAAGTGGCCGATGATCTTGTTGTCGGGGGTCAGGCCGACACGTTGAAAGCGAAAGATCTCCTGCATCGAGATCACATCACCTTCCATGCCGGTCACTTCGGTGATTGATGTCATGCGGCGTGAGCCATCTTGCAGGCGGCTGGCCTGCACGATGAGGTGCACAGCCGAGGCGATCTGACTGCGGACAGCCTTGATCGGCATCTCGATCCCGGACATTGCGATCATGTTCTCAAGGCGGCTGACGGCATCGCGGGCATTGTTGGCGTGAATCGTTGTCATGGAGCCATCGTGGCCCGTGTTCATGGCCTGCAACATGTCGATCACTTCCTCGCCCCGCGTCTCACCCACGATGATACGGTCAGGGCGCATCCGCAGGGCGTTTTTCAGGCAGTCGCGGGGGGAGACCTCGCCTTTGCCCTCGACATTCGGGGGGCGGCTTTCCATGCGCCCGACGTGCATCTGTTGAAGTTGAAGTTCTGCGGTGTCTTCGATGGTCAGGATACGTTCGGCATTGTCGATGAAGGATGACAGCGCATTCAGCGTGGTTGTTTTCCCCGAGCCGGTCCCGCCCGAAACGATGACGTTCAGTCGGCAGGCAACGGCGGCCTGAAGGTAGGCGGCCATTTCCTCGGAGAAGGCGCCGAAATTCACCAGCTCATCGATACCCAGCTTGTCTTTTTTGAATTTCCGGATCGACACAAGGCTTCCGTCCACGGCGATCGGGGGTACCATGGCGTTGAAACGCGACCCATCGGCGAGGCGGGCGTCCACGTAGGGGTTGGACTCATCAACCCGGCGGCCCACCGCAGAGACGATCTTGTCGATGATCCGCAGAAGGTGCTTTTCATCCTTGAAGGTCACATCGCTGAGCTCGAGCTTGCCCGAGCGTTCCACAAAAATCTGCTGCGGCCCGTTGACGAGAATGTCATTGACGCTGTCGTCTTGCAGCAAGGTTTCAAGTGGCCCGAGGCCGCGTACCTCGTCATAGAGTTCCTGGGTCAGGGTGGTGCGGTCTTCGCGGTTAAGGACGATGCCGCGTTCTTCCAGGACTTCACCGGCGATCGAGCTGATCTCGGCACGCAAGTCAGCTTCGCTTGCGCTGTCGAGCGCGGCGAGGTTCAGGTTGTCCAGCAGGGCACCGTGCAGTTCCAGCTTGATCTCGCCAAGCCGTTCCTTGCGCTTGCGATCCTTGTCATCTGGCACAGGGCTTGCCGCCGCTTTCTGTGCCGGGCGACGTAATGATTGCACCTGTTCGGCGGGTTGTGTTTTGGGGGCCTCAACAGCCGAAGTGGATGGGGCCGGGGCCGCTTGTTTGGGTGCGGCTTTCTTGTACTTCGAGAACATCGCGGTGCATCCCTTTCCTTAGGCGGCGTCAGCTTCATTTTTGCCCAGCTCATGCAAGGAGCTGGCCAGTTTGGCGATTTCCTTGCGCAGCGGGTTCTTCGCTGCGGATGTGCCCAATGGCGTACCTTGGTCAGCGCTCTGCGACACCTGCCTGCCGCCATCGGGGAGTTGCACCTCGATGCCGATTTCAAGGCTTTCACCAAGGCGTTTGACGCGGCTTTTACCGTTCAAATCGGTAAATTTAGGGGCACGATTGAGGCAATATCGAAGCTTCTCGACGGGCAGATCCTCGGATTTCAGCGCCCGCTTGAGCCGCAAGGCGTTCTGTGCCGAGCGCATGTCCAGCTCCAAGGTACAGAAGTAGATCTGTGCCGAAGTCAGAACGGTTTCGGTCCATTGCACGAGGGTTGAGGGCATGTCGACGATGACGTAATCAAAATGCCGGCGCGCCAGTTCCAGAACGCGGCTGACATCCTCTGGTGAGATCAAGTCAAGTGGGAGCATGTCTGTCGGTGCGGTCAACACCCAGAGCTTGTCATCGAAGGTTGCAAGCGCCTGTTTGAAGATGTCTTCATCCATCGCGTCGGTATCGGCCCACATTTCATAGACCACATCGCGACGGGGCAAATCGAGGTATGTGGCGACCGATCCGGTTTGAAGGCCGAGGTCGATCAGGCAGACGCGGGGTGGATTGTGCTTTTCGACCGTGGCCAGTTCCCAAGCGAGATTGACCGCAAGGGTCGTCGCCCCGGTCCCGCCAGCAATGGGTTGCGCAGCCAGAAGCACGCCATCCCCGACACGCTCCGAATTGTTGAATGGGGAGTGTGCAGGTTCTGGTGCGGCGTCTTCCTCTTTCTGAAGGCGCTCGATCGCGGCCTGCAACTCCCCTTCGGGAAGCGGGTAGGGAACGAATTCATGCGCCCCCTGGCGCAGAAGTTGGTGGAGGGCCGAGGGGCTGACATCCTCGGCGATGAGAATCACCTTGATCCCGCGGGCATTCGCCAGCGAGATGACCTCCCCCAGAAGAACGAGATCATCTTCATCGGTTTCATCGATCGCGATCGCGACGAACTCCAGTGAATCGGCGTCGGGCTGGTTGAAGAATGCCAAAGACTCAGAGAACCCGAGATCGCCCCAGTTTTCACCAAGCGCCGTTTCCATGTCCTCGATCAGAAGATCGAAGTTCTGGACATCGCGGCTGATCGTGCACGCGACGATCGGGCTGAATTCTGTCTGTGTCATTGTACCACTCGTCATTATTATGCGACCTCATCCCCCCCGCTTTGCCCGTCTGCAAAATGACTTTGAGGTCAGACTTATCGGGGCGGTTCGTTCCGGTGGGAAACTCTCTTGCCTGAGGTCAACCTCACCGAAAATCTAGGCAACATTTGGGCTAAAAAACCGTATTTGTGCGATGATTGCGGACAAAAAAAACCCGCCGTTGTGGCGGGTTTCTGAGGTGGCCCGGCCGTGGCCGGACAGGGAGATTGCGATTGGCTGTTTCGCTTACCCGCCGGTGGGGGAGCCAAGGCTCGCTTGTTCCCCCACATTCTGAAGTTCAGAGGCCGGTTGCGCGCTGTTGATGTATTCACGATATACAACTTCGGCGTATTTGCCTTCCATCACGATGGGATGTGACTGCACGAAACCCGACACCTCGGTGACTGTCCGCCGATTGCGGCGTTCGCGACCTTGAGACACGATAAGTGGCTGGCTTTCGCCGTAGGAAACCACGGCTTCGAGACGGCTGCGGCTGATGCCTTGCGATACGAGGTTGTTGACCACGGCATGGGCGCGGCGCAGGCCGAGCGCTTTGTTGTATGCAGTCGATCCAACCTTGTCGGTGTGCCCGTACACCCGGAAGCGCACTTCGGGGAATTGCTTGATCCAATGCGCTTGTTCGCGGAGCGTGTCGCGCGCGCCGGCATCAAGTTGTGCCGAGTTGAAGGCAAAGTTGACCGTGCTGAGCACCTCTTTGGCAAAGCGATTCGACAGGTCGAACACGTAGCTTTTCTCGCCCGTCATCACGAGATGGTTATTCATATTGGCGTTGCCAAAGTTCGCATTGTCAACCAACGCGCCAGCTTCGTGCGTGTAGGAGCGGTAAACCTCGTCATGCTGGGATGAGCAGGCGGCGAGAGCGACAAGCCCTGCAGTTGCGATAAGGTGTTTCATGTGCTCGCGCCTTTCGGTCAATCCATCACATAGCCATAAGAGCCGCTGAAGTCCTGTTTTGCAACTTCTCCAGCCTTGCTGGTTGAATCCGCAGGAACGGCCACGCGTCCGTTGAGGAACAGGTCCTTTTCGGATGGGAGTTTGACCCGGTCCGTCGGAAGGGCCAGTGCCTCGCCACGCGTGGGGGTGACAAGGTGTGCCGAAATAATGATCACCAGTTCGGTTTGTGAGCGGGCATAATCGGCGCTGCGGAAAAGAGCGCCAAGAATAGGCACGTCACCCAGCCAAGGGACCTGGCCATTGGTGTCGCGGAAATCATCTTGTAAAAGGCCGGCGATTGCAAAGCTCTGACCATCCCGCAGGGACACCGTTGTCGAGGTGTCGCGGCGGCGGAAGGCATCCACGGTAAATCCGTTGGTCGTGATCCCGTTTGTCGGGTCAATCGAGGATACGGCCGCGGCCAGTTCCAGATTGATGACTTCCTCATCCACGACCCGCGGTACAAAGTTCAGCTCGACCCCGAAAGGTTTGAATTCAATCGTCGTCGACTCGTTGTCCTGTGCCACAGGGATCGGATATTCGCCGCCGGCAAGGAACGTCGCTTCCTGCCCTGAAAGCGCCGTCAGGTTCGGTTCGGCCAGCGTGCGTACGACGCCTTTTGTTTCAAGGGCTTCCAGAAGGATGCCAACCTCTACGGACCCGACGTCAAAGCCGAATGCGAAGGCCGCATTATTGGTATTCGTCCCAGGAACGGCGCCGCCGATGGTGTTGAGAATGCTCCCCTGCGTCGCGGTCGAATTGGTGCCGCCGATGACGCCAAGGCCCGATCCGCTGCGCCCGTCGATGGACAGGGACGACGACAGCGCTTTGGACACGCTGCGCTGCATCTCGGCGAAGCGCACTTTGAGCATCACCTGCTGTTTGCCGGAGACGACCATCAGGTTTGAAACCCGTTCCGGTGCATAGCGTTTGGCCAATTCAAGCGCGCGGTCCATGCGTGCGTTGCTTGAAACGCTGCCTGAAAGCACGATCCCGTCGTTGGCCGTACGCACCTCGATTTTTTCGCCGGGCAGGATTTGCTTCAGGCGCTCCTTGAATTCCGAGATATCGGCCGCGACGTTGACGTCGACATTGGTGATCAAGCGGCCATTGGCATCCAGAAGCGTCAGGGTCGTGCGCCCCGGGGCCTTGCCAAGAACATAGATCGTGCGGTCCGAGAGCGTTGAGAAATCCGCGATTGACGGGTTTGCAATGCTGAGCTCGGCGAAGGGAACATCGCTTTCGACAACAACAGCGCGGTTCATCGGCACGCTCAAGTCGCGGTTGGCGCCTTCGCGTACAACCGTTATATTTTCTGCACTGGCCGTGGTCGCGATAGGACCACATGCCACGGCCAACCCAAGCAGGGTGGCTTTCACAAAACCTAGCTTTTTCATGTGACCTGCCTTTCCGATCACGCCTCAAATAGTCGGGTCTTTTCGCCCGGATTTTGAAGCAGTCTGCGCTAGTTCGAAATTATTTTCAAGAATCAATGGGTTTTGGGGCGAAATTGTCGTGAAACCGCCGAAAGTGTTGCCGACACGCGACGGGGCGCCTGAACCAGACGCCCCGTTCTCGATTGAATTTTTCAGTCGATCAGTTCGTGCAGGGGATCTCGCTGACGATGACTTCGGCCCCACGGCGTGTCCGAATGGTGCAAACCTCTTCGCGTTGTTTTGGCTCGGGTTCCGGCTCCGCCGCGGCAATGCCGAGAAGTTGGCGTTGATCCACCTCGATCGCCTCGGCGACGGTGTCATCCTTGGCGCCCACAAGCGACAGGGACAGGCGGCCGGTTGATTGGGCCTGTGCCAGGGCGGCCACCTGATGCGGCTGCACGGCGACGGTTACGGTGCGGGCGATCACGGCTTCGGCCATGTCGCTATTGGCCGACTGGTTGATGGCGACCAGCCGCACACCGGTTTCGATGAGCTTGGTCACTTCCCCAACAGAGTTGCGTTCGGTTCGCGCGCCGCTGCGACCGATGTTGCCGGTCCAATAGACATCGACACGATCACCGGGGCGCAGGAAACCCGAGACGCCGCTGGAGACATCAACGTTGATGGCAAAGGCCCGCTCGCCGCGCTTGAGGCGCGAGGTGATCCCGGCCTCTTCCCCGGCGCCGGTGACTTTGCTTGCAAGGATGGCCTCGTTCGGCTGCATCGCCCGCAGGGTCGCGCGGGGCTCGTCGTCGCCCTCGGGAAAGAGGTCTTCCTCTTTAAGGAACACACCTTCGGGAAGCGCCTCCTTGGGAAATTTCGTGAGGCGGACATCGTCTTTTACCACGCGTTGACCGTATTCGAGTGGCCGCTTTGCAACGAAAATCTCAACCGTCTCGATTTCGGGCGCACGTTGGGCGCGCTCTTGTGCAAGCTGTGATTGGTAGCCCTGAATGTAGTTCTTGGCCATATAAACCGAGAACCCGGCCAGGCCGACCCCGACAATAAGCACCAGTCCAAAAACCAATCGCATGGCTTATCCTTTCAAGGTTGTTGCGTTGCGGGCCACATCGGCACCATCGTCTATTTAGTAGGGTATATTGCCAATGTGGCGAAATCTGGGTCATCGCATGGAGACAACACGACATTTGCGAATGGACATTTCCAGAGGTCGGCGCCGTTCGGGCCATACGGGGTGCAAGGATGATTTTAAAATATGTCTTTTGATGGAAAGGTGGCCGTCTTGCCGTCTTTCGGGACGTGCCCCGGGGCGTGGCGTAGGGTTCGCTTGGAATTTTATT
>Ga0209937_1000719_pt1 | contig 10194 bp, 10 predicted proteins | sample SalPon1_B_H2O_MG_FD_185699 | JGI IMG/M metagenome (GOLD analysis project Ga0209937, IMG submission 185699) | Salt pond water microbial communities from South San Francisco under conditions of wetland restoration - Salt Pond MetaG R1_B_H2O_MG... | ecosystem: Environmental > Aquatic > Non-marine... | reverse complement strand
GCTGATCTTAGAGATTTTATTACTCAGTATGCATTGTTCGACGAAATGCAGGATTTTAATCCTGACGAAATGCAAGTAGTCGGAGCTCATTCAAAATATGCAGATCCCGCTATGGAAACTATGCTGTTACATTTACACGACAGAATGGAAGAAAACACAGGACTGTCACTGTCTCCGACTTATTCTTTTTATAGAGTGTATAGAGAAGGCGACGAATTAGCTGTGCATAAAGATAGGGAAAGTTGCGAAGTTTCATGCACTGTATGTTTTAATTACAGCTATGATGATTCTGAATACGAATGGCCAATATTTATGGAAGATTTTCCTGCGGTTCTTGAACCAGGAGATTTGGTAATTTATAGAGGTTGCGATCTAAAACATTGGAGAGAGCCGTTTAAAGCAGGAGACGATCACTGGCAGGTTCAGGGGTTTTTCCACTATGTTAACAATGACGGACCGTATAGTGATTTTAGATTTGATCAGAGAGAATCTCTAGGCCAACTAAAAACAATGTCTGCTCCCCAGAAGAACACAAAGTCTTATATTCAATATACTGCATGAGCATAAATGTCTACTGGTCTTGTTTAGAACGAGAGTGGATGAGAGCAGAATCTCCCACTCCTGTTCTTCCACAATTTGCTCGAAGGTATAGCAACATGTCGAGTGGTGTTGTGCAATGTCCTGCAATGAAAGACGAGCATAAGAATCTTTTTGGCATAAAGTCTCTATACGATTACGAATTTACAATAGATATAGAAAATAATACTGTTTCTACAAGCGATTATGACAAAGAATTTTATGATTGGCACGTGTTAGTTCGAGATTTTTCTGAGAGATTTTTTTCTTTTTCACAGGAATATATCTTTTTTACTGATGCGCCTTCGTTGCAGATGTCAGCTGGTTTGCTCCCACATCTTGAAAACAACAATATCGTCGAACGATGTGCAGTTGTTCCGGGAATGTTTGATATAGGTAAATGGTATAGACCAATTGAATTTGCTTTTTTTCTAAAGCCGCAGTTCGATAAATTCAAAATTGAAAAAGACGAAATATTTCAATATGTGAAATTTCATACTTCAAAAAAGATTAATTTTATTCAGTTTAGAGAATCTGATATGCTAAAATCCTATCTAAATGATGTTATAAATATTCGTAAGAATAAAAAAGATATTCAATCCTTGTTATCTTACTATAAACATTTTAAACTTAAAAAACATATTTTAAAAAATATTAAGGAAAATATACTATGAGCGCGGTTGATAATATTGTTATTGTGGGCGGAGGATCAGCAGGCTGGATGAGTGCAGCAACACTAATTACTGCTTTTCCAGAAAAAAATATCACAGTTATTGAACCAGAAGATATTCCTATAGTAGGAGTAGGAGAGTCTACACTAGGTCATATTAAAAATTGGACTAGATTTATAGGACTAGACGAAAAAGAATTTTTTGCTTTCACTGACGCTTCTTATAAAATGAGTATCAAATTTACTGACTTTTACAAAAAAGACGCAGGTGCTTTTCAATACCCGTTTGGCTGTCCTGAAAGCTTGCCAGAAAGAAACCCTTTTCTTGACTGGCATTTAAAAAAATATTATTACCCAGAAACATCTGTAAATGATTTTGTTGATTGCTTATTTCCTTCTGCAGCATTGTTTGAACATAACAAATTTTCACTAAATTTAAACGGAGAATTTGGAAGTTATAACAAAGAAAACGATGTTGCATATCATTTCGACGCTGTAAAATTTGGTGCATGGTTAAAAGAAAAAATCTGCCTTCCTAGAGGCGTTAAACAAATAGCATCATCAGTAAAGAAATGTAAAACTGGATCCAATGGAATTGAATCTCTAATTTTAGAAAACAAGGAAACTGTGAAAGCAGATCTTTTTGTAGATTGTACTGGATTTAAAAGCCTGCTTTTAGGAGATGCATTGAAAGAGCCTTTTACTAGTTTTTCAGATATGCTGCCGAATAATAATGCATGGGCAACTCATCTGCCATACAAAGATAAAGAATCAGAACTAGAAGCCTTTACGAACAGCACAGCAATAGAAAATGGCTGGTGCTGGAACATACCTCTTTGGTCTAGAATAGGAACCGGTTATGTATACTCTGACAAGTTTATTTCTGATGACGAAGCTTTGTTGGAATTTAAAAACTATTTACAATCGGACAAGATGGTAATTCCTCGAACCGAGCAAGAAGTAGAAGCCTTAAAATTTAAAAAAATAGCAATAAAAACAGGCATACACGAGCGAACATTTGTTAAAAATGTTGTAGCAATTGGTCTGTCTGCAGGATTTGTCGAGCCATTAGAAAGCAACGGCTTATTCAGTGTGCATGAATTTTTACTTAAATTGGTTGATATTTTACAAAGAAACGATATAAGTCAATTTGATCGAGACATGTATAATGTTTCTGTAAATGATCTATTTACAAACTTTGCCAAATTTGTTGCTTTACATTATGCTCTTAGCCACAGAGACGATACTGAATATTGGAGAGATATAAAGTCGAAACAGTTTGGATCCTTTACACAGGATCCTTATTTTCCTTATCAAGGAAGAACAGATGCTTTTTATAATCTAGGATGGCGATACATGGACGAATGGGGGCATCCGGAAGGAAATGCCGGTATTAGTTATATCGCTACAGGAATGAATCTATTCATGATGAATTCTGCTCGAATTAAAAATATAGAGCACCGAAACCAAGTCGATTTAAAAGAAAATATTACACCATTGCTTCAGCACTGGGAGATTCAAAAACAAAAGTGGAAGAGGGCTGCTGAATCTTGCCCTACGCTGTATCAATATCTATTAGATAATTTTTATAATGATAATAATGATTCGAAACATACAGAAAATACAAAGACAAATAGTACAAGTGCAAAATTTGTACAGATCGGAAATAGATAGATGAACATAGTTATTGTGGGAGGAGGAACAGCAGGCTGGCTCGCGGCATTTGCAATCTGCAAGGGGCAACCTGGGCAGCACACATTAACTGTTGTTGAATCTTCAAAGATAGGCATAATAGGAGCAGGAGAAGGATCAACAGGTTCTCTAATTGATTTTCTAAAAGGAGGTTTTTTTGATTATCAAGTTGACATAGACGACTTTGTTGAAAAAACCAGCGCAACTCCAAAGATGGGAATAAAACACGTAAACTGGGGTGTGAAACAAGACAGCTATTTCGCGCCACTCGATGTCAGTCCTACCGGGTTCGAAATAGAGGACTATGTGTTAAAATATGTGTTAGCAAAATACGGAAAGGAAAAGATGCATATTGCATCTAAAATTGGAATTGAATATGAAAATAAAAATTACAACACACCATATGCACTTCACTTCGACGGTCATAAAGTAGGAGAATATTTTAAATCTCACTGTATTGCCGACGGTGTTAATCTATTAGATGCAGAGGTTATTGACAGTGTATTAGACAATAGCGGTGACATTAGACAGATTGTGCTAAACGACAACAGTATTGTAGAAGGTGATTTTTTTATTGACTGCAGTGGCTTTTCGAGACTATTAATGAAAAAGGTAGGCAGTGATTTTAAATCATGCAGCGACATCTTACCTGTGAATACTGCTATGCCTTTCGTTCTACCGATTGAGGACAATGAAGAATTTGTTCCTCAAACTACTGCTACTGCACTGAGTTCTGGTTGGATGTGGACAATTCCATTGCAAACAAGAAAGGGCAGTGGATATGTTTTTGATTCTACATGCATTTCGAGGCAAGACGCACAAAAAGAAGTCGAATCTTATATTGGGCAAAAAATAGAACCTATAAAATTTATAGAATTTACAAGCGGTTACAGCAGAGAATTTTGGAAAAATAATGTACTATGCCTAGGCCTTGCGTCGGCATTTGTAGAACCTCTAGAAGCAACAAGTATCCATAACACTATTGTTCAAATAGTATTATTTTTAAAACAATATCTAAAAAAAGACAAGCAAGATACACAAAAGAAAATCTTTCAAGATAACTATAATGAAAGAATTCGTTTTCTAAACGAGCTAACTGTGGATTTTATATCTTTACATTATAAAGGTGGTAGAAACGATAGTGAATTTTGGAAGAAAATGAACAGTAAAAAACTGTCTGCAAGATCTGAAAACATTTTAGAAATTGCTGAAAATCAAATACCAGGTTATGTTCAACTGGAAGGAATGTACGGTTCTTGGTCAATTCCTTTGCTAAATTGGATATTTGTAGGACTGGATAAAATTACTCCTCAACAGGCAAAAGAAGAATTACGCATAGGGTCTAGAAGTCTTAGCGAAATAGAAAATAAGTTTAATCAATACTACAATTCTATTGCAGAACAGAAAAATTATATAATAACTACACAATGAGTAAAAAAAGACTACTTTCTGCTGGTTGCAGTCTCGTTTACGGCGCAGAACTGTCTGACTGTGCTGACTATCACGGCGATAGTGATGCTAGTCTAAAAACATGGCCTGCACTGATAGCAAAAAGATTAGGTTACGAATATTATACTTGTTCGCTGTGCGGCGTTAGCAATCAAGGGATTACAAGACATGTAATTGATGTTTGCGAAAGGTATGAAATAGATGCAGTTATCATACAGTGGACTTTCTGCTCGCGATATGAGCTACGTTTTAACAAAACCCAACCACATATGAGAGAGCCCAGTGAGTACTCTAACCTTGATCCTTGGATGTCTAGATACTTCGGAGTTCCTCGACATTTACCTCAAGATAAGAAAAACGGTATCAAACAGTTGCTAGATACAATTGATCCAAAAACTAGAAAACTTGCAGACTTGTGGTTCGATGCTGTGCATTCGGATGACACAGCCGTTTATAATTATCTACGTTGCGCCACAGAGATGGGATGCTATCTTAAATGGAAAGGTATTCCGTTTGTGTTCGCTTCTACAGAAACTGACCCTAGTAAAGAATATATTGATAGTTTAGATGATGCTAGTATATCCAGTCTCTATCAAATATACAAACTGATGCCTACAATTGATTTTGCAGGCATGGGTTTCTGGGACTGGTGTTTGAAAAATAATTTTGATTTCGGAATAGATCACCCGTTAGACGATGCGCACGCTGCTGCTTGTAATTTGTTACTTGATAACGTCTCTAACTTTTTGCAACCATGATTTAGTCTGCGTTCCAGGAAGATCAACAAATCCTTCATAGAATCCCTGTGTGATATCTAGATCACAATTATTAATCATGGTGTTATAGATTTTTTCTGCTAAAATTGTATGATTGCACTCAGAAAAATGTCCTGCTCTAAAATCATTGAAAGGTCCTGTGTTTGTGTATTCGAAAAATACATCTTTGCTTGCAAATTCATTTTCGCATACAGGAAATAAACTGCCTTTTGCAACAACACAGTTTTCCAAATTGCAATTAGAATGCTCTACAAAACAGTGCGAGTCTATGATAATAGGAGGATTATCAAGATTAGAACCGATATTGTTAATCCAGTTTAGCAAGGCAGAGCTTTTTAAAATTGTAAGTTCATCATTTTTTAGGTGTTTAAAGTAGTAATCAAATGCTGTTTTTTCTTTCAAACTTAATCCATCTAGTTTTTTCTTGATAAAGTCAGGAAGTTTATCAGTATTTTTAACCCAATCTTTATCGAGAGATTCTAGTGGATAGTTGTTTGTAAGATCTGGTCTATCGGGCCAAATACATATTCTTTCCCAGAATGGGATAATCACTACTAATCTGTCAGATCTTGTGAGATTTCCTTCTAGATACTGAGAAATCTTTAACATTAACCATTCGCTAGACGCGCCGTTGTGTGCTATATTAACAAGATCAAGTTTGAGCTTTTGAGACAACTGCAATTGCCAAACGTAGTCTATGTTTGGCCTAATCTCTGCAAAACTGTCCCCGAGAACTACGAGGCTACTCATACTAGGTAGGATATCTCACAATTACAATACCCGGGCCACCACCACCACCGTACTCTCCATAGTATGAACCAGAGCCGCCGCCAGATCCTGTATTAGTTGCTCCTACACCGCCGTTTTGTCTTGGGGCTCTTGCTCTCCCGTCGCCGCCGCCGCCGGCGCCGCCTTTGTGTCCTCTTGGACCCACTGCAGACGGATACGAGCTGCCGCCGCCGCCGCCCGCTCTTAGAACTGATGTTCCAGTAATAGAACTTGCAAGGCCAGTACCGCCCTGCCCTGCGTCAGAAATGTTGCCGCCGCCGGGGCCTCCGGGATGCCCTTGTCCAACAATACCGCTGCCGGCCGAGCCACCGTTGGGACCAGGTTGATAGCCTCTATAACCAAATCCGCCGGCGCCACCGCCGCCGCCGCCGGCATGGTGACTCGGGCCTCCGCCGCCACCGCCACCGGAGCCGCCAGGACGTCCTGCGCCGCCGCTGTATTCGCCGCCACCGCCACCGCCGGTTGAAGTGATTGAAGCAAACGTAGACGGGCCACCGTTGCTCCCTTTGGCATATCTTGAGCCCGGAGCACTAGGACCAGAACCTCCGCCTACATTAACGCTTTGGTTTCCTACTGGTACTACTAGGTTTCCTTCTCTGTATCCGCCGGCGCCACCGCCGCCTGCCAGGTTTGTTGCACCGGCTCCGCCGCCGGCAATTACAAGATATTCCACTGCAAGGTTGGTAGGCAATAGGCTAAGATTGTTGTGATCGCTGCGAGCAGCAATAGAAAGTTCTGATTCGCCTGTTTGGGTAAACACGTGAATTCTATATCCACCTGCAGTATATATTTCATCACCACCTGTTATTTCAAAGTGGTCTAGAGGAGATACCTTAGTTTCGTGATTTTTTCTTATTGTGCTTACAAATGGCATTTTTATTGTCCTAAATTTTATATCTTACTACTACTATACCAGGGCCACCGCGGCCGGAAGGTCCGTTTGGCGAGTGTCCGCCGCCGCCACTGCCCGAGCCGGAGTTATTAGGTGCTGAAGCAGTCGGTGCAGAGCCCGTGCGCCCGGGGGTGCCACCACCAGGGCCGCCTAATCCTGACTGTCCTGAATGGTTTCCACCTCCGCCGCCTCCGGCTCTTGTTAGTGTCGATCCTGTGATAGAACTTGCAAGTCCAGGGCCACCGGGTCCTGAATAATCACCTTCGTTGCCGCCGCCCCAGCCTCCTGCGTGTCCTTGGTTGGTAGTTCCAGAACCTCCGGGGTGTCTTCTTACAGGGGAATTTATTCCGTATCCGCCTGCGCCACCGCCGCCGCCACCGGGATAAGGACTTGGGCCACCGCCTCCGCCGCCGCCGCCGGATCCTCCGGAGCCGCCTGTTCTGCCGTCGCCGTCGTATCCGGGCGTTCTTGTAGCACCAGGATTGTGAGTCCCGCCTCCGCCGCCGCCCTGCGAGGTTATTGAAGCAAACGTAGAATTTTCTCCTCGATGTCCAACTGTATAACGCGGTGCTGGGCCTCCGCTTGGAGGACCGCCTGCGCCTACCACCACAGGCTGACTTCCTGTAGTTAATTCTAGCACGCCTTCTCGATATCCGCCTGCGCCGCCACCGCCGGCTATTCCTTTTCCTCCCGAAGCCCCGCCTGCTAGCACTAGATACTCTGCTGCAAGATTTGTGGGCTGTAAATGCATCATGTTTTCACTGTGCCTAGGAGTAATACTAAGTTCTGATTCGCCTGTTTGGGTAAACACGTGAATTCTATATCCACCTGCAGTGTATATTTCATCACCACCTGTTATTTCAAAGTGATCTAATAGTGAATCACTGGTTATCTCAGGTTGTATATGTTGTCTTCTTATACTGCTTACAAATGGCATTTTGATTCCTTATGTTCTATATCTTACTACAACAAGACCCGGGCTTCCGCTTCCTCCGCGGGTAGGATTGTCATTGCCGCCGCCGCCGCCAGAGCCGTTGTTGTTACCAATTGCAGGAAATCCGTTATCATCCTGACTGCCGCGGCCGCCGCCGCCGCCACCGCCGCCGCCCTGTCCGTCACCGTCCCAGTTAATTCCAGGATTCCATGCAGCGCCGCCGCCTCCGCCGGCTCTTAGTAATGAAGTACCAGTAATAGAACTTGCAAGTCCTACACCTCCGGTTCCTCCCTGACCAAATGGATATCCTCCCCAACCAGAGCCGCCGGCGTGTCCTTGTCCTGCAGTGCCGTTGGCCGGATTGCTTGTAGGAACCATATTTCTTGTGTTGGGTCCAAATCTATTGCTGTCTTCTCCGTCTGCGCCAGCGCCGCCGCCGCCGCCGCCTTGGTGGCCTGATCCGCCGCCGCCAGATCCTCCGTTAGAGGCACTATAATCATAATAACCAGCGCCGCGACCACCGCCTTGGGACGTTATAGAATCAAATGTCGAAGGCGTTCCGCTATTGCCGCCAGGGCCGCCGCCTGGACTAAAAGGTCCGCCCGAGCCGCCAGCACCTACATTTATAGATTTAGAGCCAGGAGTAATTGTGGTATGACCTTGTCGATATCCGCCGGCTCCGCCGCCTCCGGAGCCGTGTCTAGATCCGCCAGAGCCTCCGCCTGCTATTACTAGGTATTCTACGGCAAGATTTGTAGGCACAAGACTTAAACTATCAGCGTGCATACGGGGAGTTACAGAAAGTTCTGATTCACCTGTTTGGGTAAACACGTGAATTCTATATCCACCAGCTGTGTATATTTCATCACCGCCTGTAATTTCCAAGTTATCTAGAGGAGATACTTCGGTTTTGTAGTTTCGTCTTATTGTGCTTACAAATGGCATGTCTGTTTATTCCTAGATTATTTATTAAAAAGCCACATTTTGTCTTTTTCTACCCATGTCTTGTATACAGGTAATGTTATTCCAATTTTTTTTGCAAAATGATACGCTCTAGTTTGTGCGCCGGCGCCATAAAATGTTTCTATCTCTCTTCCTTGATAAAAAACTCCATTTATCTGCCGTGATTCATTGCGTAGATCAGTTCCTGCACACACCATATAAAATTCAGCGTAAGGCAACCATGCTGCATATACTCCGTATCCGCCGCCTTGTTCATGTAAAACTTCCCAAATATCAACATCTTCAACTGTTAATGGCCTTTTATAATCCCATTCCTTTGTAGGAGGTAATACTAATTCCGGACTGTCCATCCAGTTTGGATCAAAAACTTCATCTTCGTCTTGTTTGGTAAGAATATTGTATGTAGACTTGAAAGTTGGCATACCTATTATTCAACTGTGAAAGTATCTGATCCTGTTGATGTAAACGAGTGAGACTTTGCAATATCTTGATCAGTAACCGATCCACCGGATCCTTCTCTAAAAAATTCCTTTTCTTCCAGTAACTGCCAATTATCGGCTGCTCTTTTTCTTAGAACTATTTCTTCTTGTGGACCTAGCGAACCTAACTTTGATACTGTAACGCCCCCGTCTGCTATAATTTCCACGTTTCCCGAATTAATTCTTGATACAAACACAACAGATCCTACAGGAAAATCAATAGCAGATTCACTAGGAACAACTACTGTAGCATCCGAAGTATTATTCATTGCAACCACTCTGTCTCTGTCTTCTAGCTGCAGGGTGTGGCCGCCTGTTTTTACATTTTCGGTTTTTAGGGCTTGTAATGTACCCTCAACAATTGTTGGTTGTAAATCAGCCATTATGCCTTACTCCTAATATTAATAATTTCTTGGTTTAAATGTTTAATACATTCGATCAAATACACTGTTAATTTTGTATATTTAACACCTTCTGGATTGTTTTCGTTATCTAGTGAAACAATGTTTGGCAAAATTCCAGCTACTTCTTCTGCTATGAGGCCAGGCTCATTGATAGACGAGCCGTCCTTTCTATCGTAGATTTTTGGTTGTAATTGCAGTATTTTTTCAAATGCATTGTCTATAGGAGCAAAATTTTCTTTCAGTGCAATACTAGAACTTTCTACAAAATTGGTAACTGTTAGTGTTCCCGAACTTGGCTGGAAACTTAATTTTGAACTTGATACATCAACTCCTGAAATAGTTCCGCTATTAGATTTGCTTAATAATGGAAAATAACTATCTGTATCGGCAGTTTGATCTGCTACTTCTATTGTTAAATCTGTAAAACTCAAATTACCCGAGCTGTCTATAGTAAGAACATCTCCGTCATTGCCATTTGACGACGGTAATGTAAGTGTTAAATCAGAGCCCATTCCGCTAGGAGCGACAAGATTTACACTATTACTGGAACTATCTGATACAATTTCGAGA
>Ga0209937_1000718_pt1 | contig 10197 bp, 14 predicted proteins | sample SalPon1_B_H2O_MG_FD_185699 | JGI IMG/M metagenome (GOLD analysis project Ga0209937, IMG submission 185699) | Salt pond water microbial communities from South San Francisco under conditions of wetland restoration - Salt Pond MetaG R1_B_H2O_MG... | ecosystem: Environmental > Aquatic > Non-marine... | reverse complement strand
CATTTGTGTTCTTGTTCACCATAGGAGGATTCTCAGGCTTGATGCTGGCAATCGCTCCTGCAGACTTTCAATACCATGACACCTACTTTGTGGTAGCACACTTTCACTATGTTCTAGTCACAGGCGCCGTGTTCGCCATCCTAGCAGCAGCCTATTACTGGATGCCAAAATGGACAGGCACAATGTATTCAGAAAGACTGGGACAGATACATTTTTGGTTGAGCACGATATTTGTTAACATACTGTTCTTTCCGCAGCACTTTCTTGGACTTGCTGGTATGCCTAGACGCATTCCTGACTATTCTGTACAGTTTGCTGATTGGAACATGATTAGTTCTATAGGTGGCTTTGGTTTTGGCATTGCGCAACTGCTGTTTTTGTACATCTTATGGCGTTCAATTAGAGGCACCAACGACGCAGATGCAAGAGCCTGGGAAGGTGCTGACGGTTTGGAATGGGAAGTGCCGTCGCCTGCACCAGCGCATACATTTTCAACGCCGCCCGAGGTTGAATAAATACTATTATGAAGCACAACACACTTAACCTACTACTATTACCGGAGACTGCCTCTGGGGGTTGAGTGTTGACAGAATAATAGATAACACGGCCCCCGTCAGTTTAACTGCTCGGGGGTTTTTTAATGGAGAAACAGATGGAATATGAGGATTATTCAGATTATTGGCGCTGGATGAAAAACAACTTTCAATAGATCTTGACAAATTATCTAGTGACGCTATACTAAACTAAAGTGGTTAGGAGCACTCTTTATGACAATGCACTTAGAAGTAGGTTTGAGTACGATTCGCACAGGTAAACCCAAGGCCAGTCGTCTTACAAAGACCAAACTCAAACAGTATCAGCAAGAACTGCGAGAGCACAATAAAAAACTCAAACAGTCACATCGACACGACGAGTGTTTGACTTTAGATCAGTATGTGGATTGGATACACGGAAAGACCGGTAAAGCCAAACCAGAAAAGTACAAAACTGCAAAGGAAGTCAAGACATACGAGTGGAAGCCACAAGGTTATCGTCGCGGCGATAATTCACATGTTCCCTCAAAAGGCATAGGTGCTGGTAATGCTTTGGCACAGCCGAAGAAAGAATATACTGGTACGTTGGTGAAAGGAATCGCTACTATGCACAAATCAAACGCAGTGCCCATTATCAACGACGAAGAAGCCAAAGACATTTCTCGCATGAGGAGAGGATAATGAAGTTTTTGTTAATTGCTACAGCTCTCAATCTACAGATGACATATCCAAGCGAAGAAGTGTGTCAAAAAGCACTCGAACAGGTCAAACAAAACGATCCAACCGCAATGTGTATACCTGCAGGCGAGGACAGACTAGATCACACGCTTGACCGATTTCTCAATCTAGTACAAAATTTACAGTCTCAATCAGTTAAATAACTACATGAGGGCAATTATGAAGACTATCTTAGCCATAGTCCTAGCTATCGGTATCTATGCCACTGTAGCAGCAGAAACCGCTATAAGCGAAACACTTATGCCTAAAGTGGATCGATACTTTACAGAAGAAACTCATCCACAACTATATTGCATGGCACTTAATATCTATCACGAAGCAAGGTCAGACAATCTTGCAGGGCAATATGCTGTTGCTGATGTTGTTTTGAACAGGGTAAGAGATTCGCGCTGGCCGTCTACAATTTGTGATGTAGTGAAAGAAGGCCCCTTATCACAGTGGTATCTTGAAGAACACGGCAAAGAAGTTCCCGTTAGGCATAAGTGTCAATTCAGCTGGTGGTGCGACGGTAAAAGCGACAGTGTAAACGAAACAAACAGTTGGCGAAAAGCACAGGTTATTGCATATCAGATTGTTAAAAACAATCTCTTTCGCGGAATCACTGAAGGCGCCACACACTATCATGCTACCTATGTAGATCCCAGTTGGAACAAACGGTTTGCTCACATCGGAAGAATAGGCGAACATCTTTTCTATCGCGCAGATTAGGTTGACTTCCGCAACCTTTCCCCTTATAATGTAATAAACAGGTTAGGAGATTGTTATGGATCCCATTGTAGAAAAACTTACTACCGCACGTGTTGGTCTGTTGCTTAAACAGCCGTTTTTTGGTAACATGGCAACTCGCATGCCTCTCATAGACGCAAGCGATTGGTGCCCTACTGCGGCCACAGACGGTCGCGGCTTCTATTACAACAGAGATTTTGTTGATAGCCTAAATACCAAAAAATTAGAATTTTTATTTGCACACGAAATCTGTCATGCAATTTTCGATCACATCGCACGTGTAGGGTCGCGAAACTTTAAACTTTCCAACATCGCGCAAGATTATGCGGTAAATCAAATTCTTATCGATGAAAAAATTGGCGAGAGAATTACTGAAGTTGACATATGCTATGATCCTAAGTATCGCGGTATGGCTTGGGAAGAAATCTACGATGAGCTGTTTGATCAAGTGGAAGAAATCAGCATGGATGAACTGCTTGATCAGTTGGGCGACTTGCTTGACGAACATATCAAAGAAGGTGATGGAGCAGACGACGCAGATAAAGAAGGCGGCAAAGGCAACAAGCCTACTATTTCAAAAGAAGAAGCACAACAGATCCGTGACGAGTTGAAAGAGGCAATGATCCAAAGTGCTAATGCCGCTGGCGCTGGTAACATGCCTGGACAAATTCAACGCATGATCAAAGACATGACTGAGCCAAAAATGGATTGGCGTGAAATCTTGCGCATGAACATTCAAAGTATTGTGCGAAATGACTACAGTTTTGCACGTCCTAATCGCAAAAGTGCTCACAGTGGTGCTATTCTACCAGGCATGCGCAACGATGAAACTATAGAAGTTGCTATTGCAATTGATATGAGTGCCAGTATTTCAGACGCTGACGCACAAATTTTCTTGTCAGAAGTCAAAGGCATCATGGACCAGTACGAAGATTATGACGTTAAAGTATGGTGCTTTGACACTGAAGTCTATGCCTATGCTGAATTTACACAGGACAATGGCGAAGATCTACTTGAATATCAGCCACAAGGTGGAGGCGGCACTGACTTTGAAGTCAACTGGACTTTTATGAAAGACAACGATATCGAACCTAAAAAGTTCATTATGTTTACAGACGGCATGCCGTGGAACAGTTGGGGCGATCCCGACTACTGCGACACGCTGTTCGTAATCAAAGGCGGTCACAACATTGTTGCACCGTTCGGCCAAACTGTCCAATATGAACGAGATATTGAGCAAAAAGCCGCTTGACAACAACCGCCAAAGATCTTACTATAAAACTTGAGTTCAACAAAAGAGGTTAGGAAAATGTCAGACTCTTCTATCCGCCAGATGGGCCCAAAGGCGGCAAAACGGGCCATTCAGTATGCAATTAAAACTCGTCGTCCCGTATTTCTTTGGGGACCTCCGGGCATTGGTAAAAGTGAACTTGTGCAGGCAATTGGCGATCGTGAGAATCGCGAAGTAATTGATGTGCGTCTTGCACTTTGGGAGCCAACTGATATCAAAGGTATTCCCTACTTTGATTCTAACGAAGGCACAATGACTTGGGCTCCGCCTGCAGAACTGCCCACTGACAGTGACAGCACTGCTATTATTTTCTTAGACGAGCTTAACAGTGCGCCGCCTGCGGTTCAGGCAGCTGCATATCAGTTGATTCTAAATCGCCGTGTAGGCACATATAAACTGCCCGACGGTGTTGACATTGTTGCTGCCGGCAACCGCGACTCTGACAAAGGTGTTACATTCCGCATGCCAGCACCGCTTGCCAATCGTTTTATTCATTTGGAAATGAAGGTAGATTTTGAGGACTGGCAAGATTGGGCGACAGCAAACAAAATTCATCCAGATGTTGTTGGCTATGTTGGTTTTGCTAAACAGGATCTCTATGACTTTGATCCTAAAAGTTCAAGCAAGAGCTTTGCTACTCCACGTTCGTGGACATTTGTAAGCGACTTGTTGCAAGAAGAAGATGTGGATAATGAAACATTGACCAATCTAATTGCTGGCGCAGTTGGCGATGGTCTTGCTGTTAAGTTTATGGCACATCGCAAGATTGCAGGCAAGCTTCCGCGTGCCGATGATATCCTCGATGGCAAAGTTGACAAGCTTGAAGTCGAAGAAGTCAGTGCAATGTACTCGCTAACAGTCAGCTTGTGCTATGAGCTTAAAGAACGCTCCGACAAAGGTGCTAAGGACTGGGTCAAAATGTCAGACCGTTTCTTCCGCTTTATGATGGATAATTTTCCAACAGAGCTTGTTGTCATGGGTGCTAAGACTGCGCTCACTAATTACAATTTGCCGCTTGATGCAACCAAGATGGAATCATTTGATGAATTTCACAAGCGGTTTGGAAAATATGTGCTTTCGGCTATGGAATCCTAACCAGCCATAGCCGGCGGGAGGGTGCAATGCCCTCCCGTTCTTAATTCTTAGAACTTGGTGAATTTAATGAATAATATCGTCTACGAAGATATCAGATACACTAGAGATTTAGAAACCTACGAACAAAAATATATTGCTGTTCGTATGATTCTTGAGCAAAATAAATTGCTGTATACTAACCCGTATTTTGGCGAGGCTTATAAGCAAGAAATTAAATGGAACATGAGTCAGCAGATACGTCGTTTTGGCCAATATTTCTTTGAAGAGGATGCTGTAGCAAAATCTAAAGAAACTTATATGTACGGAACAGACACCGTTGACAGTAAAGGCTTCGAACACGTCACACCGCTGGGCTCAGATAAGTCAGAAGAAACAGGTCGATTAAATCAGTTTTTTAGAAATGAGATATCTGTAGACGAATTGTTGTTTTCTCCCGTCTGCAGAGTGCACAAAGATTTAGATACAATGCTTAGAGGACGACATGTATATCTAAACGAAGATCCTCATCATTTCTTTAACAGATATCTTGAAGCCGGGTATTCCGGCCTCATTAAAACTTGGAGGGGAGATCAGGTAGATCTTAGGTCTTGGGACTTTAATGATCATATCAGTCAAGTGATCAAACCACATCCGGTGTGGGGGACCTTATGGAAAAAATTCGTGGTATGAATATTTTGTGCCTGTTTTATTCATATCACCCGATGATAGGTGTAAATATGAATGAAAGAAAAAACACCACGGAGACACAATGAGCTATTTTGATTACGAAGAAGAACTGGTAGAAAACACAGTTGGCAGAAAGTTTTGGATTTATAAGAATGATTCCTTCTATCAGCAAAGAATTGCCGGCGCTGGGCCGTATCAAGGAGCAAACCTAAAACGCTTAAGAGACCTCTGTCCTGATGCTAGAACCATTGTTGATGTCGGAATGAACATAGGCATGAACACTATCGAATATGCAACCTGGGCAAAAAGAGTAATCGGTTTCGAACCTACTCCCCAAACCTACAACATGGCAATTAAAAATATTGAATATGCCAAGACCCAAACTCGCGAACATTTTCAAAAAGGTTGGTACCGCTTGAATGGAAATGCTTGGGCAAGCATGGTAGTAACAGCTGACATTGAAACTTATCCGGTTGGGTTAGGGCCAGAAGCGCAGGATTCTGAGATAGTTATTAGACCAGACAATGCAGGACACAATCACGTTGTGAATGATGATAGGCCTAGATGGACCGGGAAAAAGTGGATTCCGAGGACAGAAAAACATAAAAAAGTAGAATATGAGCAAATTCCCATTTGCATCGAAACCCTTGATTCGTATAAATTAGACGAAGTTGATATTATCAAAATCGATGTCGAAGGATTTGAATACGATGTGTTATTAGGTGCTAAGGAAACTGTAGACAGATGTCGACCTATTGTGCAGGTTGAAATGGTATACGGCCAACCACATCGCTTTGGCCATACTGTTCACGAAATACTAGAATATTTTGATAGTCGAGATTATGTAATGACGCTTGCAGACGGACAAATACTTCCTATGGAATGGGTCCAAAAGAAACAGGGCAAACAAATGCCAGTCAAAGGAAAAATGGATAGATTTTTTATTCCTAAAGAACATAATAGTTGGAACAATATTCCAGAAGAGCCGTTTAATAAACTCTTCGAAGAACTATAGATAAAATTCGCGAGATGATCACATATAGCACAAATTGGATGGGACCAATAAACATAGACTGGTATAGAAAACGCGGTCTAACTTATATCAAAAAAGAAACCGTGTTGTCTGATGTTATTTCACGCATGGCCGGCCGCAAAATAGGAGAGACCTATGAAGTTGAAGACGTTATTCAGCATTATTCCGCAGGTAGAATTGATATCTATGGCCTTGATGAAAATGAATACTATAATGGTATGACAGAATACGGTGTTGCACCGATGAAAGGTGAATGTTGGAATTTGTTGACTGATTGGCTAGACGATCTAGAAACGGAAAATTTACTGTCGTACGAAGAACTAATAGAAAGATTCGAAACAGAAACTGGCCATAATATTGAATGGGCAGAATAAAAGAGGCATACAGCGTATGAAATGGTTTAAAAGAAAACTATACAAATGGGTCAGCGAAGTTGATCAAGAAAAGCACTCAAATCAAGGTTATATGATAGACGAAGTACGACCTATTCCTATACCTAGTAATTCAGCGTTGTGTGATAAAGAGCCCGTGTTACACTTTAGAGTGTTTAGCGCGGTGGGTGGCAGAGTCGTCGAGTTTAAACATCACGACGAAAAAACTGATCGTTCTACTGTTACTACTTACATAATTAATGAAGATGACGATTTCGGCGAAACTATCAAAAAAATCTCAACCATGGAGATGCTTAAATAGTGTTGCAAAATGATCGAACATAGGCTATACAGTGTTGAAAGATTTGTCCCACATCGGCGTGTCGAAAGTGCGGGTGTGTGCAAAGAAGATCTAGTAATAATGACTCCTAAAAAAGCCGCTTGGTATGCTCTGCAAGGATACACCACTTTTGATTTTAACAAAAGTTTAGATATGGATCCTATCTACTACGAGCAAGAACAAGAAATTATAATGAACAAAGTTTAATTATTTCTTGACAAATGCTATTTTTTATCTATAATAGTACGTATAAGACAAGTTAACGTCTTATTGTAAATCGTAGAGCAAAAAAGGAAAATTAGCATGTCTAAGAAAAAAGATGAACTTCGTATGGCCCCATTTGATCCTAGCCAGGGTCGACGCGACAAACGAGTTCCCCTTGTACAAGTCGCAAGAAGTGTAGGTAAACGCATAGGCGCAGGCAATCCTAATACAACTGCCAACTACAAAGGCGCTTTAAAATTTGCTTGGGTACCTATTAGCAAATGTTATATCAATTATGAACGCCAGCGTTGGCCTGAACCCAAACACATCAAAAAACTTCACGCAAAGTGGAATCTAAACTGCGTTACACCTCTCCAAGCGAGATACAGTCCTAAAGAAGATCGCTATTATATTGCAGACGGACAGCAACATGGGATTGACTGGGTTTTGCAGTATGGCGAAGACGCTTTGGTTCCTGTCTTCTATGTAGAAAGCGAAGATGAAAATGTAGAGTCGATTCAGTTGCTGGCGTTGAATTGCGATAGCGAACCTATGGCAAAGTATTTTATTCACGACCAAGAAGTAAAAATGGGAATCCCAGATGCAGTTGCTCTTGAAAATGCAGTGAATAACGCAGGCTGTACCACTGGATACAAAAAACGCACTGCGGGAGTAATTACCCATATTACTGATCTTTGGTTAGCTCGAGATCAGTTTGGATTAGAAGCTCTCGAGCAGGTTCTCACAAAGATCCGTGAATACTGGCCCACTGAAAAAATTCCCACAGCATCAATGCTAGGCTTTTTAAAAGTCCGCCGGCTTATGGTTGAAGCAGGTGTCTATTCTGATGATGTTTTTGAAGATGTATTTTACTATGCATCGGAATTTTTCGAAACCTGCGATAGGCTACACAACGACATCAAGCGAGAGTTTGAGTATGTGTATCCCACAAACTATCGAGGCATGGGCGTCAGAGAAAAGGTAGCAAGTGGCATCGTCAGTGCCTACGAAAAACTGTCTGGCAAAACGCTAGTGGCTAAACCTTTTGAAATTGACATGCCGTATGCGGCTGATAATTTCGATGACATGTCTAGCACAGCAGAATTGCCCGGATTACAAGAACGAGTTAAGGAACATGTCAATGCTGTATCCTAAATATGATCCGGACACATATATCAGCCGAGACCTTTATAGAAAAGTATGCGAAACAGGCGACCTTCGAGTCGTCTGGGCATACTCGAACGCACAAAAATGGAAAGTTGATTACGAAGAATTTCTAGCCTTGTGTGGATCAACATGCTTAATTTGCAGCGGAGAACTAAATTACGGACTTGGAAAAAACAACAACGACAAGTCTAGCGAATCTACTCCTAGCACTCATCATATTGTTCCGCAAAGCAAAGGAGGAAAAAACTCTATAGAAAATTTTGCAATTATCTGTATGCGATGTAACGAAATTTTAACGAATTCTACGCACAAAGAAATACATCGCTATGTTGCTATCGCGGATTTTCTACAGAAACATGAAGAAATCTATGAACAAGAGATCTATCAAAAAGATTGACAAATCTCAAAATAGATTATAAACTACATTTACATTGTTAATTACACGGAGACTAAAACAATGAAAGGCACTATCAAGGCATTGGCAATTGGCACTACTATCGCACTTGCAGGCTGTTCTAGCATGCAGGAAATTTCCGTTCGCGAAACTAAAGCGCATCCTAACTGGTATGTAGACTGCGAGCAGATTGGCACAGAAGGTTTTATCTTCTTTAATCGCAAGGATTACGCATATTCATGCGGCATGGGCGAAAGCAAGTATGAGCAGGCAAGCGAGTCGCAGGCTTATGCTTTTGCTGTAAAAGGTTTTGCAGAACGCATTAACGGCGCTGTTAACAGTTCTACAACTGTAGAGCTTACTGGAAATGGTGCTAACGAATCGCGTTCAACACGTACTTTTGTTGAGCATGCAGTAAACAATACTAGTATTCGAGAACACCTTGAAGTCAAGCGGTTTGCATACGAACTAGCAACTACAGGCCGTGTTCATACCTATGTTCGCATTAAAATGCCACTTGAAGTTTTTAATCAACTGTTGGCAGAAGCCAAAGCAGAAGAAGCGGCAGAATAATGCGCTGGATGATCATAGGAGCAGTTGTGGTGCTAGCTGGCTGTAGCACCACAAACGAAGTTGTAGATTATACCCCGCAGTACTGTTATACCAACGAGCAAATCGCAATTGAGAACGGTACTGAGGTAGACAGTGCTATTAGAGTAGAATGCACAGACAGCCAAGTGCAACGTGTGCGACAGCATCAAGTTGGTCTTGCAGAAAACTGCGGTTACTTTACCTATTACATGGAAATTGGAGGCAATGTTGTTACTCGCAAAGGCATTTCGTGTCAGCGCATGGACGGCACTTGGGAAATCATTAATACTCGCTCTGGTTATTAGTCTTCCGGTTTCTGCTGATACCTTAGAAAATCCTAGGTTTGCATTTTCGGCAGGAACATTTACTAACAGCTTGGGCAATGTTGTATTTTCCTGGTTTAGAAAACTAGATGATCAAGAGTTGGCCGCCTACCACTCCAGCATTATGCAGGCCTTGTTCGTAGCAGAAAATGGCGAACGAGTAGTTTGGTATAGAGGAACAGCAAGTGGAGCGGCAAGGCCTGTAGCAACTTGGCCTACAGGCGGTGGATACTGTAGACGAATTGAAATCAGTGTGACAGACTACAATCAAACCAAAAATTTTTCTCGCACAGCGTGTAAGCAAAATGGTCTTGATCGATGGACTTGGTATAGCGATAAATAATAAATTATGTTCTTAGCATTTTTGACGCTCATAACGGCGCTTACAATCAGCGCCGTTGCTATTTACTACTCTGTAGCAGGCTTAGTCGCTATATTTGCCGCCGCCGCTATTCCTATTATCATAATGGGAGGCACGTTAGAAATTGCCAAACTTGTTACTGCGGTTTGGTTGCACCGCTATTGGAATCAAGCAGTATGGTGGCTTAAAACCTATCTAACCACAGCAGTAGTTGTGCTCATGTTTATAACCAGCATGGGTATTTTTGGTTTCTTATCTAAAGCTCACATAGAACAGACAGCGGCCAGCGAAGAAGGTGTTGCACAAATCGAGCGAATAGACAGTGAAATTGCTAGACTAGAGGCAAACATTGTTAGAGCAGAAG
>Ga0209937_1000715_pt1 | contig 10208 bp, 18 predicted proteins | sample SalPon1_B_H2O_MG_FD_185699 | JGI IMG/M metagenome (GOLD analysis project Ga0209937, IMG submission 185699) | Salt pond water microbial communities from South San Francisco under conditions of wetland restoration - Salt Pond MetaG R1_B_H2O_MG... | ecosystem: Environmental > Aquatic > Non-marine... | reverse complement strand
TTCGTTCCGACTACTCACAGTTCAAGACCGACCTGACCGAACAGGAACAGCAGGTCATCGTTCGTACTCTCTCGGCCATCGGTCAGATCGAGGTCGCGGTCAAGTCGTTCTGGGCGGACGTCGGCAAGCACCTACCGCATCCTTCGATCAAGGACCTAGGTTATGCGATGGCTAACTCAGAGGTGATTCATAACCTCGCGTACGAGAAGCTACTCGACGTACTGCATATGACTCACGTGTTCGAGGAGAACCTGAACGAGGAGGTCATTCGCGGCCGCGTCAACTACCTTAAGAAGTACAACGAAAAGATCTACGAGGACGATCGCAAACAGTACATCTATGCGATCACTCTGTTTACACTCTTTGTCGAGAACGTGAGTCTGTTCTCGCAGTTCTACATCATCATGCACTTTAATCGCAATCGCTCAGTTCTGAAGGACGTTGCTCAGCAGGTGCAGTACACCCGCAACGAGGAGATGCTCCATTCACAGGTCGGCATTAAGTTGATTCAGACACTGAAGGAGGAGTATCCTGAGTTGTTCGACGACGAGCTCGTCGGTCGCATCCAGCACGAGTGCCTCGAATCAATCGCTGCCGAGTCCAAGGTCATTGATTGGATCATGGGGGACTACGCGGTCGACGGTCTTGACGCAGAGATTCTGAAGGCATTTGTGACAAAGCGTATGAAGGACTCGCTCGATCAGCTGGGATTCGACTCGAGCGGTATTAAATACGACAAGAAACTTGCGGATCAGACGTTCTGGTTCGACGAGTCGACTCTTGGTTACACGATGACGGACTTCTTTCAGAAGACACCGGTTGAATATTCGAAGGGGCAGGGCATCTCAGCGGATGAACTATTTTAATTCTTACACAACGGAGATATCAATGAGCTTTGATTGGCTTAATAAAGACGCGCGTACGTTTCTCTCGCGCGGCTATCTGCCGAAGGGGCAGTCGGCAGAGGATCGGATCCGAGAGATTGGTGACACAGCAGAGAAGCTGCTGGACATCGACGGATTCTCGGACAAGTTCTACGACTACATGGGACGCGGTTTCTACTCACTGTCATCGCCGGTGTGGTCGAACTTCGGTAACGATCGCGGACTTCCGATCTCCTGCAACGGCGTCTATATCGGAGACGAGATCGCTCAGATCCTTGGCAAGTCGGCCGAGGTCGGTATGCAGACCAAACACGGTGCCGGTACATCAGGTTACTTCGGTGACATTCGTCCGCGTGGAACAAAGATCAAGACCGGTGGTACCGCCGACGGCCCTGTCCACTTTATGAATATCTTTGAGACCAATACGGATATCATCTCTCAGGGTAACGTACGTCGCGGTTCGTTTGCGGCGTACCTTGACATCGAGCACGACGACATCGAGGAGTTTCTTGAGATTCGTGAGGTAGGACACTCGATTCATAATATGTCGATCGGTATCTGTATCGGCGATCAGTGGATGGAGGAGATGATCGCCGAGGGCGAGGCAGTCAAGAATAAGGAACTTGCACCGAACGACGCAAAGAAACTCCAGCTGTGGGCGCGCGTCATGCGTAAGCGCAAGGAGTCCGGTTACCCGTATCTGTTCTTTAAGGACAACGTCAACAACAACAAGCCGCAGGTACTCAAGGATCGTAATCTTCCGATCTATGCCAGTAACCTCTGCTCTGAGATCGCACTTCCGTCGAGCGAGAAGGAGTCCTTTGTCTGTAACCTTGCGTCGATGAATCTACACACCTACGACGAGTGGCAGAACACAGATGCGGTCAAGGTACTCACGTACTTCCTTGATGCGGTGATGACCGACTATCTGAACAAGACGGCCGACATTCCGTACATGGAGGCATCGCACAACTTTGCGAAGACCTGGCGTGCTCTCGGTATCGGTCAGCTCGGATGGCATACGTATCTTCAGTATAAGATGATTCCGTTCGAGTCATTCAATGCGATCAACCTTGCGTCTGAGATCTCGAAACACATCGACGAGGAATCACTCAAGGCGTCCAAGGAAATGGCCGATCGGTACGGCGAGCCCGACGGTCTGATCGGATACGGTGTTCGAAATCTGACACGCTGTGCGATTGCCCCGACTACATCGTCCTCGTTTATCCTCGGTCAGGTATCTCCGTCGATCGAACCACTGCGATCCAACTACTTTACCAAGGATCTGGCGAAAGGTCAGTTTACGTTTAAGAATCCATACCTTGCTCGTGTTCTTGAGTCGTACGGTCACAACGATGAGGATACATGGCTCGATATTCTCAAGAACGGAGGATCGGTTCAGCACCTCGACTTCCTTGGTAGTACAGAGAAGGAGGTGTTCAAGACGTTTGACGAGATCACACCGATCGTTATCGTTCAGCAGGCCGCGGCACGTCAGCAGTACATCGATCAGTCGCAGTCACTCAACCTGCTAATTCCGCCGAGCGCACCGACAAAGGACATCAATGCCCTGATCATCGAGGGTTGGAGAACGGGCGTCAAGACATTTTACTACCAGCGCTCGTCGAATCCTGCACAGGAACTCGTAAAGGACATCACTACGTGTGAGGCGTGTGAATCCTAGGATTTATGCTTGCAGTTATCAAAATGGTAATTAGCCATTCCACCAGGGTTACCTGTCTTCATGCAGTGAGGGCAGGTAACCGATTTCACAGGATGTTTTTTGCCAATTGCTGCCTTACTTAGATTTTCTCTATGAGTATCAGTCATGATTCGATTGTTCATGGCTTCGGATATTTTTTTCCGAGTAGAATTAGATGGTTTAGTCCCTCTTCTTTTTACTCCGGTTATTATATTTGCCTCTCGCAATTTCTTTTTATGAGTATTAGAAAAGATACGACCCTTCATAGACTTCTGTATTGCCAAACGGTGTTCCAATGATAACTTTCTACCACAACCGGTTGACCCTTCTCCACCGTCAGCTTTGTTTCTTAGTATGCCACCGTTTTCTTTTTTACCCCACAGTCGTATTAAACGTCTTTCTATAGCCAATGCACCGACTTCAGTTAGATTATTTTCAAGTATCATGATTTGACCAGAATCTTTTCTTGGTACAAATACTGAATGCTGTTTTGAAAAGGCTCTTTTACCCTTTCCTTTGCCGATATAATAGGGGGTACCGTCACGCCTGATGTAGGCATAGACATAATAATCGAGGGAGGATTGATAAATAGGTTTGCTGGACATGGTTTCTCCTTTTAACTGTTTGGATGTTCAGAGAGGATGGGTGTTGGCGCACCGCGATCCTCACTTATTCTAGTTTATTTATACATTTGAGGAATTAAATAATGCAAAGTGTAGTCGTATGGTCAAAGGACAAGTGTTTCTACTGTCACATGGCAAAGAACGTTCTTGAGCTCAAGGGTATCGAGTTTGAGGAGAGAAACACAAGTCTAAATAAGTGGTCTCGGGCAGATATGCTCGAGGCCGTCCCTGATGCAAAGACGTTTCCGCAGATCTTTATCGATGATGAACACATCGGTGGATTCACCGAACTTCAGAAGTACTTAAAAGAAAACCTATGAAGGATATGGGATATACATTCTGGAGTGTGGAAGACGGGACGACAGTTACCTTGGAACAACTGCTTGCAGATACAAGGTTGATGCCCGTAAAAAGGATTAGCACAGAAAGACTCAAAGAAAGATTGATAAATTCTTATGATCAACAAAGAATAAAAGAAGCCGACCTAACCTATCCACCAATTGTCTTGGTATCTGATTCTAAGGTTGATAAGATCATAGACGGTAATCATAGAGTACAAAAAGCTATACGGTTAGGTTACAAAGAAATAGATGCAAAACCTGTTACTCTTGAGCAACTGCCATCGGTATACAAGAAGGTTTTTAATTAAACGAGGAGATATAAATGGAAATACTTCAGAGCGCGATCGACCTATCGCGGTTGCAGTTTGCATTCGTAGTGTCGTTCCATGCGATTTTTCCGGTATTCTCTATCGGTATCGCATCGTTCGTTGCTCTGCTTGAGGCATTATTCTACAAGACACGAAACCCAGTGTATGCAAGACTGTCTGAATTCTGGACCAAAGTTTTCGCGATAGCTTTTGGTATGGGTGTCGTGTCTGGAATCGTGATGTCTTTTCAGTTTGGCACAAATTGGTCAAACTTCTCGTATGCCACCGCGAACTTCCTAGGACCTGTGCTGTCCTACGAAGTTATTACAGCGTTCTTCCTCGAGGCAGCGTTCCTTGGTGTGTTGTTGTTCGGTCGAGATCGAGTGCCGGCAGGTATACATCTGTTAGCTGCCTGTATGGTCGCACTCGGTACGTTCATCTCATCGTTCTGGATTCTGGCCGCCAACTCATGGATGCATACTCCGGCCGGAGTCGAGATGGTAGACGGTATATTTCGAGTGACCGATTGGATGGCTGCGATCTTTAATCCGTCGTTCCCGTATCGATTCGCTCACATGGGTATCGCATCGTTCCTAACCGGAGCGTTCGTCGTCGCCGGCGTCTCGTCTTGGTTTTTACTTAACGGTCGTGACGTACTCGCTCATCGCAAGGCACTGTCCATGTGTATGTGGTTGATTCTGATTCTTGCGCCGTCACAGGTACTGATGGGTGATTTCCATGGATTAAATACTCTGGAACATCAGCCGGCAAAGGTAGCGGCAATGGAGGGTAACTGGGAGACGTCGAGCAACGTGCCTCTGTTGCTCTTTGCTCTACCAAGTAACGAGACACAGTCGAACTCTCTTGAGGTTGGCGTTCCAAACCTTGCCTCGATTATTCTAAAACACGATGCAAGTGGTGTCGTTCCCGGACTCGATGCAGTACCGACCGATGAGCAGCCGCCGGTCGCAGCTGTGTTCTGGTCGTTTCGAGTCATGGTCGGTCTGGGTATGCTGATGGTACTTGCGGGAGTCGTCGGTCTGTTATATCGATTCACAAAGCGATTGTACACACCTGGTTTGTTTCATCGTTTTCTCGTTGCCATGATTCCGGCACCGTTCGTTGCGGTGGTCGCCGGATGGTTCGTGACGGAGATGGGACGGTCACCGTGGCTCGTGTACGGAATGATGACTCATACGCAGGGTCTTACGCCGTCACTCACGAGTGGTCTCGCACTCACGAGTCTGATTGGATTCGCTGCGGTCTATGCGGTGGTGTATCTCTCAGGACTCGTATACATAATCAAAACGGTAAGGAAAGGAACGGACGCTGATGAGAACAGTATATGATGACCGCTGCACGATTCACAACACTGATCGTGACAGGACAATCGACGTGGAGATCCTTGAGTTCTCACCAGAGAAGAGACTCGTGGTATCGGTCGAGAGATCGGTAAAGGTGAATCTATCATACGATAGCAATCATAGGGTCTACGTCGGATCGATGGCCGGGCTAGAGTTTACCTCTCTCGGTCCTACCGCACACACAGTAAACGAAGGGTATAGAAGATGATCAAGTGTTTTGCCTGCTCAGTATCTTTTAACGTCGAGTTCGAGGAGGCCGATGCAGACGCACGTTTCTGTCCTCACTGCGGTCAGGAAACGATCGATGACGTTCAGCTGATCGAGGACTACTCGGTCGACTCCGAGATGTTCTACGACGAGGACGAGGACGGTCTGACCTAGACTCAATAAATAGATCCATGGCACAGCAGTGGATCTATCAAGGTGAACCCTACGAACCCGAGGCGGACGTGGTCTCCAAGGACTTTCCGTATCAAGGGTTTGTATACATTATTGAAAATCTGGCAAACGGTCGATCCTATATCGGCAAGAAGGGATTCACCTTCGGCAAGACTCGCCAGGTCAACAAGAAAAAGAAACGCTTCCGCGCCGAGTCCGACTGGCGTGACTACTACGGTTCGTCCGAGGAACTCCTCAAAGACGTCGAGTACTACGGTAAGGAGCGCTTTCGTCGCACCATCCTCCACCTCTGTCGATCCAAGGGCGAGGCTTCGTACCTTGAGGCCCACGAACAGTTCTCCCGCAACGTCCTGCTGCGCGAGGACTACTACAATACCTGGATCTCCTGCCGCGTCCGTAACTCCCACCTCAACTACCTTCGCGAGACTTATTCCTCTCAGGAACAAGAGTTGTTCCGAAATTGATCAAATAAACTGTTTACAAGACGGTTGATTGTTGGTATAATGGTATCAACAGTTAAGGAAAGGAACTATACTATGACAACGAACCTCACGAGCAACGAACGGGCCGTCCTCGACACCATCGCCGAGATCTGCATCATGGACTACTCCGCCGACGTTAACGAAATTGCCCGCAGCACAACTATGACGATCGAGAGCGTCAAGGGCGTCGTCGGTTCACTGGTCAAAAAGAAACTGGTGATATGTGAGAGCGAGTACCGTGGAGATCGTCTATTCTACGACATCTTTCCCGTTAACTCGGAAGGCCAAGTTTTCTCGAACAATGACTGGCACTAAGGAGAATGATCGTGGATAAGGTAATCGAAAACGGCCGGGTCGCAGTGCTTTACTCACCTGGCTTTGGTGCTGGATGGTATACCTGGAACTATTCTCATCCAGAATGTTTGTTTGATCCTGACATCGTAGAGTTGGTGCGATCCTTCGCTGACACAGCAGAGATCGAAGAACTGGCACGGTCAAAGTGGTCACAGGGCGACGACTACTTCTATCCCGGCGGTGCAGAATATCTTAGGATTGAGTGGCTGCCAGAAGGGTCACGATTTCGCATTGATGAATCTGGTGGCTCTGAGAATCTCGTTACAGAACACAACCAAGAGTGGTTAATCGCATGATAGACATTATGAAACTAAAGGGTGATATCAATTGATCGTAGTCGACTACAATGGAATCGCGATCTCTTCGGTGGTGGTGCAGAAGCTCGCCATCGAGGAGAACCTGATTCGACACTTTATTCTGAACACACTGCGAATGTACAACAAGAAGTTTCGTAAGGACTACGGACAGATGGTCATTGCGTGTGACTCGTCTACTTGGCGCCGCGAGTATTTTCCAAACTACAAGTACAAGCGCCGCGAAGGTCGTGAGAAGGACGAGGTCGAAAAGGCAAACTGGGACGAGATCTTTCGTATCATCAATCTCGTACGAGAGGAGATCCAGGAGAACCTGCCGTATCGAGTCGTCAAGGTCGACGGCGCGGAGGCCGACGACATCATCGGTGCGCTGACTCTTGAGACCCAGGAGTTCGGTAAACACGATGACGTTATGATCGTCTCCGCGGACAAGGACTTCGTACAGCTGCAGAAGTACAAGAACGTGAAGCAGTACTCGCCGATGCAGAAGAAGTTCGTCACCGAAAAGAATCCGAACACGTATCTCTTCGAGCACGTTCTGAAAGGCGACTCCGGTGACGGTGTACCGAACGTACTGTCCGGTGACAACGTATTCGCCGAGGGCGTTCGTCAGACTCCAGTGACTCGTAAGAAGCTCGACTACTGGGCAGAGAACGCACAGGACCTGCAGTCGGTCATGGAGCCGGAGATCTATCGCAACTACATGCGCAACAAGAAGCTTATCGATCTTGAGGAGATATCCGAGGATCTTCGGACCGATATAATAAATACCTATGAGAGTCAGGAGGACACACCAAAGAATCGTGTCCTGAAGTACCTGATCTCGAAGCGTTGTAAGAACTTAATTTCAGATATCGAGGATTTCTATTAAGATGGCCGTGAACAAGATCAAAAATATGAGAGTGGACGACATTCTAGACCGAGTCGGAGAGGCAAAGACCCGCAAGGAAAAGATCGAGGTCCTTCATACCTACAACAATCGTGGTCTACGCGACGTGCTGAAGGGCGCGTTCGACGACTCGATTCAGTTCAACCTACCCGAGGGCGCGCCTCCGTTTAACACCGGCTCCGAGCACTCGTTCGGTACGACACTGCTCAAGCAGTCTAAGAAGTTCAAGTACTTCATCAAGACGAACAGTCGGCCGACCGCCGGTGCCAAGATCGAGGTGATCTTCGTTAAGTTACTCGAGAGTCTACATCCCGGTGAGGCACAGCTCGTACTCTGGATGAAGGACAAGGAACTCGGCGGGAAGTACAAGGGGCTCACTAAGAAGCTCGTGTCCGATGCCTTCCCTGGACTAATTAACGAGTAGCTATATACAGATCAGCGGTACTGTGATATAATAATATAGTTGTCGGCGGAAGGGGAATATACTCATGTTTCGTGATATCTGGATCGTATCCGATACACACTTCAACCACAAGAATATCCTGAACTTTCGAAATCGAGAGACGGGTAAGCTAGTTCGTCCTGGCTTCCATACCCTTGAGGATATGAACGAGCACATCATTGATCGATGGAACTCTGTGGTCAAGAAGGGTGATCTGGTGTACCATCTTGGTGATGTATTCTTTGGTCCTCAGGAGAACTATCTACCGATTCATAAGAGACTCCGCGGATCAAAGAAACTGATTATTGGCAACCACGACAACGTTCGGTTCTTTGCTAAGTATGAGCTGTTCGGTAAGATTCAGATCTGGGAACCGTTACAGAAGTACGGCATTCTGTTATCCCATATTCCACTTCACAAGGATCAGCTAAAGCGTGAGTCGAACGGTCTGTTAAACGTACACGGACACATCCACGAGAAACCGTCTCCCGAAGGACCCTATCGTTGTGTCTGTGTCGAGCAGACGAACTACACTCCGGTCAATATTGATGAACTCAGGACTACATGATGATTGTGCGACACTATCCACGCTTTAATACAGACAAGGTAATCGATCACTATTCTAAGCAGGACGGTGTTTCGGTTACTTATGTCTGCACTACTGAACTTGAACCTGGCAATCTTGTGTCGGTCGACGTGTTTTATCGTGAAACGCCACATCCTCAATTCGGCAATCGATATTTCGGTCTGTACCAGGCAATGCTGACTGGACAGATAATGATTACGAATGCCGACCGAGTCGAGGATCTATCTTTTGACTGTATCATGAACTCAGAGGGTGGTCTTCAATATTCTCGTGACCGACACGACTGTGTGACTCTCGATAATGGTAATATGATTGATGGTGGTCGGCTGTATACACGTACTAACGGTTGCGAGGTATTTACATATACTGTTAAAGATGGTGTAATGGTACCACTTGATGAATTCATGTTTCTAAATTGGAATGAAGGATAAATCAATGATTGAGACATACACGCGAAAGGCTAAGTTTGCTTCTCTGCAACCATACTGCCATCTTGCCAAGAAACATTCATACATCGAGGTCACTGAGTGGAGCAACGGCGAAGGATTCGATGTGTCAATTGGTGCGGCAGAGGAGAAGCATTTCTCACTCTCATGGGGTGAGTATCAGGCACTCCAATCACTAGTGGCATATCAGGAGAATGACAAAGATGATTAAGAAATACCTCATGTACTTTGGAGCAGTGCTCGGAATACTTGCGATGTGTATGTGCAGTCTTATCGGTACCGCATTTCTCTATAACTATGTTGTGACGACGTTCTCCACCACGGTGGTATCAATCACGACCATAGGGGTCAGTATTACAATTGCAGCTGCGGCACTTGCGGGAGTGCTCGTATCAATGGACAACAATGACTTCGACCTTTGATAACAAGAACAATCCACTTTATGGTACCGAGCGTGAACAGTTCGAGGTTCTCAAGAAGATGTTCTACCATACGATTCCTGAACGAATGCCCGACACGTACTTCATCTGTGGTGAAGGTGGAGAGATCGACGAGGACACTCTCCCTGAGTACATCTTCATCTGTCCGGCGTACGGAGTCGGTTGGTCGATACCATACAAAAAGGTCAGTTATAAGGATGGTGAATAATAATGTTGTTTCGACCAGAAGGTGAAACGAAAGTCCAGATGTCAATGTGGTCAATCCGTGAGGTATCATCACCTCTCCTTGAGGAGACTACTCAGCATCTGGTTGGTGTGGTTGATGGACTCGGCCGAGTCTGTTCTCCGATTCAGGACTTTGACCGAGAGACTATGACAGTCACGTCGCGGTCAGGTAAACTGTATGAGTTGGTCGGTGAACCGGGACTTGATATGGATGCCGCCTACGTATTTGCAAACTGGTGTCGAATGAATGAGATTACCGAAGCCACAGACGTGACTCTTAACTACTGGAATGAATTGCCTTAAGAGGGTTTACAACCAGTAGGTATTTTGATATAATGGATCCACTATGAACATATTCTATATCGACAAATGCCCTCGCGCCGCTGCTCAAATGCAGTGTGACAAACAC
>Ga0209937_1000712_pt1 | contig 10220 bp, 11 predicted proteins | sample SalPon1_B_H2O_MG_FD_185699 | JGI IMG/M metagenome (GOLD analysis project Ga0209937, IMG submission 185699) | Salt pond water microbial communities from South San Francisco under conditions of wetland restoration - Salt Pond MetaG R1_B_H2O_MG... | ecosystem: Environmental > Aquatic > Non-marine... | reverse complement strand
CCAGGCCGTTTTTTGGCGTAATTGAAGCTTACGGCTTAGTTCCGTAGAAGCAATACCCTTTTTGGAGGTGGAGACATAATAGACTATCCAGAAAGCCTTCAGGATGGAGAATTTCATCTTATGAAACAGCGTTCCGGCCGTAACACTCTCTACATAATGGCAAAGAAGTGCATTGGCGGTCAAACTCTTGGTTACCGGAACAATAGCGCGAATGGCCACAATGCTTACACTTGAAGCCCCTTTGCCATTTCAGTTTGGCCAGGTGGGCGTAGCAACTCCTTTCATCTGGGAAACGCTCTTGAAACTCGAAAATCGAGAGGCTTTTGTATCTTGCTTCCATAGTTATATTGTTAATTACCACAAATATAGCATATTAGCTGTATTTGACAAAAGCCTAAAGCAATCTATTTATTTTAGTAGGTTAAAACCATATATTGAACTGATAAATTCTCACACTTTCTATATTTTGACATTTTTTATTTTTTGTCGCATCGCTATATATAAAAGTTAATAATTATTTATTAACACATTTTTTTTATGCTTCTACTGTTTTCCTTGTATGGTCTGGAATAGCATTAACAATAAATCACTATTGGTATTAAACTCGTTTATTTCTTTTTAAAATATTTTCTTAACTTTTCTATGATATGCTCTTATCTGAATATATGCAGGAATCCATTTCAAAATCCTGTATTTTTCTTTTAAAAGACGCATCTTTTCACTAAGTTGCTTATATTCATAATCTGGATTTTGATCTATTGGCAAAATATCTGCATTTTTCTCTGCGGCTATATTACCAAAAAGCTGCTGCCATTTTGATGATATCTTTTCATGGTTAAATTTTTCTTTGACAAATTCTATACCGTTGCACCCCAACTCTATAGCTTTATGCTTATTGCGCAGTAAATATACAATATTTTCTACAAGTTTATCATCATTTACACCGAGCAATCCTGTGTTATTATTATCTACTGTATCCAGTAAGCCCCAAAAAGCACCTGAGACTATAGCCGTGCCACAAGCTTGAAACTCTATAGCCACACCAGGACAGTTTTCTGTTGCACCTGAAGGGTTAGGGCATCCTATCAAGGCTTTTTGCATGATAGGTATCTTTTCTTTGCCAAGCACTCCGTAAAATATTACACTATTTAATTTCTCTCCGTTTTCATCACTTAAATATGGTCTAAATAGCGACTCATAGAACTCGTCAGCCAGTTCCCACTTTCCAAGCTTTGAAGCTCTATTATAAAGTTGCCCGCTTCCTATAACTCCAAGCTTAGCATCAGGTACTTTCTCGATGACTCTTTTCCACACCCTGGCTAAGACATGAAAACCTTTTGCATGTATCAAGCTTCCCATATACACTACAGATTTTTCTTTTTTAACTAGCTCTTTTGGGATGTAGTGTTTTGGATCAAAGCCGTTATGTATCATCTCAGATTTGTATATAATAGGATGATCTCGGAGCATGTCGTATTGTTCTTTACTTACATTGACATAGCGAACTATGTAAGGATGTTTTGCTATTTTGCCCAGGCACTTAAAAGGTGTGTTATGTACCCATGCTATAGTTTTAATCCTTATGTCTTTTAAATCTTCTAAAAAAGCTCGACCCTCAGCATCCTGCGTAGGCCTGTATATAAAAAGATCACATCCGCCTTCTTTGGCCTTTCGTGCCGCATCTGTAACACCAGTCACCTCTGTAGCCTCAAACCCTTCGGGCAACTTATCGGTTAGATGCGCATAAAACACAAACTCGACATCATCAAAATACTTCATATAGTAGTATGGCAAAGTTAAGAAGTTGTACTGCGTACCACCTATCCCAGGGTTTCCATTTTCTGGGCTGCTTAGATCTACACCTTTGTAGCCTTTGTTTACTAAATATAGTCCTACTTTTATTTTACTCATTTGTGCCTCGTTTGTATCCAAAATTTGAAAAATCCTCTTCATAAATACGATATACAATTTCTAACATTTCTTTATCATCATAATACTCACTCCAATGATTTCTAGAAGATTTATTTTTATGTTGAAGAATTTGATCTTTTAAAGATAATTGGTTTTTTATATAATCAAACTCTTCACTTAAATTTTCAAACTTTGCAATATAATCAATATCTATTTCGTTTTTGAAATTTTTTAAATAAAAAGACTGTTGCCTAAAATGTTGCCATTTAGTAATGTTATATTCAAAGGATTTATCCTTTAATAAAAAAACAAATTCTTTAAATGTATCAATATGACCTATGTTTGAATCAGCCCATGCTTTATCAATTTCATGCAATCCACCTTTTTTTAAAAAATGAAAAGCTGAAACCAATCTGTCATAAGGATTTCGCACTATCGTGAACTTCCAATACTTTTCAAATCTTTTAGCATCGTGGGCTTGAAACTGCCGTATTGTTTTGTGACCTACTTTTTTTTCAAACAGAGCTTCTTCTATGCTGATACCTGCATTTTTAGGTATATGTATAAATATCATATTGTAATAATCGTTTATATCCTGGTATGGATCTTTTGTTTTGTATTTGTAGTATAGTTTTTTTAGCATGTTATTCCTCTAATATCCAAACTCTGCATAGTCTTTTTTATATATATCTTTTATAAGTTTTTCTGTATCTTTACTTACTTCTACTTTTCTTTTTTTGGATTTATTTTCATGGGGTAGAGGCTCTTTTATACCTAATGCACTACATATTTCTTGCCAATCATTTTTTATATTTTCTAGTTTGCCTAGTTTATCCAGGTTTGAACTGTTTTGAATATAGTTTGCATACAAATCCCAATGATGATTATGCACTTGTTGTAAACTTGCTATAAAGTCATCAAAAGTCATCGTTTCTGCTTTTTTTCCATATAAAGTTTTCATCTGTCCAAAACGAAATTTATCATCAGTATTAAAAAACATTTGAAAGTTACTAACAGCTCTTTTTACAGGTTCTCTCACAAAACCAAACTTGTAATAATCTGAGAAATCAACAAGAGATTCCTCAAATCCACCATAATACATACTAAACTCATAGTCTCCTACTGTGACCCCTGAAGGCTGTTTAGTATTTATTCTATTTTGCTGCTCTGATATCATCTCTTTTAGACAAAACTTCTCTTTTATTCCTATTTTCATCTCAGGAGCACCCCCCCCGATTTTATGAAGCAAGTATGCTCTTGCTATATTTTCTTTCCGTGGCTTAATCTGTAATGCTTTTTTGATGCTACTACATGCGGCTTTTGGTGTTTCGTAATATACTGCTCTAAGTTTGTGAGAGTACCAAATAAAAGTCGAAAATCTGCATCCACAATTTTTTAAATGACAATTAATACTTTTTGCTATAGGTGACTCATTTATAATTTTCATTTTTTTATACTCCTGATTATGTTTATAATTTTTTTGCTTACCCTTTCTTTGAGTGAGTAAGGATTAGATGAGTCTCCATACCTTTTTATGTAACATTTTAATTTAAAAGCTTGATTGTTTAATCCAAAATAATTATTTACATGATGAAACATCAATCTTTCACCCACTCTATGTGATTCCCAGTTACCATCACCCAATGGAGTCTTCCAGTATTCATTTAAGTAATTCCACACACTAGTGTATTGATCCATAACTTTAGATGATCCGTATGCAAATTTATCACTTAACTGATAGTTTTGATTGATAGCATAATTACTAAAATATAGTTTATTCTTATAAATATTTTGTATTTTCAATGGCTCTAAAATCATCAAATCAGGTCTTAACTTGATGACAACATCATATTTGAAATCAAACTCTTTTTCAAATTCTTTTTTAAGCTCGTTGCATTTATTCATTTTATAAAATAAAGGTATGCTGCCCTTGCATTGGTTTGGTTCTTTTTCCTTTATTAAATTTGGGACTTTCACACCACTGAATTTATCCAAATAAGATTTATCAAATTGTTCTATTACAACCTTTTTAGGGGCATAAAGCTTCTCTAATTCACTGTAAAGTACGATTTTTTCTTCAATATGTATGTTTTCTTTATGGCTTATCCCACTGCCTTCCCAGGTATGAATAAAAATATCTGGCTGCAATGGGTCAAGAATATATTTTTTCAAATTTGGATAACATTCTTCATAAGTCCTCATTTGTCCAGATATGCATAATGCTATTTTCATGATTTACTCCCCAGCTCTTTATTTATTTACTCTACAGCTTTCGCATACATCACTATCTGACTGTTGGGTGCATATTTGTGAAGCGCCATAAAGGTTAAAAATAAAACATTCTCTCCAAATTTTATATGTTCTAACTCAAAATTATTGATTATTTTATAGTCAAAGCATTTTGAAATATTACTTCTATAAGAATTGAATTTAATTTTGTTTAAAAGAAACACCTGTATTAACACCTGCCAAGGGTTTAGAGACATTCGCTATCAACTTTGATATATTTGTTTTGTTTCTTTAAATTCTTCTTAAAGTATAAATTATGATATAATGCTCTTCTTTCTATAAAGATTTTATTTATTACATAACCTTCTCTAGTGGCAATAATCTATTATAATTTTATTTTTTTTCTAAGTTGGCAAATTATTTCATCAAATTTATACAGCTTCTCACATTTTCCCCAGTTTTAATCCTAAGAATGTTGTATTTATCCCTGCTGTTTTTTTAGCTATGAAAAACAAACTAAAACTATGCACTGTAGTTGTTAATAAAACTCCAAACACTGCACCCATTACTCCAAAATTTCGTATCAAAAACAGATCAAGTACTAATCTTGCCATAATTATTAAGACATTAATTTTTAATACTAACTTTTCCTTGTCAACCATCATAAGTAAAGTTCCAGCAGGACCAAAAAAAGTATTTGCCAACTTTCCAATCAATAAAATAATTAATGGAAGAATTACTTCTTTATACTCATTTCCATATAGATAAACAATAATCTCATTGCCCCAAATAAATAAAAAAATTGATAACACTAATGTCGATAAAAAACCAATCAAGGAACCTATCGAAACAAATTTCTGCAACCTTTCAAACTGCTTTTTGCTATACATTTCCGCGATTCTAGGATTTATAACACTGTTTACAATATTTGCCATTACAAATGCAAACATAGATATCCTAAAGGCAATCTTAAAAAAAGCTACTTCGCTTTCATCTTCAATCAATGCACCAAGCATCACTAAGTCTATATTTTGGTTGATAGCTTGAAGTCCTGCTAAAAGAGAAAATGGCAAAAGGGATACGACCATTGGCTTGAAAGAGGATATTGTATCAGTTGATTGGGCAGGTAACTTATGTAGTACAAACTTTTTCAAATAATGCAGACCAAAGAAAAAAGCCACCGCCAACGAAGCGAGATGCAGTACAATGATATGCACAACACTCAATCCCTCCTCAAAGACAATATACGCCATAGCTATGAAAACAATATAAAAAAAAGGTTTAATGAGTTTTTCTGGTATTTGGCTTTTGATTATCTCATGATAGCCTTTAAGTATTCCCATCCTTACCTGATTAAACCCAACCAGAAACAAAGACAGTGAGGCTAACACTAAAGCAAGCCCCACCTCAAGTTCAAACACCCACACTGAAAGTCCTACCAAACCTACCACAAAAAGTGATGACACTGTCACTAAAAAGGTGGCATTTGTTAAAAGTGCTTTGATATATGAATCTTTTTCAAGTGCTAGGCTCTTGGCAACCTCCCGTGTAAGATATGTTGGTAAACCTAATGCGACAGGAATTGTGAGTAATCCCACAATAGACATTATATAAGTCAATTGCCCATAATCTTCAGGACCAAGGATTCTTGCAAGCATAACACTTGAAACGAGCATGAAACCCATATTAAGCATTTGCAGTATAAAAGATTTTTTTATAATGTTTATGAACCAACTTTTCGAAAGTGCAATTATATATTTTTTCAACATAAAAACAGAGTAAAAAAAATTTTTTTGCTCTAACAATTTTTCAGCAAAAAACAATGAGATATAACATAAAGAAAATATAATTCCATAATAAATATTTGCGGAATAGATAATTAAAATTGATTTAAAAGCATACTGTATTCTTTTGGAGTGCCTGAAAATAAAGTGTCATTAATATCGACCAATATATATTTTACAATAAATTGTTCCTCAATTAAAAGGTTGTACATAGGAGCTATAAATAATTCATTATAATTATTAACCTTCTCAAGTTCGGTGAATGATTTTATAAATAAATAAGCTGATCTAAAATAATATAGACCGTTTGAACACAAATTGGAAATTCTAATTTTTTCTGTTGTTTTTGAAACTACATTATTATTAAGAGGTTCTACGAATGACCAATGATCACCTTCTCCTTTAAAAACTTCTAAGTAGCCACCAATATCATTTACAAATTTTTCCTCAGGTTTTTTGAAATTTAACCGAATAGAATCGATATTAAAGATATATATATCATCATTTAAATTCGCATGATTTGATTTTTCTAATCCGATTGCAACTGTGTCTGCTTGTCCCCTTGTATCATAATTTAAGCTTATTATTTCGTAATTACCTATACCTAGATAACTGCATTTACTTTTAACAAATTCTTCAATCCCATCCTCATCCCTAATTATAAATAAAAAAAGATCCGAAGAAAAGTAAAGCTCAAAACTTTTTATTGCTTCTACAAAAACACAACTTTCTTGACCAAGTGGAAGCATGTATTTAGGAGTTTTATATCCTGCATTGTAAAAGCGGCTGCTTTTTCCAGCCATAGGAATTATAAACATAATTAATTATAATAAAATTTATATGCATTAAGTAACAAGGCCAATTGTCGGTTTTTATCTTCATCATGAAGTGGCAACATGGATAAAAACAAATTAGTTATTGAGGCTTTTATAAAAGAATGTGATACACCCATTTTACTGATTTTATCATAAAAGTATTTTTCAAGTGCTTTAAAGCCTTTAGTTTCAATATCTAGATAGAATTTGTAATTTCTCAGATCATGATTTAAATTGTAATATCCTGATACAATAAAATCATAATTACCAATCAATGAATGTCCAAGTTTTGCAATGTCATACTGGTAGTCTCCTAAGATTTTATTTTCTTGATTAAAGTTATTATTTAGACCACCTCTAGGATCTATTAACTTTAATGAATTGCTCCGAGAATCAAATAAAATATTACTAAAACATAAATCTCCATGCATAATTGTCAATTTATCATCATCCGAAATCTTAGAAATCCTATTGTTAAGTTGACTTAATACTTCTTCTAAAAAAAAATTTAAATTTGTATATACTTGCTCATTAATGATAATTGCTTTCTCAGGGTTGTAATTTGTTTGTTCAATAAATAAGTTAACCCTATCTCTTGTTTTATTGATGTAAAGCTCATTTAATAAAAACTTTACATCTTTAGCAGCAATATTAGTATAAGTGTAATTTTTTATCTTTTCGATAAAATCAAAAACACTGTCAATGATTTTAAAATATGAATATTCTGGAAGATTACCAAAAACAAATTTTTCTTGTAAAGTTGGGGCTCCAATAAATTCAATCATATAAGAAGAGCTATTATCATTTATTTTTAGATCCCAAACAGCTGGCAAATATACTTTTAGATTTTCAGGGATTTGTTTAAACCATTTGTATTCGCTTATTATTTTATAATTATTGGTACTCTTTTTTCTGATGTGATTATTTTCTACAATAACACTATTAAAATTCCTCGTAACATTGAGATATCGTTTAGATTTATAATATAAATTGGAATGTCCAAAATCTAACCAATCTTGATTGTTTATAATCCTTAAAGGTTTCTCTGCATTATATCCTTTTAAAGCAAGTTCAAAGGAGTTAGATTTTGACAATTCTTTTTTCAATAAATCGATATCACCAAATGTAAAATAACCAGAAATCACAGAGTTTTTTTCTTTTCTACAATTGTTTTTAAAATTAAAATCATCAACCCTACCCCATTTGTAAAATAAATCTGTTTCGCCGCAATAGATAATGTCGTTAAGATCCTCTATTTGTTCAAATAAGGTGTCTCCGTGAAGCATACAAAATCTTGATAAGGTATTAGAATCAATGGCATTTAAAAAACTTAAAATTGATTGGGATAAACTCAAATTTGGATTGGTCCAATGAATCTTTACCTTATTCAGTTCAATTAAATTTTTATCTCTAAGGGATAAATCAAAATTATCAGGAAGTGTAACGAATTTTATCCCATTAAAACTTGATATCAAGTCTAATTGTAACTCAACAAGTCTTTTGTGTCCTACTGGTAGAAAAGATGTTGGTAAAAAACCAAAATCAGATGTAATCTCATCGTTTCCATAGGCTCCCGAAGTAATAAGAAAAATTTTTTTATGAAACATTAACTCTAGCTAATTATTTTTAAGATTTCGTCATAACTCTTCTCAATAAATTCATCAGGTCTAATCGTTTTATCATCAACATAAAAGCCGTTATTACCACACCAAGGCTTACCTACATAAATTTCATCAAAAGGTACTTTATGCTTTTCCAACCACCTAAATATTATAGGGAGAGTTTTTGCTGTTATTTTACCTATGTTATTTTCATAAGTTCTCATATTTCTTGCGGTAAATAAAATAATATTAAATCCATTATTTTTATACTCAACTACTTTGTTTATCACCTCTAAGTTTGGGGAAACTAAATTATAATCCCTGTTATCACCTAGAGTTAATGTTTTATCTATGTCAATCACTAAGTTTTTCATATGTCTAATTTAGTTGAAAAGGAGAGATTCCTTTTATATGTGGTTTATAATAAAGAAATATTTTTGAAATACTTATATATTTTAGATTATGCTATAACGCTTATACCACAAAACAAACTATTACAAGCTTTAGACTCTAAATTTTGAAAAATATTAAATTATTTTTTGGCTCAATTTATATAGGTTTTGTTTACCTAACTTGATTCTGTATTTAAATCTAAAACTTCAGCCTGGACCTTAATTAAGAGCATAAAATATTAAAACTTTACCTGCATAAACTTATCTTCATTCTCTGAAAATCACTTATATGTTGTTTTAATTCTCTCCTATAACTCAACCTTATACTTTCAGCCCTCTTGTTTATATTCGTGAATCGTTATTCGTGATTTGTAATTAGATTTTTATCCCTATGAATAGATAAATTCATTAAAAATTCAGCTCAATTAGTTTTTATCAATGTGTACTTCTTTGAATACTTGTTGGTTATCTAAGAACCATTAATAGGTTTCTCTAATTCCACCTTTTAAGCCGATTTTAGCTTTCCAGCCCTGTGTTTTCATCTTAGAAACATCCATCAGCTTTCGCGGCATTCAATCCGGCTTGCTATCGTCCCATTCAATCTGCCCTGTATGCCCTACGCTCTCCTGAATAGTTTCTGCTAGCTCCCTGATGGTGATATCCTTTCCTGTCCCTACGTTGTATGAATTCTCACTTAGTTGGATTTCCAAACCAAATACCACAGCATCCGCCTGGTTATTGGCATGAAGGAATTCAGGCATGGGAGTGCCGCTGCCCCACAATATTTGTTGCCTCTTGACCTTTAGCTCTTGTCTGTAAAAGGTCAATGGCTAAGGGTCAGAAGTCAGTTATTACTCAAAATAATTCATTGTTTTATACCCGGATTCTTTTAAAAGCTGATCTTTTTGCATCAGCTCGAGATCGCTTTTCATCATTTCATTAATCAGGTCGTTTAGATTATCCTGGCACTCCCAGCCCAATTTTTCTTTTGCTTTAGTAGCATCACCTATTAATAATTCCACTTCAGTAGGTCTAAAGTATCTAGGATCTACCTTGAGTACTTCTTGCCCTTCTTCGAGTTGGTAATCGGGATTATGACATTTTTTCACTATAGCATACTCCTCCACCCCTTCTCCGATAAATTCCAACTCTATACTTACAGTATCAAAACTCATCTTCACAAAATCACGTACTTTAGTTGTCTTTCCAGTAGCAATAACCCAGTCTTCTGCTTCATCAGCTTGCAAAATCATCCACATCATCCGTACGTAATCTTTTGCATGACCCCAATCGCGTTGCGCATCTAAATTCCCTAAATACAATTTATCTTGTAAACCTAAAGCAATTCTAGCCACCGCACGAGTGATTTTTCGAGTTACAAAAGTTTCCCCACGAATAGGCGATTCGTGATTAAATAAAATGCCATTACAAGCAAACATATTATAAGCTTCTCTATAATTTACCGTTATCCAAAAGGCATACATCTTT
>Ga0209937_1000711_pt1 | contig 10238 bp, 7 predicted proteins | sample SalPon1_B_H2O_MG_FD_185699 | JGI IMG/M metagenome (GOLD analysis project Ga0209937, IMG submission 185699) | Salt pond water microbial communities from South San Francisco under conditions of wetland restoration - Salt Pond MetaG R1_B_H2O_MG... | ecosystem: Environmental > Aquatic > Non-marine... | reverse complement strand
GAGATGGTGATGTGTTCGTGCACGACCCCCCCGACATCTTTGGGCCACCACATCGGGGGTTGTTAGTCATTGATGATCTCGATGACCGACACTCACCGCCAGTGCCTGACCAGGAGCACGTCACTATCGTCCAAGCGGGGGAGTTGGAGGTGTACATCGAAGAGATTCTCCAGTACATTCTGGATGGACCTGCCCCCTCACCGGCAGAGGTCGGCGGAGCTTAGCTGTAGAGTGTACTAGATCGGACATGTCGCACCTACGATGGGGTACACACCTTTTCTATCGGATGCCGTGGTCCACGCCTCTCATTGCTCTCATCGCCGCGCTGCTCATCATGCCGCTGCCCCTGGACCCCCTCGCGATCCCCATCGAAGCGTCAGTGCCGTACCTCCACCTGTACACGGGCTTCCGCTTCATCGCCATCGCGGTTGCCCCACTCGTCGCGCTGGGGACCATCCTGCTCATCCGTCGGTCCGTCCGGGAGCCCCCCGGCCCGCTCCGGACGGCGGCTGCGGTCGCGATCATCACCGCCGCCGTCACCCCGCTGGTCGTCGCGGCGGTCGTCGGTATGCGAGCGCTCGTGCCTGGGGCCACACCGCTTGCGGGCTCGGTCCTCGAGCTGATGACGATCGTCGCGGTGGGTGGCCTCCTCTACTGGAGTCCCCTCGCCTTTGCAATCATGGGCCCGTTGCTGGTGGGTGCGGGCTGTTGGCAGCACTGGGCCTGGCAAGAGTGATCCTCTGCAGGCATCATCATATCACCTCACTGATATGCACTCTATGTACCATGCGCCATCAGCATGTTGTCGATTGACGGCCTCTGCGGGAGTCTGACACGGCATACGGTTCACAGCGGCACTAATCTACATCGCATTGTAATCACAATTCTGACATGAATAACTGCGTAACGTTACGGTAGCGATCTGTCCAATAATATGGAGCTATGAGAGATGTTTTCAGATCGGATTCCCACCATTTTCACAATTCTTCAGACGGGTCTCCAGCGCGGGTGACCAGCGGGGGCGGGACCCCGCCGCTGTCGGCAGGTTCCGCCGACACCTCACTTTATTTACATGTCTGTGCAATATACGGATGTATGGCAGTGAATGACACCGAGGAGTTCGACCCCAGCGGCCGCGGCTCACCCGCCGCCTCGCTGGCGGGGCTCGTGGTCGTGCAGGGCAGCGTCACCAACGCGGTGCAGTGGCTGCTCGACCACTTCGACCCGGAGGACCCCGAGCTGCACTGGGGCACCCCTGCGGTGGCCGCGGCGATCGCCGACGGCGACGCCCGCTGTCGCATGTGGTGCATGCACTACGTGGCCGTCGTCGCCGAGCATGCGCCGGATGTGGCGTACAAAGAGCTCGAGACGATCACCGCGGGCCTCTCGGACCCCGACCCCGAGGTGCGCACCTACGCGTTCACCGCGCTGGGGCGCATCGCGAAGGCGGTCGCCGCGGTCGGCCGCGAGCACATCCCCGAGGCGGTCGCCGCACTCGCAGACCCCCACGGTGCGGTGCGCAAGTGCGCGATGGGCGTGCTCGGCGACACGGCGGAGGTGTACGATGCGGCGGTCATCGCGCATGCGCCCGCAATCGCCGCGGGGCTGGCCGACGACGATGCGGGCGTGCGGCACAACGCCGCGCTCGCGCTGCTCGCGGCGGGGCGGGCCGATCCCGCGGCGGTGCGTGCGGAGACCGACCGGCTGCTCGCGGCGCTCGACGATCCGGACCACAGCGTGCGGGCGAACGTGTGCGTGCTGCTGGGCAACGTCCGCCCCCCGACGGGGCGCGAGCGGCTGGCGGCGGTCGCCGACGGTGATCCCGACCTCGACGTCCGCGAGAAGGCGCGGTGGGCATTGGGGCGGCTGGGGTGGTGAATGGACGGAGCCCATCTCATCGCACGACACGGAACCATGCCCTGAATCGCTCTTCAGGAGCAACACTCAAGCGGTCAACAGTGTGACCTCCTAACATGACTTACCGCCTGCGGAGCATCGTCCCCATGTTCGGCGGGGGCACCAGCTTCGTCGAGACGCTGGAGGTGATCGTGCGGTTCGTCGACGAGGCCGAGCCGACGACCGACCGGCTCGTGCGGTGGCACCGTGACCGCTTCGCGGGGGTCTCGAGTGCCACGTGGGTGATGCGGCGCGTGAGTTACCTCGAGAACCTCGACTTTCTCTCTGGGGAGTGATGCTCGCCCCTTGGCAATAGAGAATCAAACCCATTTGGATACATATAACAAAATGTCAGATTAGGAGAGTGTGTAAGGCAGCAAACTAACACAACTACTTATTGACTATCTCATGTTTGCACCTTTTTGCTTGTTATGAGTGGAACAGAGTAATTGAGCATTATCCAAATTGGTTTGACCGCCTTTCGCGTGTGGCACAATATGATCAGCTTCGTAATCACTCCAAGCGATTTTTGCCTCTTCTTCAGGCAAACCATCTTCTAAACACATTTGACAAAGCCCATTATCGCGTCTGTATATCATGATCCTCTGTATAGGATTAAATACTCGCTGGGAGTCCTTTGATTTGATCTCAAATTCGCTATCCGCAGCGAATTGGAAGTATAATTGTTTCATTATATTATCTCTTATTGACAAGTCAGTGGAGCTTTGTTGCCTTTTATCGGAAAATTCAAGAATGATTGTATCACTATTTTCACGCAGCTTCCATCTTTCATGCATATATGGTAAAAATTCTCGGATAGAATTTATCAATGATTCGTCAATAATATATTGATTTTTTAAATGACGCACGAGTGTATAAAAACTAATTATAAAATATTCTGTAGTCAACTCTTTCATGCCATCACCAGATTTGACAGATGGGTCGTCAGCAAATACATCATGAATAAAATCCATGATCGAAAGAACCGATTTGCCTACTCGTGACTTCTCGAAATCATTATTGTCAATTCCATTAGGTACTCTGTATTTGTCTATGTAATTGTTAACATCAGTGTGTTTAATATCCGTAGGTCCATCCGCCTCTTCTATCATGCAGAATCGAATCATCAATGACAGATGCTTCATTCGCTTATTATCGGTTCCAACCACCGAAAAGAAATCATGTTTGTTTGGGTTTCCATCAACCGGTGAATATGCCTGGTAGTCGAACTCCTGATCGTCCGCAAATTTCACCACGAAATTTCTGGCTTTGCTATTTAAGCGTGAGTGGGCGATCTCCATATAATTGAGACTCTCTCCTTGTTGTAGTCGCCAAAATATTTCAGTTGCTATTTCTAAGTGATCAGCATCTGTGGGATTTTCGAGACCTTTGACAATGTCAGCTGTGTAAGTTATTTCGCGATCAACAAAACGACGTATCTCAGACGAAAGCTCATCAAAATAGGCACCTGGTAAATCTTTATGAAGATCTCCTAGTGTCTCTGGAAGTTTGATCTTGTTTTGTATGAACAATACGGCAGTGTTGATACGTTGTTGTCCATCGATGACCTCGTATAATTTGTTGTCTTTGTCTATTCTGACTTCTCGCAGTACAATCCTCGGAACATAATATTGTCTAAATAAGCTGTCTAAGAGATCATACTTTTTTTGTTTGGACCAAACATTTTTTCTCTGGTAGGGAGGCCGTTCAACAAACTCTTCTTGATAATCGCTAAATTCGGCTATGCTATACGTCTGCTGAATTATATCGTACTCAGGTCTAGGATCGAATGCAGGCATATTAGTTAAATATTCAACACTTAGTGCAATAAAATTTGACATTAATTTGCGCTGTAATATATTTCATCAGATTTACAAATTGTTTGATTCAATAAAAATTTTATAAATATTTGTCGCGCTGGTGAATTATATCAAAATAATTGCATTCAAGAATTTCCTTATGTCCTAATTTCATATGAAATCAACCGCTGTCACGTGATCGCATATGGCTGCGCCCCCCTCAGCAAAATCTAATTTTTTGCACAAGGAGATTACAATATTCGGCAAGATTAGCCGTCGAGGCCCGCCACGAGCTGCTCGATCTCCCCGATCAGCTCTGCAACCGCCTCGGGGTCGGTGCCGTCGAGGGCCACCTGCAGCTGCGTCGACACCTCGGGTGCGGTGTATGCGTCGAGCGGGGGCTGGACGCTGCGGGTCGGCAGCTGGCCGATCGTGATGCGCTCGGGCGTACAGACCGCCTTCAGCGCCGTGGGGTCGCCGTCGCCGAGGATGAACCGCGTCTCCACGCCCTTGCGGCCGACGCGGTACTCCCCGATGCCCGCCGCCTGCAGCAGCTTCATGAGGACGTTCACCTGCTGGGTCGACGGTCTGCTACCGGTCACCAGCGCGCCGACCTCCTGGAAGGCCGTCTGGGTGACGACGGGGTCGTGGCGCACGTACTCGATGCGCTCCTGCTCGCGGATGCGCTCGATGATCGACCTGTACGGTGCGGTCCCCCGCAACGTCTCGAGGAACCCCTCGGTGCGCATCGCCCCGTCGTCGTCGGCCTCGTAGCCGATGAGCACCCCCTCGGGGGCGATGCGGATGAGCTCGTCATCGGTGACGTGGACCGCGCCGATGAACCGGCCGATGCGGCGGGCGCTTCGCTCCTTGTGTGGTTTGAATCCGGCGTGATCGACCACCTCTGTGGTGGTCGCCGCCGAGTTGAACAGCAGGTAGCGGCAGTACGGCACGAGATCCTCGGGGTCACCGCGGGCTGGCAGGTCGCTCATGGGCAAACGGACAGTGCTGGAGCGTGTAAATCTAGTGGACAGTCACGTGCGGCAGACAGTACGCTCGCATGTCCTACCTGAGTTACACTTATTCGGTGCCTGGGTGATGTCAGCTTACGTGCAGATGTGGCCATATTCGGGGCCCGGCGGAGGCACCGCGGCGATGACCGCGACGTTCCTCGGCGATCGCGACGGGCGCACCTGGGAGAGCGACCGGATCGAATGGCCGGCCACCTACCACCTGGGCGCGGGACCGAGCCAGCTGGAGGTCGTCGTCATCCTGACTGGAATGTGTCACTGCGACCACCCAATACGACTTGCGCCTCTTCAACCGTTTCTGGCAGTGAGAGCTCATATCGCTCAGTGAGGACGTGGTGAAGTTTCCGTATGGTATCTTTTACACCATAGTGAGCACGTCTTCGATGGATGGCCCGAAGTTCATTCACGACATGATCGGACAGGTCGAAGGTGTCCAACTTGTCAATGATTTGTTCCGCCTTGTCACCCACTGCTGCGTTCTCTCCCGTAACCTCCTGACATAACTGCCTAATTTTGATGACAACATTATAATCCCTCTCATGCCTATCTAGAATGTTGTTCTGCCATACATCCGGCTTCTCTAGCTCACTGACAAATGTTTGTAAGTCTTGTAAGGCCGCCTCTGGAACCTCCGGCCGTGAATCATCCGATGACGCCATGGTCTCGAACACAACGACCTCATTTGTTTCAAGACGTGGGAACTCTGCGATGACCGTCTGCCCTTGTATCGACGTACTCCCCACCCGCTCAGCATCGAAGATGGTGGTCCGTAGCTCACTTGTGTCACTACTGTGCTCCAGATGTGTGAGAGTGATGTACTGTCGCTGCCCAGGTAGGGCGAAATATTGTGGTGTCGGCGCTGACTCAATAGCATGTTGGGTCTCCTGAAGCTCTTCAATAGTTACCTCATTGTCCTTACAAAAGGATTTGATAGCACTGCGGAGGGCCAGATCGTTCCCTTGTGTCCCGCTCATCTGCTCATCCCCGTAATTGACGTTACCGTCCTTCGCGTCCCTGTAACTCATGAACGTCTTGTGGACACGTTCTTCGGCCATGTCCAAGATGGGTGCTGCCTGTCCGAACGTATCGGCGATATCTTCGATTTTGTCTCTTATGCGTTCGACGAGTCCAAGTTGTCTATCAAGATCACCGGTGGGAACGAAGTTGTAAATCAGCAGTTCATCATGTCGGGTCGTGATCCGGTCAATACGGCCGATACGCTGCTCCATCTTCATTGGGTTCCAGTTCAGATCATAGTTCACCAATACACGGGCATCTTGGAGGTTCTGTCCCACCCCCAAGACATCTGTCGCAAGCAGGATATCGATCTCCTCTCCGATGGGAACCTCCGCGTCCTGTGATTCCGGTGCGAAGCGGTCAACAATCGTCTCATCATACCCACTCCCCCCGTAGACCAATCCAACCGTCGGGCCGCTGCCACTCTGTCCCAGTGATGCAACTTTGTGGTGGTCAGAGTCTGCACCTGTCAGTTGCTCGAAAAGGTGCGTGACTGTCGGAATGAACTGACTGAAAATCAGCACCTTCTCACCCCATAACTCTTGATTGATCAACTCTCGTAGCCGCTCCGCCTTCGCATCTTTCGTGCGGCCGTCGTCTTTCGTCTGGAGTGTCCTTCGCGCTCGCTCTCGCATCCGTTCTAGCTCCAACAGATCCGCATCGATGTCAGCTACGATCTCCTCCCGCTTGGATGGACTGACTCTCTCCAGTGCTTCGGCGACGTCTCCAACCACCACCTCATATCCAAGATCGTCCTGCATCGCGTCTTGGACCCAATCTGCAGCATCCTTCAGCGCCCGCTCATCTTCATACCCTCCCCTGGCGAGGTCGCGCGTGATACGCTCTCGCTGTATGAGCTTGTCAACGGACTCCTCAAAGGCCGCCAGGCTGCTCTCGAGTCGTTTCAGGAGGCTTATGAGCACTAGAATGCTGGCATTTTGATACTCGATAATTAGCTCTTTCTCCATATCACCGTCTGCATCATATCGCTCTGCGCTTATGTACGGGATGTTCAGCCCACCGTCATCGGAGTCTTCTGTCCCAATGACCGTGTCGACGATTTCGCTGTAGAGCTCGTCGAGATGGGGATCATCAGGGGTGACGGTCCGTGGCTTGCGCTCAGGAATCTTGATGGGGCGGTCGCCTATCGTGATGTCGTCATAGGTTTCGACGATGTGCTTTCGGTCTCTCGAAATCATAACTTCTTGCATGATTGATTCGATCAGCGCTTGCAGCTCCTTGAGCCGTTCCCGGTCAGCTTCCGATAGATCTTCATCGCTGCTGAGCCGATCGTACTCCCTGAAAATCTCACTCGGTGGCTGCCCACCGAGCGCGATATCAAAGTCCGCATCATCCGCAAACACCTTGATGAGGTTATCTACGTCTCGAACAGAGTTGTGGATTGGTGTCGCTGTGAGCAGGACAAACAGCTTGCCTATCCGCCCGATCGATTGCAGCTTCGCATAGCGCTGTGTCTGCTTATTCCGCAGCTTATGTGCCTCATCGATGAGAATCATGTCCACACTACGGAATTGTTGTATCTCCTGTTCAGAAAGCATCGACAGCTCGGCGAAACTTATGAAATTCATGTTGGCTTCAGTCGGGAACACGCCGGATTCGGCGTCGAGCAGTTCCTCCATCCACATCGTCTCCAGCCGCTTGGGGGCGATGATGAGGACATCATGCCGAGAATTGGTGTTGCTCTGCACCAAAGGTGCGCCAACGTATGATTTGCCGAGACCAACGCTATCGGCCAAGATGACCCCATTGTATCGATTCAACGGTCTTTTGGCAGCCTCGAATGCCTCCTGGTTGAACTCCGTGACCTGGTCGTTGTAATCGCCTGTAATCTCCTTCAGCAATGTGCCATTGCGGACTTCCCCGGGATACTGCTCGATAATAAACCGTTTCGTCGCTTCGAACGGGGAGATTATATTCACATCTGCGATCGATGTCTCCCCCTCCGATGCGTCCGGCAGGCCATCTCCAAACTGTGATTTCTCAATCTTGGCGGACATCAAGTCTTTGTCGAATTCGCTGGCCTCCTCCCAGATGTCCGCGAACCACTCGCCGAGATACCGGATCGTGTTGTTATCTTTCTTTTCGACGTTCAGTTCGACGTTCCCACGAAGACCGCTGGCGGAGAGGTTCGAGGAACCGATGATCGCTCGACCGAGGTCCGGGGAACCCGCCGGGTGCTCGAAGAGATAGAGCTTCGGGTGGAACCGACTGTCGTCGTACACCCGTACATCCACCTTGTCCTGCTGAATGAGCTCGTAAAGTCGATTGATCCCCTCTTGGGCCTCAGTGCGGTCGTACTCGTCTAGATCGTCAGCGAACCCACGTTCCAGTTCATCGATGGTACGCTGGTCGGTATCGGTTCCGATGAGTATCTCAACGCGTTCAGCTCTTCGGAGGTTCTCCTTCAGGAGGTCGAAACCACCGAGATAGAAGTACCCAACGGCTATTCGGACGGTCTCGGCTTCAGGCGCGAGAGCGTTCGCTCGCTCGGCGACATCATATTCCCGGTTGTCGAGGACGTCAGAGTAGCCGGACCAGACAGAGGTTGCTTCTTCACTCATAGCGAGACATCGTATAGCTTTTCGACGCGTTCGTCAATTTCGTTCTGTACCTCTGATAGTGTTCTTTCCCCCTCGCCCTTTTGGACCGAAATTGCTTCATCGACCAGCTCTATGATCATCTGCTCTTCCTCGGCTGTTGGTATAGGGACAGGGATGTGCCGCATGTCTGTCGCCTGTTTTCCAGAGGAATTTATGAAACAATCCGTGATGTGCTCGCAGAGTTCGGAATTGAGTAGTCCGATAAAATATTTCGCCGAAGTAATACCTTCGTCGATTGGCACAAGGACAACACCGGTACTATCAATAACGGAGTCGTCAGTGTAGCGAATCTTAAGCTCTGAAAATCCTCCACGGGAAGAGAATATTCCGGGATCGAAGTAGTATTCAGGATTGCGGATGAGACCGTCGTTATCAATACCTTCAACGGCGTCTTGACTCCAGTTGATGAACGAATCTTTTGCCTTATAGTAGATCTCATCTGATTTGAATCCTTTCTCTACTGGCACCCAGGTGGCTTTGCGGTCGGAGTCGATTCCATTCAGCCGTTCACTCTCGGACATTGAGTTTACATCTGCGAGATACTCTCCAGTAATTACTCTGCTGACGGAACTGAATGTGTTCTCGTTTTTTTCACCGTAGGTGAACGTCGCTTCATTTCGTTGTTTTACTTTTCGAGCTCCGCGCGAACCGTCAATGTACGCTAAATACTCTTCGTTGTTGCCGGTAGCAAGGCCTTGTCCCCCAAGAGTTAGTAGTCCAACAATAGATAGATCACCAGGTCCAACTTGTGAGATGTGATCGTTTTCAATATGCTGTAAATTATTCTCTAGAGTAGTTGAATCCCGGATAGCATCCTCCCACTCTTCAGCAAGATTCCTAATTCGCTCCATATGCTTCTGGTGGAGTTCCAAATTCACCTCTGTGGGCTCAAAGAATGCATGCCGAAGCGTCCGATTGAACAGAGATAGCTTCACTGCGTATCCTCGCGTAGGTTCTTGCAGATCCAACGGAGTCGCAAATTCATCGGATTCAAGAGAGTCTCCCTCACGATTAGAATCCGTCATCCGAAACAGGTCACCGATGAGAGAACGATAGAGGTCGATGTGGGTGTCCGAAGCGTCGATATACGCCATAATGTGGTTCTCTCCAGGGGGTGATTTTCTAAGCGAGAAGATCGCGGGATTTACTGTAGCGTCGAACGTCTCAGAATTGGCGTCCAACAGAATATCAAGTTCATTTTGTTGTAGCAAATTTCGCGTCGTTTGCTTAGAGCCGATTGTGTAGAAAGTATCGCTTGTGATGTATGACAACACACCGCCCTCCCTAGTCAGTTCCCAACCCCGGATATTGAACTTCTGATACAGGTCGTGCCGCATCCGTGGGATGGTCTTGTAGAAGTCATACTTCTTGTCGTAGAAGCGTGCCAGTTCTCCGATATAATCCTGTTGAGACTGCCCTTCATACGGCGGATTGCCGATCACAATATCGAATCCCCCGTCCAGAATAACCTCTGGAATGTTTAGTGTCCACGCGAAGGTTTCGTCCGTTTCTGCAGCAACCTCAGTCATCCAGTTACTCTTCTCAACGGCCAACTGAGTGTCCAGTTCGTCAGTAAGTTCCTCAAGACGCTCAGCAAGCCGATCCTTTTGATCACCGTGTGTAGTCTGGTATTGGGTCCGAACCTCGTGAATCTCTTCGAGTGTGCTGTCGAGCCCCCCCGATAGGGTGGCTTGCTGGGCATCGACGTTTGTTGGGTCATGCTCTCCGACAAGGCTGTTTCCAACGAAGAACTTGAACCCGAGGTTGGGCAGTGCAAACTCTTCGTTTAGTTCGAGGAACTCGTCGTGGTCCACGTCGAGATCCTGCATTAGGTGGAGCCAGACACGGAACTTACACAGTTCGATACCGCCAGC
>Ga0209937_1000709_pt1 | contig 10249 bp, 3 predicted proteins | sample SalPon1_B_H2O_MG_FD_185699 | JGI IMG/M metagenome (GOLD analysis project Ga0209937, IMG submission 185699) | Salt pond water microbial communities from South San Francisco under conditions of wetland restoration - Salt Pond MetaG R1_B_H2O_MG... | ecosystem: Environmental > Aquatic > Non-marine... | reverse complement strand
GCCGGCATGATGGCCTCACAGGCTGTCGGCGAGATGGCTGATCGCATGGGGATCATTGATGAAAACGCCGATGCCGATACCGTCGAGGCGGGCTTCATGGTGGGCCTAGGTAACTTCGGCCGAGCTAATGGCAAGCAGATGTCTGATGAGGAGCGTGAGCGCTACGGACAGCTCATTGACGGGCTCGAAGAAGGCAAGCGCATGGCGATGTCGGGTGAGCGCTCTAATGGCGCTGAGAAGCCGCAGGACGAGCAGATGACAGATGCCGAGCGGTATCGCCAGCTAAAAGCGCAGACAGAAGAGGCTGGCATGCAGGTCCGCGAGGACGGCGGCCGTGTCATTGCTGAGCGCGCAGAACAACGCCCCGCAGGTGACATGGATCGTCAGGGTGGGATCATTAGCCGTGGAGGTGCGTGATGGATTTTGGCGGAATTCTTGCAGGTGCGATGGCCGGTGGCGGTAAAGCTATTCAGCAGAACGCGCAGTCGCAGCTCGAAAAACAAAGAAAGCAGGCCCTCATTGAGCTTGAGCAAAAGCGTGCCGATCAGCGCGCCGCGGCCACAGCTCAGTCTGACGCCGCGCAGGCTGCTATTGACCGTCAGGCTGAGTTAGATCGGATCGCGGCTGAAGGCGATCAAGAGCGTAAAACCCGCGAGCGGCAGGCAGAGTTAGATAATCAATACGGCGCAGGTAGCGATAGGCCAGCCAAGGTGCAAGAAATTGAGTATCTGACCCGCGAGGTTACGGGCGGCGATCAAAATTTAGCCACGCAAATTGCATACCGCACAAGCGGCGATTTCTCCTATGGCGACGCCTACGAGCTTGTTTCTGATTCTGTAGAAAGAATGTCTCCCTCAATGCGCAGAGACATGACCCCTGAGAAAGTCCGAGAGCGCGCGGATGCACTCTTTCAGCGGGTCCGGGAAATGGACTCGTTTGGCGGTGCGCAGGGTAATCGACCCTCAGGAATGATGTCCTTAGGCAGCAGCAGCTCCATGAGCACAATGTCTGGTGATAACGCGCTTCCGTTAAGCAACCCCGCATCGTCTGATCGTCCTGATCCGTTCGGCATTCGTAATTAAGGAGCTATGATGGCATCCAAAGTGATATCTCAACTGCGAGAGCAGAATCCTGAGTTTGCAGATAAAGCCGATTACCAAATCGCGCGCGAGGTCTATAACCAAGACTACAGCGATCTTGAATTCAATGATTTTGCCAATCGCATTGAGCTATCGCCTTTGGATCGGGCTCGAGCACTCGAGCCTGAGCGAGCAGATTTGTCCGATAGTGAGCTTGCTCGTAGCATTTACGAAGAAAGCTACTCAGATCTGGATGCCGAAGAGTTTTCTTCTCGTATTGGCGTCGATATTACTGGTGCGAATGAGCCCGTCAAAGATAGCGCCACAGATGTCGCCGATACCTCAGTTACCCAGCAAGTGAATACGCCTAGGGCAAATTCTGCAGAGAGCGATGAAAATGCTGGGCCAGAGAATCGTGAGGACTTGAATCTTAGCGAGCTGCCTGGAGAGGTTTCTCAATTCGAGACTCGACGCAGCCGCAGAACGAACCGGCCAGATGCGCTGACTTTTGGCGATATTGCTAGTGCAATCGGAGAGGCGGCGGAGGGCGTGAACCTGCGCGGAACCAATGTTGGGTTCAAAGCAGGAACACAGCAGCTAGTTGGCGGCATTGCCGAGGGCGCGGGCTTGACTGCGCAGCGCTATTCTGACGTGCAAGACGCGATGGACATTGATCTTGCGTCCTACAGCATCGCCGCGACAGAGGCGGCTTATGAGCGCAGCCTGTCTGAGGCTGAAACTCAAGAAGAACGGCAAGAGGTTGCCCGTGAGTACGAAAGTCGTCTCGCCGACCTAAGAAGCGATCTTGATACTTCGCTTGCAAGCTGGCAGTCAAAGGAACCAGGCGCAGTTGCTAACCTCATGCGTGACGTAGGCGAGACAATTCAGGGGTACGCGCAGCAAACAAGGCAGGACGAAGATTTTCAGCGCATGTCTCCAATCGCGCAAGATGTATCCAGTGGTGCAGGTAGCATTGTTCCATTTCTCTCTCTCAGCCTAGTTGGGAACGTGGCCACGCGCGGAGCGGGGCCTACAGCAAAAATGATTGGGCGCTATTTACCTGCTCTAACGGCCGCTTCGGCTCAAGGCGTTTCTGATCAGTATCAGCGGGCCATTCGGGCTGGTCTTTCTGAGGAGGAAGCTGTAGAGAAATCAATCCAGGGCGCGCCAGCTGGAGCGCTGCAAGTTGCGCCTATCGCCTCCATATTGAAACCGCTGCCCGCAGAGCTTCGCGGTAGGGCGATTGGGCAAATCGTAAGCATTGCGCGCACAGGCGGTGCTGAAGCTATCGCTGAAGGCGGTGGCGTTACATTGCAAAACCTAGTCGAGCAGTCCTACAACCCGGAGCGCGGCACTTGGGATGATAGCTTTTACAATGCGGCGATTGGCGGGATCGTCGGCTCTGGTACTCAAGCTGGTGTTCAGTTGGCAACCGGCGGTGATGGAGTTAACGCTAACGCACAAGATGACGTATTAGGTGGGATTGACGGATCGACCCCAGGCGGCTCAACAGGAGATGCCCCGGGCGGCGGGGCCCCTAACATCCCCATTGCCATCGTTGATCAGCAAGCATCTGCGCGATCACAAAAGCAAGAAACGAATAACGCGTCAGCCGAAACGCTAGACTTTGCTGTTACCAATCCAGAAGTTGATCCAGCAGATCCAGCAGATCCAGCCTCTACAGCGCTCGACATTGATCAGCGCACAGAGCAGGTTAACCGACAAGTTAGTGAGCGACTTCAGGAGCTCCGCAGCGCTGGTGTGACAGACGATCAGATTGCTAACGATGACACCCTTGCGCAGCTACGATTGAATGCTGAGAGGCTTTCAAATGCCCAGCAGCAGCTCGGCGCTCAGCAATCAGAGCAAGCAGCTAACGCGACAATCGACAATAACCGCGCACCATTAAGTGACGCGCTAGGTCAGCAAGTAACCGCTACCCGCCAAGAGGCAGTTAATCGCTCTCCTTTGCAGCAAGAGATTCAGGCAATTAGAGCGCTAACACAGCCTAGGCCGAACGAAAGCGTTGCCACCCCTGTTGCGACAAGCGAGTCCACGCCAGAGCGTGGTACGCAGGTCAGTGGCGACCAACCTTCAGCGATGCAGCAAGAGATTAGCTCCTTACGGCAAAGTCAGAGGCTAGCCAATGATCCGCAAAGTGGCATTTATGTTTCGGACCGCGTTGCTACCGATCAAATTAAGATTGACCCCGAAACCTACCAATTCCGTGATGACGTCAACGCCGAGGGCATAGATGAGCGCCTTCTTGGAATTCGCAGCTTTGACGATCTGCGCGCGGGAACGCTGATTTTGCATGAGCGCGAAAATGGCGATCTATTCGTTGCAGACGGCCACCACCGCATTGACCTTGCCCGCAGACTCAATCGAGAAAGCCTTAACGCGATTGTCCTCAAAGAGTCTGATGGGGTTTCAGTTGGTGATGCGCGGCGCTTTGCCGCAGAGCGCAACCTCTCAGAGGGCAACGCAACCGCAATAGATGCAGCTAAAGTTTTCCGTGAGTTTGAATCCGACCCCAGCACTGTCATCGAAGAGCGTGATCTACCTCGTTCTCAGGTTGTTCGCGATGGCGCTTCAATCGCCCAGCTAAGCGATGATGTTTACGGTGCGGTAATTAACGGCATTGTGACCGAAAAAGACGCTGCAGCGATTGGCCGTAATTTTTCCGATCCTAGCGAGCAGCAAGCGGCGCTACAGCAATTTCAGCGCGCCAAGCCTATCAATGAGGCGCAGCGTGAGATACTTGCCAACGATATTAGAGCCGCTGGATTTTCTCAGGGCGAGCAAGGCGGTTTGTTTGGCGATGACCCAACAGAGGCGCTTATTGGTGAGCGTATGCGCGTGCAAGAGGCAATTACCAAGCGCTTCTCGCGTCGCGGCAGGTTGTTTAATACACTAAACCAAAACCAAGGCGCTGCAGAGCAGGCTGGAAACCGCATTGCAAGAGAGCAAAATGAAGCGGTGCAGCAGGACTCCTCGGCGGCGATTGAAATTCTCCGCCGAGCCACAACAACGCCATCTATAAACCAAGCTATTAACGGCGCCGCTCAGCGGCTAAAAGATGGCGAGACAATCACTCGTGTAGTCGATGATCTTGAAAAGGAAATAATCAATGAAGCGCAACGAATCCGAGTTTCGCCGCAGGGGGCTGCATCAGATTCTGGCGTCAGACAGAATGATCAAGCAGGGGTTGACGGTCGAGCAGGTCAACGAGCAACTGCGCAAAACGCCGGACAAGAAGCTGAGGGAGGACAACAAGGAATACCTGGAGAAGAACCAGGGGTCCTAACCCAGCCCACCCCGGAGGATCTTCAGGCTCTCGATCAAGCCGCTGCAGACCGACAGGCCGCAGAACGCGCCGCTGAGCAACGCGCGCAGGCCGACGCTGAGCGCGATGACTTCACGCTCACTGGTAGCAACACCGAAGCCGATCAGGCCGCCGCGCGCGGGCAGGATTCTTTGTTTGAAACAGCGCCTAGCTACGCGGTCGGGCCAGAGACCCCAGTCACCGCGCTGAATGGCGCGACTCAGGTAGAGCTTGATGGAGTCACTCGGCCTGCACTTAACAGTGAAGGCCTTCCAATCCACTCGACTGTTGAGGGCGTTCGCAATTTCTGGCGCTGGTTCGGAGAAAGCCAAGCAGTAGACGCTCAAGGTCGCCCGCTAGTCCTTTATCACGGCACTGCCTCTTCTTTTGAGTCTTTTGGTAAAGAGTATTTAGGTCAATCGACTCGTGCGACAAGTGCTGAGGAGGCCTTTTTCTTTTCTGATAATCAAGAGGTGGCTGAGTCTTACGCGGAGTACTCCGCGAATGATGCGCGCGTTGCTCGTCTTATTGATGAGTCTAACCGGGCTCAGGATGCTGGGGATTTTGATCGGGCAGAAGCGCTAGTTATTCAGGCCGAGGACTTAGATGCGTCTTTGCGTGCCGGCGAAGATCGCGCCCAAGGCCAAACAATACTGCCGGTATACGTTAGGGTTGCCAACCCGCTGGTGCGTGATGCGGAAGGTGAGGTTCCAGTCGGGCTTGATCAAAGCATATCCAGCATGATCCAAACGGCACAGCGCCGAGGGAATGACGGGGTAATTATTCGTAACCTCGATGATGCCGTAGGCAGGATAAACTTAGAGGCTGACCATTTTGCGGTTTTTGCTCCTGAGGATATTAAATCTGCAGTTGGCAACCAGGGCACGTTCAGTCAAACTGATAGCAGTATTGTTCGGGAGTCCAGTAATGAGCAAGCAGTCCAAGGTGACTTATTTACCCTTGCCGGAGCGGATAATGTTACCCAACGTGCGCCCGACAGCGCATTCAACGTGGACGGAGCCACCGAGGTACTCAGCAGCCCAACAGGTCAATTCGGAACAGTAACCTCTACACGCCGAACAAACACTTACTCCCTTCCTGATAAGCCAATCTTCACGGCGGCTGATGCTGCAACCGCCACGGCTCAGGTTAGAAAAAACGCCCAAGAAAACCTAGTCGCTTTAGTCACCGACTCAAGCGGCAATGTACTAGACTTAATACGCCATTCTGTTGGCGATATCGCTAGCGCGTCAGCAAACAATGCGGTCATAGCGGGCTCGGTTTTAAGGGTTCCTGGGGCGGTCAATGTGTGGATGTCTCATAACCACCCCGGCGGCGTATCTTCGCTTAGCACCGCTGACATACGTACTTTCAACGCAATTCGGGAGCTGACTTCCGGCTCTGGCATAAGCGTTCGCGGAATCCTTGCGATTGGTGATACGCGATACTCGTCGCGGACAACTGGCGAGCCTGACATCAACGAGGCAGAAATACCGCCAGCGCGACGCACTCGCCAGATATCCGTTTCAGAGCGAACTTTGCAGCGCCGAGCTAAACTTGGCCGCCAAATAAACACGCCATCATCTGCCATTCAAGCAGCAAAGGACCTTGGCAAATCAGAGGCAGGCGTTGTTCTTTTGAACAATCGTAACGCCCCGGTTGCATGGGTTCCTGTCTCGCTTAAAGAAATGGCTGCAATGCGCGGCACAGGCGTTCTTGATCGGTTGCTCGTAAGCATAGAGAGGAGCAACTCAACCGGTGCAATTATCAGCACTGGGAAAGGCCGCCTAGAGGCGTTAGAAACACAAAAAGCAATCGCCAACATGCAGCGATTTTTTGCTGACGCTCGGGTTCGGGCGATTGATACCGTTTCGGTTGAATCGGAAATTGCCTTATCTGAAAACCCTTTGATCGCAGAGGATATAGAGTCCTTGCAGCCTGAGGTATTTTTCAGTCGCGCTGAAAGAAACGCGCCCGGCTTATCGGCCAGTGAGGCTATGCGCTATGTAGACGGGCTTATGAGTGACTGGCAAAACGCGCCTGAGGTGATCGTTGCGCAAAGTGACTCTGATTTACCGGCATCCCTTCAAAACGCAATAAACAAAGCAAAAGCTCAAGGCCAGATCCGCGGAGTGTTTGTTAATGGCAAGGTTTATATTGTCGCGGACAATAATGCCAGTCGAGCCGAAGTCGAGGAGACAGTATTCCATGAGGTGGTTCGTCACTATGGTGTGCGCGAAATACTGGGCGATGATTACAACGACTTCATGGACCAGGTTTACATTAAGGTTGGCCGCAGTGCCGTAGAGCCATTTGCCGCTTACAACAATGTTGATCTAGATAGTGATAACGCAAGCGAGCGCAGGCGGGCACGAAGAAACGCCACCGAAGAGCTTCTTGCTCATACCTCAGAGGCCGAGCTTGGCTCTAGGCTTTGGAATCGCTTGATTAAGCTGATTTCCCAGTGGCTCCGGCGGATGGGTTTTCGTATTCAAATGACAGGCGCTGAGATTCGTGACGTTATCCAGCGAGCCAAGATGTATGTCGAGGGCGGGGAGTTTGTAACCGGCACCTCAGTGGTTGAAAAGCATAGCCTTTACCGAGGCACCCGGCATGAGGAGACGCTTGACGAAAACCAGCCTGCCTTTATGCGCCGAGAGGATGATGCCGACCTAGAGGAAGCGAAGGCTCGGGCGGGCCTTGGTGGACGACGTCGCCCCTTAGGCGATTGGGTTCAGAATTTGCAGGCTTTATCGCATGCAAAAATTCGTGATTACTCCCGAGAGCTCAGTCACGCCCTGCGGCAGGGGTCTGTTGATCGGTTTCATGGAATTAAGCGCATTGAGCAGCAAACCGTGGGCAACATTCCAGCTGAGCAATCAGCCTATGTTTCGGCGCGCTTATCAACCGGAATTGCTTCAACCATGAGGGCAATTTTGCACCACGGCGCGCCTGAATGGAGCGAGGGTTCTATACGTCGCATCGAGGGCAGCAAGGGTTTGCTCGAAATTCTTGAGCCTGTTCGAGGAGACATCGACACGTTTCTTGGCTGGATGGTTTCTCGTCGCGCCGAGCGCTTGATGAGCGAGGACAGAGAGAACTTATTTGAGCCGAGGCATATCCAGGCGCTGAGAGAAGCCGGAGAAAGCAGCCCCTTGTTTGACAAATTCGAGCAAGTGGCAAGAGACCTCGACGCCTTCAAGAAAGCGATTCTAGATATTGCGGAGGGCGCCGGGATGATCGACCCGGACGGCCGGAAAGCATGGGATCAGTCTGACTATATTCCGTTCTACCGTATAGCAGATGACTCCCCATCAGCCGCCGGTCCGAGTAGCCGTCGCTCTTTGTCTGGCCAGAGCTCTGGCATTCGCACTTTGCGCGGCGGAGTCGAGCGCCTTAATGATCCGCTAGAAAACCTGATCATGAACTTCACCCACCTGATGGATGCGTCAATGAAAAACGACGCAATCCTTAAGCTCAGAGACAATCTGGCTGGATTCCAAGGGATACTTGAAGAAGTCGGGCCTGACTATAAAGCGGAAATGATTCCGATGAACCAGGTCGAGGCGCAGATTATTCGCAGCGGCGGCGACCCTTCAGTAATACCAAAAGAAGCTATGGAAGGCCTCGCCAAGATGTGGGCGATGAAGCCACCCGCTGATGATGACGTAATCCGCCTAATGGATAACGGCAAGGCGCGCTACTATCGAGTGCTTGATCCGCTGTTGCTGAAGTCTTTGACGGCAGTACACGATACCGGTCTACAAGGCCTTCCGCTTGATTTCATGCGCTGGACAAAACGGCTTCTAACGCGCGGCGTTACCGCAAGCCCTGAATTCATGGCTCGCAACTATATTCGAGACATGATGCACGCCTGGACAATTAGTGAAGATAAATTCCGCTTAGGCGTAGACAGCGTTCGCGGGGCCTACAAAACGCTCACTAATCAGGGTGGCACAATAGACATGATGTTCGCTGGCGGCAGCTTCTTGGGCGGTTACGTTAACGCGACCGACCCCAATGAGGTTGCTCGAGCTACACGCCAAGCGCTCCGGCAGCGCGGATATGCTGCATCAAGCGCTAACGCGTTTTTATCGACAGTTATTGATACGCCGCTTAAGGCCTGGGATTCCTATACCCGCATAGGCGATTCGGTAGAGAACTCCTCGCGAGAGGCGGTCTATGAGGCTGCAAGGAAATCTGGGCGCAGCCGCACTGAGTCTGTTTTCATGGCAAAAGACCTTATGGATTACAGCATGCGTGGATCGAATAGCGCTATTCAGTTTTTGACTGATGTCGTGCCGTTCCTTAACGCAAGACTTCAAGGCTTGTACAAGCTCGGCCGGGCAGGGGCTAGCAACCCAGGGTCAATCTTGGCCAAAGGCTCAGTAATCATGCTGGCCACACTCGCTTTGCAATACGACAACATGGACGATGAGCGCTACGAGGATCTAGAGGATTGGGATAAAGACACATACTGGCATTTCTTTGCCCCAGACTGGATGACAGCCGGGCCTGAGCACATTCGCATACCGAAGCCTTTCGAGATCGGCGTGCTCTTTGGGACGATTCCTGAGCGAATTGCCGCAAATGCAATGAACCAAGAGGGTTCTGATCGAACTTACGAGAGGATGCTTTGGTCGCTCAAAACAACCTTCTCCTTTAACCCAATACCTCAAGCGGTGTACCCAACCCTTGAAGTGTTTGCCAATCGCAACACCTTTACGCAGGCACCGATTGAGAACTTGTCAGACCAAAACAAGCTACCAGAGGCCAGGGTGTCACCTTACACAAGCGAAACAATGGTAGCCCTTGGCCAAGTTACGGGGCCAAACCTTGGCCTGTCGCCAAAGGAGCTTCAGCACCTCTGGAGAGGTTACACAGGCACCCTAGGGATGTACGCCCTAGATGCCGCGGACATTGTCTCTAGGAAGCTCCAAAACAAGCCTCCAAAGCCAGCAATGCGAATAGATCGCATGCCTGTTGTTGGGTCTTTCGTTAGGAGCGTCCCGGCCTCTAGGACTCAGTATCAAACTGACTTGTACGACCTTTTCAACAAAACCCGCCAGATACAAAGAACCATTGATACCTATGTAGAGGATGGCGACTTTGAAAAGGCCCAGGAACTGTATGAAAAAAGCTCCAGTGAGTTATTTGCTTTGCCTGATATGAAAAGGGCGACTCAAGACTTGGGCGAGATACGAAAGGAGATTACCCAAATCTATGAGTCGCGCGACATGACGCCTGAGGAAAAGCGAGATGCTATAGACAAACTGATTGCTCTGAGAAATGAGATCACGAGATCGCAGATGAAAAACATCAATGAGTTTATTGACAGCGAAGATCCGCTTAAATCAGATTGAAAACGATGATAATGGGAACGGAGATAATGCCAATCAGGAAGATTACGCTAATCAGCCAGTCGTCTCCGTTACCCATTTGACTAGCCTTGCCGCCAGCGAATATCGCCAGCACTATAACCCAGGCACCCATGATGATATCCGCTTTCATCACGCCGATACCAATCACTAGCAAGGCAACAAAAATCAAAAACATCACTAGCCTCCAAGACTCGTTCTAGCATGGCATATTTCCCCGCGCAATCTGATCCAAACAGCCTGCTAAATCTGTTCCCTCCGGGGTTTAGATCAATGACTTACGGCATTTTTTGGGAACAGATTTTATAGGTTAAGTATCTGATTTTAATGAATAATTATGCTACTAGATCTACTGCATGGGGTGCAGGTGGTCGGAGGTTCAAATCCTCTCACCCCGACCAATCTTTTCAATGACTTAGCTCTGTTGCATAGCAGCATCTGTTCCCATATTTTCAGATCTGTTCCCA
>Ga0209937_1000707_pt1 | contig 10255 bp, 10 predicted proteins | sample SalPon1_B_H2O_MG_FD_185699 | JGI IMG/M metagenome (GOLD analysis project Ga0209937, IMG submission 185699) | Salt pond water microbial communities from South San Francisco under conditions of wetland restoration - Salt Pond MetaG R1_B_H2O_MG... | ecosystem: Environmental > Aquatic > Non-marine... | reverse complement strand
CCCCGGCCCAGATTGCTAAGCTCGTCCACCGCCTCCACCACCCCCTGGCGCAGGCTGCGGTCGCGTTCGTCCTCGCTGGAGGCACCCAGGGGTCGATAGCGGGTCTCGACCGGATAGGTGCGCCCCGAGACCGTAATGATCGGGGCATCACCAAAATGCTGTGAAAAGCGCTCGGGGTCGATGGTCGCCGAGGTGATGATGACCCGAAGATCCGGACGCCGCGGCAGCAGACGCTTGATGTAGCCAAGCAGGAAATCGATGTTGAGGCTGCGCTCGTGGGCCTCGTCGATGATCAGGGTGTCATAGGCGGCGAGATCCTCATCCCCCTGGGTCTCGGCGAGGAGCATGCCATCGGTGAGGAGTTTGATTCGCGTCCCGGCCGCCGTGCGGTCGCTGAAGCGGATCCGGTATCCGACCCCATCGCCAACGGTGGTGTGGCACTCTTCGGCCACCCGGGCGGCAAGGCTGCGCGCGGCGATCCGTCGGGGCTGTGTATGGCCGATCATCCCTTCGATGCCGCGCCCCATCTCGAGCATCAGTTTGGGCAACTGGGTGCTCTTGCCCGAGCCGGTCTCGCCACAGATGACCACGACCGGATTCGCCTCGACGGCCGCCTTGATGGCCTCGGCGTGCTCGAGTACCGGCAGGGGCAGGTCGAAGGCCGGCGCAAGCCGGGTGGATTCGCGGGCCCGCCGCGCCGACTCGCCGGTCGTCTGAGAGGTGGGGTTGGAGCGGCGCCGACGTTCAGTCATTCGCCCCATCGGCGGCGGTTGAATCGGTGGGACGCGCCCGGCTGTGCTTGGCCCGATGGGACCGGGCCTCGAATTGGCGCGCCTCGACCTGCCAACCCTCGGGGTCGCAGCGCAGGATCAGACACCCCGGCCCGCCGTAGGTGCGGGTCCGCCCGGCGGCACCCGGGTTGAGCAGCCAGGGCCGCTGCGACTGGTCGACCCGCTGACGGTGGCTGTGGCCATACACCACCGCCTGATAGTCACCATAACGCCGCCGGTAGCGCCGGTGACGCTGCTCCAGGCTACCGCCGTCATCGCCATGGATGACTTTCAAACGCCCGCCCGGCAATGCCACATCCGTCTCGGCGGGCAGATTCTGCAGGGTATCCAGCTCGGTGTCCGACCAGTGATCGGCGTCATCGTTGTTGCCACGGATCGCGATCACCTCGCGCTGCGGGTGCATGGCAAACAGGATATCGGCCCCACCGATATCGCCGGCATGAATGGCAACATCGCAGTCGGCCACCACCTCGGCGATACGGCTGTCCAGAAACCCATGGGTGTCGGCCAGAAGGGCCACGCGAACCGCCGGGTCGCTCATGACGGCTCCAGGGCCCGGGTAATAGCTCGATCCAGCGCGGCGTAATCGTGGGTCACCGCAAACTGTGGAAATTCGTCGATGACATTCTGCGGCGCACTAAAAAGCACTCCATGGTCGGCGGCGCCCAGCATGGCCGTATCATTATAGGAATCACCCGCGGCAACCACCCGGAAGCGCAGGGCCCGAAAGGCATCCACCGCTGCGCGTTTGTGATCGGGCATGCGCAGTCGATAGCCACTGATCCGGCCATCGGCCTCGACCTCGAGGGTGTGGCAGAAAAGCGTCGGCCACTGCAGTTGCGCCATGAGGGGATGGGCGAACTCGTAGAAGGTATCCGAAAGGATAACCACCTGATAGCGACGGCGCAGGTTGGCGAGGAATTCGGCGGCACCGGCTAACGGTGCCATCTCGGCGATCACCCGCTGGATGTCCGGCATGCCAAGCCCGTGGCGCTCAAGCTCGGCAAGGCGCATGCGCATGAGTTCATCGTAATCGGCGATATCGCGGGTCGTGGCACGCAACGCCTCGATGCCGGTCAGATTGGCGAAATCGATCCAGATCTCCGGGACCAGCACCCCTTCCAGGTCGAGACAGACAATGTTCACTGGCAACTACCCTCGATATAAAGAGCGGCGGACACTAAGGCTTTTACCGTTACCCTGCAACACAACCGATTGAACCAACGTGACAGCACTTCAATCTAATGGCATGTTGACCGCTGTGTGCCTAATACGTTTTCAGGAGGAACGCCCATGGCTCAGGATTTCAGGACCGTAACCGCAACCCGGCCAGCGGCCGGCGGTTCGGTACTTGCGACCAACAAGGTCTTGCGCAACACCTATGCACTGCTGGCCATGACGCTGCTCTTCAGCGGGGCCATGGCCGGTGTGGCGATGGCCACCAACGCCCCACCCATGCACTGGCTGCTTGTGCTGGGGGGTTATTTCGGGTTGCTTTTTCTCACCACCACGCTGCGTAACAGCGTCTGGGGCCTGGTGAGTGTTTTTGCACTGACCGGCTTCATGGGTTTTACCCTCGGCCCGATCATCAGTCTGTATCTGACCGCCTTTAGCAATGGGGCCGAGCTGGTCATGATGGCTCTGGGCGGCACGGGCATGGTGTTTCTGGGATTATCGGCCTATGCGCTGACTACCCGGCGTGATTTCAGCTTCATGCGAGGCTTTATCTTTGCCGGGATCCTGGTGGCCTTTGCCGGCTCCATCATCGCCATCATCTTTTCGATCCCCGCCCTCTCTCTGGCGGTGAGTGCGGCATTCGTGGTGCTGATGAGCGCGTTGATCCTCTACCAGACCGGCGAGATCATCAACGGTGGCGAGACCAACTACATCATGGCCACGATCACGTTGTATGTGACCATCTACAACCTCTTCCTCAGCCTGCTTCAGCTGCTTTCGGCCTTCGCCGGCGAGCGCTGACCCGCCCGGGACAGCCGGCTTGATCCACCCCGTCCGGGGCACCGGGCGGGGTTTTTTATTGACCTGGGGAATATATAATCGCGGCTTTATTACCGGAGCCGTCATGAAGCTCAATCAACTCCGCTACATCGTCGAGGTCACCCGTCGGGGGCTGAATGTCTCGGCCGCCGCCGAGGCGCTCTATACCTCGCAGCCGGGGGTGAGCAAGCAGATCCGGCTGCTGGAGGATGAGCTGGGGGTCCCCATCTTCGAGCGCAGCGGCAAGCATTTTACCGGCCTCACCCCGGCCGGCCGATCGCTGGTAGAGATCGCCGAGCGGGTACTCACTGAGACGCAGAACATCACCGCGGTTGCCGAGGAGTTCTCGGATCAGCAAAAGGGCAGCCTGAGCATCGCCACAACCCACACCCAGGCGCGTCACGCCCTGCCCTCGGCGGTTCAGGCATTCCGCCGGCGCTACCCCGACGTCACGCTGCACTTCCATCAGGGCACCCCGGTTCAGATCGCCGAGATGGCCACTGCCGGCGAGGTTGACTTTGCCATCGCCACCGAGGCGCTCGAGCACTACGAGGACCTGGTGATGCTGCCGTGCTATCACTGGAACCGAAGCATTATCGTTCCACAGGGCCACCCCCTTTGCGACGAACAGCCGCTGACTCTGGCGGCCATTGCCCGGCATCCGCTGGTCACCTACGTATTCGGCTTTACCGGTCGCTCCCGGCTGGATGAGGCATTCCGCGCCGAGGGCCTCTCACCGGAGGTGGTCTTTACCGCCACCGACTCGGAGGTCATCAAGACCTATGTCCAGCTGGGCCTGGGGGTGGGCATCATGGCCAGCATGGCGTTCGAGCCGGAGCGCGATCACGGTCTGGTCGCCCTCGATGCCAGCCACCTGTTCGCGACCAGCACCACGCGGATCGGTTTTCGGCGCAACGCCTACCTGCGCGGATACATGCTCGCCTTCATCGAGATGTTCGCCCCCCATCTGAACGCCGAGCGGGTTCAGGCTGTCCTCGATAGTCGTCACCCTGAAGAGCGGGAGAGACTCATGGCAGAGTTGGAATCGGCCATGACAACAGTTGGTTGAATGGACCCGGAGATCCTGGAAATCCGGCGGCATCTCGGCGCCTATCCGCCGTTTGATGCACTCGATGACGAGTGGCTCGATCAGGTCGCCGAGGCGGTGGAAATCGCCTATTTCCGCGCCGGCAGCCAGATTCTCGAGGCCAGTCAGCCCATCGACGCGCTCTATTACGTACGCAGCGGCGCGGTCGAGGTCTACCGCCGCAGCGGCGATCTTTTTGACCGACTGGGCGCGGGCGGGATCTTTGGACACTACGGCCTGCTGCGCGGCGGGCGGGTCCGTTACCCGGCGATTGCCATCGAAGACACGCTGATCTACCGCATCCCGGCCGCGACGTTCGATGCCCTTTGTGACGCCAGTCACGAGTTTTCCGATTTCATCGAACTGGGCCGCCCCCGGCTCGAGACCAGTGGCGGCGCGGCGGGTCAGGGCAGCGAGTTGATGAGCACCCGGGTCCGCAAACTGCTGACCCGCGAGCCGCTGATCATCGAGGCCTGGCAGAGCGCACAGACCGCGGCGCTGCGTCTGGCCGACGAGCCCAGCGCCGCTTTGCTGGTGGTGGACCAGCCAGGCGATGACCCGCGATACACCTACGCCGATGGCGACGGCCACCTCTGGCAGGTTCAGGGCATCGTCACCGATGCCGATTTGCGCAGCCAAATCATCGCCGCCGGCCGCGACCATCAAACCCCCATCGGCGAGATCGTGCATGACGATCTCATCGCGGTGCAGTCCGACGAGACCGTCCAGGAGGCCATGCTGGCGATGCTTCGCCACAATGTCGCCCATCTGGTGGTCCTGCATCGGCGGCGCCCGATCGGGCTCATTCAGCTCCAGGATGTCGTGCGGTTCGAGACCCGGAGCAGCCTTTATCTGATCGACAGCATTCTGGCGAGCGACAGCGTTCAGGCTCTGGCCACCCTCAAGCCGGATGTCTGGCAGTCGGCGGTGCGCATGATCGATGAGGGAGCGGATTCGCGCACCGTTGGTACGGCATTGGCGTCGATCGCTCGCAGCTTCATGCGCCGGATCATCGAGCTGGCCGAGGCCGAGCTGGGGCCGCCTCCGGTGCCCTATGCGTTCATGGTGATGGGCTCGATGGCCCGGGGCGAGCAGACCCTGGTCACCGATCAGGACAACGCGCTGGTGCTTGATGACCGGTTCGACCCCGGTGCCCATGATGAGTATTTCAGTCGATTGGCACGCCGCGTCAGTGACGGGCTTGATGCCTGCGGCTATCGCTACTGCAAGGGAGACATCATGGCCACCAACCCCCGCTGGCGCCAGCCCCTTGCCCAGTGGCAGCGGTATTTTCGCCGCTGGATCGATGATCCCAATCCGGAACGGCTGCTGCACAGCAATATCTTTTTCGACCTGGACAATGTCCACGGCGAGGAGCGGTACGTCGAGCGCTTGCAGGCATTGATTGCCGAGAACGCCGGCAACAGCCCGCGGTTCATGGCGGCCATGGCGCGCAACGCCCTTAATCGCACCCCGCCGATCGGTTTTTTTCGCGACTTTGTCATGGAAAAGGATGGCCGGCAGAACAACTCGATCAACGTCAAGCGCCGTGGCACCGCCCCGCTGACCGATCTGATCCGCATCCATGCACTGGCCTGCGGCTCACGCGCGCAGAATTCGTTCGACCGGCTCGATGATATTGCCGAGACCCAATTGCTCGGCCCCGGCGTCGCCGATCGCCTGCGCGATGCGCTCGAAATCCTCAGTCATACCCGGCTTCGGCATCAGGCCATCGACATCCAGAACGACCGGCAGCCGGACAACAATATCGAACCCGAGAATGTCCCCAGCGCCGAGCGTGCAGCCATCAAGGATGCCTTCCGCGCACTCAGCCAGGCCCAGAAATTCTTGCGCTTTCGCTATCCCATGACCAGTGATCGCCCGGCAAGCACCGGCCGCGGATGAAAGCCCGGTCGCACGGATCCGCATCGGACTGGGCGAGCTGGATGGCCGGCGCCTGTAATCAGGCCCATGACCCCCGTCTGGCCGGCTTTTATCGGGATTTCCCGCATGACCCGTCAGCGCCGGTCGGCGATCTGCCCTTGATCGCCATCGATCTGGAGACGACCGGGCTGGACCCTGCCCGCCATGCCATTCTCAGCATCGGGCTGCTGCCTTTCACCCTGTCGAGCATCCGGCTCAGCGATCGGCGGCATTGGGTACTGCGTCCGCCCACCGGGATGAGTGGTGAATCGGTGCGCTTTCACAACATCACCCACAGCGATACCGAACAGGCGCCCGCCATGGCCGAAGTTCTCACCGATCTGCTCACGGCGCTGGCCGGTCGGTTGCCCGTTGTGCATTACCATCCACTCGAACGGCGCTTTCTGCAGCGCGCCCTCGAACAAGAGCTCCGGCAACCGCTGCGCTTTCCACTGATTGACACCATGGAGCTCGAGGCACGCCGCCACCGCCGCGGCGGACTTGCCCGGCTGCGGCACTGGCTGGGACGGCCGCCGGCGTCATTGCGCCTGAACGACTGCCGGCAGCGCTACGGGCTGCCGGCCTATGGAACCCACCACGCGGTGCTGGATGCCCTGGCAACCGCCGAGCTGTTGCAGGCACAGATCCAGCACCACTACGACGCGACAACGCCGGTGGGTGAGCTCTGGGTCTAGGTGGCCCGCGGTTCGGACATCAACCCGCGGATCACCGCGTAGCAGGCCACCAGCAACACCAGCGTAAAGGGCAGCCCGGTGGATATCGAGGCGGCCTGGAGCGCCCCCAGTCCACCACCCAGCAGCAGGGCGATGGCAATGGCCCCCTCGATGATGGCCCAGAACATCCGCTGCGGTTTGGGCGCATCCACCTTGCCACCGGCGGTGATCGAATCGATCACCAACGAGCCGGAGTCGGACGAGGTGACAAAGAACACAATCACCAGAAAGATGCCCACAAACGAAGTGATCGCCGTCAGCGGCAGCTCGCCCAGCATCACGAAGAGCTTGAGCTCAAGGGCGGCCTCCCGCACGCCGGTGAAATCCTGGCCCAGGAACTGCTCGATGGCTGTGCCACCCAGCGCCGTCATCCATAGCACCGAGATCAGGGTCGGGATCACCAGCACCGCAATGAGAAACTCCCGTACCGTGCGGCCACGACTGACCCGGGCGATGAACATCCCGACAAAGGGCGACCAGGAGATCCACCACGCCCAGTAAAAGGCCGTCCAGCCCTGAGTGAAGTTGGCATCCTCACGCCCGAACGGGTTGGAAAGCGCCGGCAGATGGGTGACATAGGCGAGGAGATACTCGAAAAACCCGGTGGCGATCAGCAGCGTCGGCCCCACGACCACCACGAAGGCCAGCAGCAGGAAGGCCAGGCCCATGTTGAGCTGCGAGAGCCGCTGGACGCCCTTGTCCACGCCAAGCATGACCGACAACAGCGCCACCGCGGTAATCCCCATAATGAGCAGCACCATGGTGGTATCGCCGGCGGGTATGCCAAAGAGATATTCCAGCCCGGCGGTGGCCTGCTGAGCCCCGAGCCCCAGCGAGGTAGCGAGACCAAACAGGGTGGCGAACACCGCCAGAATATCGATGACATGACCGGGCCAGCCCCATACCCGCTCGCCCAGCAGCGGATAGAAGACCGAACGCATGGTCAGCGGTAGCCCCTTGTTGAACGAGAAAAGCGCCAGCGCCAGGGCCACCACCGCGTAAATGCCCCACGGGTGCAGTCCCCAGTGGAAAATGGTGGCGGCCATGCCCAGCGACACCGCCGCCTGTTCGTCGCCGGCGGCCGCGCCAAGGGGCGCCCAGTCGGTGCGCCCACCATCCTCCACGGCCGTGCCACCCAGCGCGGTGCCGAAATGGGTAACGGGCTCAGAGACGCCATAGAACATCAGACCAATGCCCATACCGGCGGCGAAGAGCATGGCAAACCAGCCGCCGTAGCTGAAGTCGGGGCTGGCGTGGGCGCCGCCAATGCGGACGCGGCCCAGGGGCGTGAAGATCAGTGCCACCGCCAGCAACACAAAGATGTTGGCAGAGAGCAGGAAAAACCAGGCCATGTTGCTGGTCAGCCACACGCGCATGCCATCAAACACCGGCGCAACCGAGTCCTGCAGCGCGAGGGTGAGAATGACGAAAAAAAGAATCACCAGCGCCGAGATGGTGAACACCTTGCCATGCAGGTCCAGGTCCATCCCGAACTTGGTGGCGGTGACATTGTCCTGGCCAATGACATAGTCGGTATCAATCAGATCCGACGGGCCTTCGGGGGCCGGCACACCCACAGAGGGGTTTTCTTCGAGTTCGTTGTTCGATTCGCTCACTTTGCTGCTCCCTTGCTGGCTTACGCCGAGTGGTTCTCAGGCCGGACAAGAAACACCGACACATCGGTATGCGTGGCAATCTTGCCGCCATGGGCAGGAATCACGGCGTCCAGATGCTTGGGTAGATGGGTGGACATGACAACGAGGTCCGTACCGGTCTCTGTGATGGCCTTGAGCAGCACATCATCCAGATCGGCCACCGGGTCGGGTGAATTGACACATTGGACACGCACCGCCTGGCCATGGACCTTGGCCTGCTGGTCGGCAAACTCGCGAAGCCGCTTTTCATACTCTTCGGGGCTGCGAGCGGCGCTGCTCGGGGTGCTGGTGGTCACCCCCAGGTAGCAGACCTCACTGCCGTAATGGCGTGCCAGATCGGCACTGGCGGTCAGCGAACGACCGATGGCCTCGAGATGGGCGAGATCCACCGGGACGAGGATTTTTTTGAACATTCCACATGCTCCCTGCGCTCAAAACCCAGTGAGCAGGCGGCATGGCAGTAAGCCTGGATCTTCCTTCGTCGAGTCAAAGACCGGTGTTGCGTTGGGTACGAAAGCCCCTACCGCCCGCATCACCACTTATCAGCGCGAGCTACCCTGCGCTCGCCATTGAGATCCGTCAACCGGTCGTCGGATTGATTCTGTTCGGACGGCGGCGCTCACCCAACACTGGTGCGCCCGGCAAACGCATGGGACAAGGTACCCGCGTCGACATACTCGAGGTCACCGCCAAGCGGCACGCCATGGGCGATCCGGCTAACCCCGACCCCCGCCTGACGCGCCATCTCGCCGACGTATTGGGCGGTGGCCTCGCCCTCCACCGTGGGGCTGATGGCAAGGATCAGCTCGGTCACCTCGCCGTCAGCAAGGCGCTGCTCGAGGGCATCCAGGCCAAGCTCTGCAGGCCCCACCCCATCCAGTGGCGAGAGTCTACCCTTGAGCACGAAATATCGCCCCCGAAAGTCTGTCGCCTCCTCGAGCGCCTGGACATCCGAGGGGTTTTCCACGATGCACAGCACCTGGCCATCCCGGCGCTCGCTCTGGCAGAGCGGGCAGACCTCGGCCTCGGTGAGGTTACGGCACAATCGGCACTCGCCCACGGCCTCGGCGGCTTGCTGCAGCGCCGCGGCCAGAGAACGGGCACCCTGTCGGTCGTGCTGCAACAGCGCGAAGGTCATGCGTTGCGCCGACTTGGGCCCCACGCCGGGTAGACAGCGAAAGGCCTCCATCAACTGCTGAACCAGGGGCGAGTAGGACACAGCGCCGGGCCTAGAACGGCATCTTCATGCCCGGGGGCAGATTGAGCCCCTCGGTCAGTCCGGACATCCGCTCCTGGGTGACCTGCTCAAGCTTCTGGACGGCGTCATTGCAGGCCGCGGCCACCAGGTCCTCGACCATTTCCCGATCGTCGTAGACACTCTCGTCGATGCTGACTCGCCGCACCTCATGGCGCCCGGTCATGATCACGCTGACCATTCCGCCACCGGCCTGCCCGGTCACTTCCATCTCTGCCAGTTCGGCCTGCGCTTTTTGCATCTCTTCCTGCATGCGCTGGGCCTGCTTCATCATGTTGCCGAGTCCGCCTTTCATTCGCCGCTCCTAGTCCCGTGGCCGTATGGAATCTTCGATCACTTCAGCGCCAAAGGTTTCCTGCAGCGCTGCGATATTAGGGTCCTGCTCGATGGCCTCGCGGGCGGCAGCCATCCGCTCGTCCTCGGCCCGCGCGGCGGTATCCGCCGGCGTCTCGCCCTCAACGCGCTCGACCCGCACCTGGACTTTGAATGGGGTGCCAAAATGGCTGGACAGCGCATCGGCCAGTCGCCCGGTGACGGTTTCGTTGACAAGATGCTGGTGCGCGGTGTCGATATGCAACGTCACCCGATCCCCCTCACGGCCACCCCACTGACAGTGATCCGCCAGTGCCTGGGCCATGCCGCTCAACGGCAGCGTCGCGGCCAGATGGTGCCAATCGACCGCGTCGATATCCTGTGGCTGGGCCGATGGCTGTGGCGGCGCGGCTTGTGTCGGACCCGCGGGGGTTGCCGGCGCATCCGCCGGAAGCGGTGGCCCACCCGCCGATGCCGATGGTGATGGCGGCGACACGGCTGGC